>Ga0315281_10001722_pt1 | contig 32409 bp, 32 predicted proteins | sample YL17G07_0_MG_FD_204540 | JGI IMG/M metagenome (GOLD analysis project Ga0315281, IMG submission 204540) | Sediment microbial communities from Yellowstone Lake, YNP, Wyoming, USA - YL17G07_0 | ecosystem: Environmental > Aquatic > Freshwater > Lake > Sediment | place: USA: Wyoming | collected...
GAACACGATCCCGGCCGACCAGTGGGCCAGGGCCTACGGGAGCACGTCGATCCGCAAGGTCGGGGAGGTCTTTCCCATGTTCGAACTCACCGTGGACGGGCTGACCGAGGCCGTCAAGAAGCTCATGGTGCGGTACTGAGGCCCGCGTCCCGCGCCGGCGCGCCGAAGCCGAGCTCGGGACGAGGCCGATCGGCCCCGGACCTCCGGCGCCAAGGGTATTGCCTCGCGCCGCCGAACAGCCCATCGTGACCTGGGCGCGGTCGGCCCCGGGCGACCGAATCCCGGCGGAGCTCAAGTTGGACGGCTGCGCGCCGATACGACGCATATCACACGCCTTGCCACATGGAGCCGACCCATGAGCGATCCAGCCAAGTTCGTCACCGCGGGAGAGCAGGAGAAGGACGCCCACGTCCTCGTGGCCGCTGAGGACGGCGATGAGGGCACTTCTGTCGCCGTGACCCTCGGACGCCTCGCGCAGAGACTCGGTGTGGCCCTCGATTGCTCGGAGTGTTGCTTCTACGAGTTCGTCCCGGAGCGCGACACCGTGATACCGAAGGCCATGTGGGGACTCGAGTTGAGGGACGAGGACCGCGCCTGGGTCGGAGTCGAGAACCACCTCCACCACCGGCCCAGCATCGCGCCGGTCTTCGAGGAGCATCGGATCGTCGTGAACCACGTCGAGGACGAGTTCGACCCCGCCGACCCTGAAGGCATGGCCTTCTGGGGCCTCAAGAGCGCCCTGTACGCGCCCATGATGTACGACGACGAGCTGCTCGGCGTCGTAGGGCTCGGCGAGAACCGCGCGCGACGGGAGTTCAGCGACGGTGACAGGCGCCTGGTCCAGGGCCTGGCGGACGTGGCCGCCGTGGCGATCGCGAACGCGCGGACGTCGTCGGCCGCGGAGGTCCGCAACCGCCATTTGGCGGCCTTGCTCGAGTCAAGCCGCGCGCTCGGCTCCACGATGATCCTCGACGAGATCCTCGAGGTGCTCGCGGAGCACGCGGCAAACGCCATCGGCGCCGCGTCGTCGTTCATCTACGAGTACCTGCCTGACCAGGGGGCGGTCATTTGGCGCTGTCAGTATCCGCGCGACGCCGAGCACACCTATGACGATAGCGTCGGCGACATCTACGCGCTCGACGCCTTCCCCATCGACCTCAAGGTCATCCACGAGTGCGCGATCGTCGCGGTCACGATCGACGACCCGGACCTCGATCCCAAGTCGCGCCAGGACATGGTCGACTCGGGCGAGACCACGATACTGAGCGTCCCGCTCGTCTACGGCGACCAGGTCGTCGGCCTCATGGAGCTCTGCGAGACGGAGTACGTTCGGCAGTACACCGAGGACGAGGTCGAGTTCATGCGCGCGATCGGCGAGCAGGCCGCGGTCGCGATCCGCAACGCGCAGCTCTACCGACGCGAGGAGTGGCGGAACGAGCGCCTCGTGCGCGTGCTCGATATCAGCCAGGTGGTGGGCGGCTTGCTCGACCCGGACGAGGTCGTCGAGGTGGTATGTGGACGGCTGGGCAGCGTGTTCGGCGACCGCGAGACGGCGGTCTCCGTCGAGTTGCGCGACGACGACGAGTCGGCGTCGGGCGACGGCGAGGGCGGCGCCCTGAGGGAGCAGGTCGACGAGAGCGGCAGTCGGCTCGTCGTGCCGCTCCTCAGCAAGGGGCGCCCGGTCGGTGATCTGGCGATTGCGAGCCCCTGGTCACGACGCTTCGACCGCGACGAGACCGAGCTGGTGCAGATCATCGCCAACCAGGTCGCGGTGGCCGTCGAGAACGCGCGCCTCTACGACCGCCTCGAGGAGCAGGCGATCACCGATGGACTCACCGGCCTCTACAACCACCGCTTCTTCTACGACCGCCTGAAGGCGGAGGTCACGCGAGGGCGGCGCTATGGGTTCCAGCTCTCGCTGCTGATGCTCGACCTCGACGACTTCAAGGGCTTTAACGACGAGTTCGGCCACCAGGCCGGAGACCAGGTGCTCGCCGAGGTCGGCAGGATCATGCGCGAGCAGCTGCGCAAGGAGGTGGACATCCCCTGCCGCTACGGCGGCGAGGAGTTCGCGATCATCCTTCCGCACACGCCGTCGCCGGGTGCCGAGACCGTCGGACGCCGGCTGACCGAGCGGGTCAGCGCGATACTCACGAACGGCGGCGCCCTCGACTCCGCATGGCTCACCGGCGAACGCGTGCGAAGCACGATCGAGGGCGCGCCGTTCCCTGGCCGGGGACCCGAAGAGACCACACACGTCACAGTCAGCGTCGGAGTCGCGACGTATCCTGACCAGGCAGGTGACGCCGACACGCTCGTCGGCAACGCCGACAAGGCGCTGTACGTCGCCAAGCACCGCGGCAAGAACCGGGTCGAGCTGTTCGGCTGACCGCGCGCCGCGGATGTCCCCCGGCCTCCATCCCTGTAGGATTCGCAGGGACTGTCAAGGAGGAGGATGGGAATGAGCGGCGGCTCGGCGGACATCAAGGGCATCAGTACCGACTTCGACTTCCTGCGCGCACTCTGCGGCGCGCCGGCGCCGGCCGGCTTCGAGGCGCCGGCCCAGGAGGTGCTCCGCCGGCGCCTGGACGGGATAGCCGCGGCGCAGGCCGACCCGCTCGGCAACCTGTGGGTCGACGTGCCGGCCGAGGGCGCCCCTCACGTCGTGGTCACGGGGCACAACGACCAGATAGGCCTCATCGTCACCTACGTCGACGAGCACGGCTTCGTGTTCTTCGACAAGATCGGCGGTATCGACCCGCAGGTGCTCCCCGGGCGACACCTCGTCATCCACGGACCGAAGGGCCCGGTCGACGCGGTCGTCGGCCGCGCGCCGACCCACATCATCCCTAAAGACGAGCAGGGCAAGGCGCCGGCGCTGCACGAGCAGTTCATGGACATCGGCGCCGCCTCGCGTGAAGAGGCGTTCGAGCTCGTGGGCATCGGCGATCCCGTCACGTTCGAGGCGGCGTTCCTGAAGCTCGCCGGCAACCGCTACGGCTCGCCCGCCTTCGACAACCGGGCTGGCGTCTACGTCGCCTTCCGCGCCCTCGAGCACTACCGGGCTACTCCGGCGGCGGCGAGGCTCACCGCCCTGGCGACCGTGCACGAAGAGACGACGTTCATGGGCGCCCGCGCCATGGCGTTGCGTCTCGACGCCGACGTGATCATCGTGGTCGACGTCGACTTCGCCAGCGAAGACCCGTCCGTCGACCCGAAGAAGCTCGGCGGCGAGCTCAGGCTCGGTGGCGGACCGGCGATCCACCGCGGCGCCGGCAGCAACCTCGCCATCGTCGACTACGCCCTCGAAGTCGCCGAGGACGAAGGCATCCCCGTCCAGGTCAAGGCCTTGCCGGGGCGCACGCAGACCGATGCCGAGGAACTCATGGCGTCCGGACGGGCGACGACGCTGTCGTTCAGCATCCCCGTGCGCTACATGCACTCGCCGCTCGAGGTCATGCAGCCTGACGACGCCGAGGCCGGGGCGCTGCTCGCCGCCGCGCTGACGCGACGCCTCGCGACCGACTGGACGGCGGAGCGCTTCATCCCGCGCGCCTGAGACTCGCCGCAGACGCGCCGGCGCCCGCGGCGCCGGCGCGGAACGCCTGGCCCTGCGTGTTCTCGCGCGTCGTTTTGCCGAGGCTGCGGAGGACGAAGTCGAGCTCGTCGGCGGCCATCCGCCGCCAGTAGTCGGGGTCGTGGCAGCCCTTCGAGAAGTCGCCCGCGACCCGGTTCCCGGTCAGCTCCGTGCAGCGGGCGGCGAAGTCGCGCGCCGCGTCGTAGAACCCGTCCGCCCGGCCGCAGTCGACGCGCACCGCCGTGTCGGCGAGCTTGTCGATGCTCGCGAACACGTCGTTCTCGGCGTAGTCGCGCTCGTCGTCGAAGGCGTCGCCGACGCCGTCGTCGAACGAGCGCCAGAGGGCCGGGCTCGCCGCCACCACGGCGCCGAACAGGTCCGGGCGCCGTTCGGCGGCGAGCAGCGCCCCGTAGCCGCCCATCGACCAGCCCATCACGGCGCGGTTCGAGCGAGAGCGGCCCGCGCCGCCGACCTCAGAGCGCCCCTCGTACCACGGGATGAACTCGTCGAGCAGCATCTTCATGCGGTCCTCGCCACTCGCGCGCTCGTGCCAGTAGGTGTCGCTGCCGTCGATCGCCACGAGGTCCAGCACCGGGATGCCGCCGCCCGGCCCGGGCTGAGCCAGGAAGTCGGCGAGGTAGACCGGGTCGTCCAGGACCCAGTGCGGGCTCTGACCTCGCGCCGGCAGGCAGTAGCACACCGGGAACTTGAAGCCGTATGGATAACTGATGCTCGGCGCCCACTGCCCGTACTCCACGTCGGTCCCGAGCACCTTGGAGTGAAAGGTGCCGTACGCCGGCTTCGCCAGGTCCTCGGGCACGGGCCCCTCGGGGCCGCACTGCCCCGTCAGCTGGTACCAGTACTGGCGCAGCGGCAGCGTGCGCTGGGCGGCGACGCCGGCGACGGCGAGACCGCCCAGCGTCAGTCCGCCGCCGATCAGAAACTGCCGCCTGGTGACGCCTGATCCCCGGTCGCCTCTACCCGGCTCCATGACCCATCCCCTCTGCGCCGCTCTGAGCCTTCCCCGATATTCTCCCCCGCCGGTCCGCGACGCAGCCGCGGGTTCCTAGCGCGACGCGCCGGCGGCAGTGTCCGCGACGCCCGCCGGCGGCGACGTCAGCAAGCCTTTCCGCCGCAGGGCGGCGCCGAGCTCCCCGGCGAAGACCGGCTGCCACTTGAGCCTGCCGCTGGTCACGAGATGGTAGACGTCGAGAAAGTCGCGGTCGTCGAGCTTCACACGCTGGGCGACGTCCAGATAGGGGACGCCGAGCCGGGCGGCGAGCGCCAGGGCTCGCCGCCGGTAGCTCGGCACGATCCCGGCCCACGTCGCCCCCACGACGTGCTCGTTCAGCGGCTGGTCGAAGAACACGACCTCGAAGCCGCGCTCGCGGGCGAGGCGCACCAGCTCCTCGAGCACCTCGAAGTTGTAGTCGGCGTGCTCGGCGTAGCGCGTGCCGTCCTCGGCGACGTCGCGGCTCGCCATCTCGTACTTCTCGGCGGCCGAGTGCAAGGGCCCGTCGATCGTGTAGTGCTCGCTGTAGCCGACGTCGGCGAACAGGGGCAGACCATCGTCGCGACGCTCCCGCACGTAGCCGACCAGATACCTGAGGACGCCCGGCACGACGGTGTCGACCGGCGTCAGTGACACGGGCTGCTCTGCCAGCAACGCGCGAACACGCCGGCTGCGCAGGAAGAAGGGTTCGCCGTACAGCAGGCCGGCGTCGTCGCCCGGTCCGTTCGTGAAGCGCATGGGCGCGAGCCCCACCGCCAGCATCGCCGGCCCCTGGGGCAGGTTCTCGACGAGAGCGAGTGACTCGGCGAAGCTCTGCGAGTGGGCGGCCAGGCTGATGAGGCCGACCTCCCCGCCCGCCGCCCTGCCGACGTCGACCGCGAGAGACCCCTCACTGAGGAAGCACTCCATGGTGGCGGAGCCGCCCAGGAGGTAGACCGTGGCGCCGGCGGGCGGCGACTCGCGCAGCTGGGCCATGAGGTAAGCCACGTGGGCGTTGTCGTCGTTGCGGTAACGGACGAAACGGCCTTCCGGCACCGACGTCAGGACGCCCGCGCGCACCAGCCACTCCACGCCGACGAGGACCGCCGCCGCCAGGACGACCGCGACGACGAGCACCAGCGGGTGGCGGACCCGGAAACCGCGCCGGAACGACGCCGCGCGCCGCGCGGCGGGCCGGCCGGCGCGCGGGCGGGCGCCTACGTGATCGTCCCCAGGAGCCACTTGAGCGGTCCCAGCACGCAAAGCGCGATGATCTTCAGCGCATGTCGCGGCGTACCTGTGGTCACGAAGGCATAGCCGAGGGCCACGTAGAGGAACGTGACGGGATAGCCGAGCCACGCGATCCAGGGCTCGTACCAAGCCGCCGGCACTTTGCCGGCCTTCTTGCGCGCCTTCTTGCGCGCCTTCTTGCGGCGCTCCCACCAGGCGACGACCACGAGCCCCGTCCCGTGCCACAGACCCCACAGCGTCCAGTTCAAGTCGACGTAGTGCCAGAGGCCCATGGTCAGCATGCTCGCGTACAGGCCGAGCCAGGGCTTGCGCGTGAGTCCGAAGACCGGGAAGTAGACGTTGTTGCGGCACCAGCTCGAGAGCGAGATGTGCCAGCCGCGCCAGAACTCGCCCAGGTTGGCCTTCCAGAACGGGTAGTGGAAGTTCTCCATGATGCGGAACCCGAAGAGCCGCGAGAAGCCGATCGCCAGGTCGGTGTAGGCCGACAGGTCGAAGTAAGCCCGTACGAACACGATGATGCAGTACGCCAGCGGCCACCACCACGTGGTGCCGGCGGCGCTGAAGAACGGCTTGCCCACCGCCCCCGTGATGTCGGCGAAGAACGTGGCGATGAAGAAGTCGACGACGAAGACCTTCTTGAAGTAGCCCAGCGCGATGCGCCGCAGGCCCTCGTAGACGAGCTGACGGTCGAACGTCAGGCTGCGCTTCTCGTAGAAGCCCTGATACGTCTCCAGCGGCCCCGCCGGGAACGTCGGGATCCACATCACGAAGGCGGCCAGGCGCAGGAACGAGTTGTCGGTGATCACGCCGCGCAGGTGGTCGAAAACGTACTGCATGAGACGGAAGACGAAGTAGCTGATGCCGAGCGGCATCAGCAGGTAGTCCACTATCGGGTCGCCGCGGCCCCAGACGGCGATCGCGCCCTGCTGTCCGTACTTGCCGATCGCCAGGCTGACGACGGCGATCGTCACGATGAGCAGCACGGCGCGCCCGCCGGCGAGGCGGCGCTTCTCGTGCAGCTCGACGATCTGCCAAGCCACGGCCACGAGGCCGATGGCGATGGCGGCGAAGATGGGATGCAGGACTGCGAGGGCGCCCAGCGAGACCGCCACGGAGAAGACAAGCCGCCAGCGGTCGCGGCGCAGCAGCAGCCAGAAGACCGGCAGCGCCGCCAGGACCACCGGCACGAGGTACCACGTGAAGTAGATCTTCACGGCGTCGCGGCGACCCCGGCGCCCGTCGAACCGTGCGTATCTATCGCGCCGTCGGCGCCGAGCAGCCGCACGAGTTCCTTCGCGAGTCGCCTCTCCCATATGACGCGGCCCGGCTCGACCAGATGTGAGAGGTCGTGGAAGTCTTCGTTGGTGAGTGGCACTTCCTCGCTGAAGTCGAGGTACGGGACGTTGTACTTGGTAGCCAGCGCGCGCGCGCGCGTTTGGTACGCGGCGCGGGTGTCGTCGAACGCGTGTCCGATGATCGCCCGGTCCCAGGGGAGCTCGAGCAGGACGACGCCCATGCCGCGCTGGGCGGCACGCCGCAGAAGCTCATCGAGCATGGCGACGTTGTAGTCGAGGTTCTTCTGGAAGACCGGGCGCCGCAGTCTGTTCCAGGCGGCGACCACCCACTTCTTCTTGGCGACGGTGTGGATCGACGTCACGTCGTAGAGATGCTGACCGTAGGTGCGGCTGGACAGGTCGAACGAGAGCAACTCGCCCCGGTTCTCCTGCACGTAGGTCGTGAAGTAGGCGAAGATCCCGGGCAGGATCGTGTACGCGTACCTGTAGTCGCCCGACTCCCGATTGACGTACTCGCGCAGGAAGACGCTCTTGAGCAGGAGCTCCCGGCCCTCGGCCTGTTTCTGGTTGTCGCCGCGCGAGGGTGTGAAGCGGCCGGAGTTGATGCCGATGATCACCGTGGTCGGCGTGTCGGGGACGTTGTCGACGACGGCGAGGCTCTGGGCGAAGTTCTGGTTCAACGAGCCGAGGTCGAAGGCCTCGGTGTCCGGCCCGCCGGCCTTGGCGATGGCCGCCTCGAGGGCGCCGTCGCTGGTGATCGACTCGCGCATGGTCGACCCGCCGAGGAGATAGATGCTCGGCTCGTCCGGCGGGTCCTCCTTGTTGCGACCGACCGTCCACGACACGTAGACGTAGTCGTCACTCGGCGTGCGCAGCCAGTAGTCCAGCGGTATGTCGGACCAGGCGCCGCTCGTGAACAGCAGCTCCAGGCCGAGCAGGAACGGCACGAGCAGCGCGAGGGCCGCGACGAGGACGAGCGGGTTGCGGTTTCGATAGCCGCGGACGAAGCTGGACGCGAGGCGGCCGCGCCCGGACGCCGACGCCGCGACGCGAGGATCGCGCCCCTCCGGCGGCGTCATCCCGCGGCCTCCTCGAGCAGTCGCCGCAGCTCGGCGCGGATCGCCTTGCCGGAGCCGGTGCGCGGGATGCGCTCCAAGGCGACGTCACCCGACGCCGCGCCCTCGCCCCGCCGGGCGTAGAAGGCGGCGATCTCCTCGGCGAGACGCTGCTCCCAGATCTCGCGACCGGGCTTGAGGAGGTGCATGAGGTCCCAGTAGTCCGCGGTGGTGAGCGGCAGGTCGCGGGTGAAGTCGACGTAGGGCACTCCGTACGCGTCGGCGAGCGCCTGGACCTTCGGCTGATAGGCGGCGACCACCCAGTCGAGGTCGGTGCCGATCACGTCCCAGTTGAACGGCAGCTCCATGAGGATCACGTCGACACCGCGCTGGCGCGCGCGCTCGAGAAGCTGACCGAGCATGGCCAGGTTGTAACCGAGGTACTTGCGGAAGAGGGGGGCGCGACGCCTGTTCCAGCGCCGTACCATCTCGCGCTTCTTCTCCTCCGAGCGTCGCGGTCTATCGTCGTAGCGATGCTGCCGGTAGGTGCGGGTGGGCAGGCGGCCCTTCAGCAGCTCGTTCTTGTGATACTGCGCGTAGCTGGCGAGAAAGCCGAACACGCCGGGCAGGATGGTGTAGTGATCCCGGTAGAACGGCGTCGCCTCGTTCACATAGTGGCGCAGGAACGGGCTGTCGAGCAGGAGCTCGCGACCGCCAGCCTCGCGCTCGCTCTCCTCCGGCGGCCGCGTGAAGCGCCCGGGGTTGACCCCGACGATCAGCAACGTCGGCGTGTCCGGCACGTTGTCGGCGATGGCGAGGCTCTCCCCGTAGTTCTGCATGATCGAGCACACGTTGAAGGCAGCGATTCGCGGGCCGCCCGCCTGCCTCACGCGACGGGCAAGCGACGCGTCGCTGACCGTCGTCTCGCGTCCCATGGAGCCTCCGAGGACGTAGACGGAGGGTACCGACGGCGGATGCCGCCGGTTATGCGCGACCGTCCACGAGACGTAGGTCCAGTCGTCGCTCGAGTTGCGCAGCCAGTACCTTAGAGGAACGTCTGACCAGGCGCCGCTGGCGAAGTAAGACTCGAAGCCGAGAAGCGCCGGCGCCAGCAGCAGGATCGCCACGAGGAGGACGAGCGGGTTCCGGCTGCGGTATCCGCGGCCGAAGCTGGCGGCGCGGCGCCCGCGGCCGCGGGCCGGCGCCGCCCCCCGGCTCGTCCCGCCGTCTCCCGGCGTCATCCCGCGCCCTCCTCGAGAAGCCGGCGCAGCTCGGCGCGCACGGCCTTGCCCGACCCGGTGCGAGGGATCCTCTCGACGGCGATGATGCGGCTGGGCAACGAGGCCGAGGGAAGCACGTCGCGCAGCTCGCGCAGTACGCGGCTGCCGCGGAAGCCCTCGGGCTCGCGCGGCACGACGAAGGCGACCGGGACGTGCCCGAGGATCTCGTCGGGAGCCGCGATGACGGCGACGTCGTGGAAGCGCCCGAGCTCGAGCAGGGCCTCCTGGACGTGCAACACCGAGACCTTCTCACCGCCGCGCTTGATGATGTCGTCCTTGCGCCCGGCGACCCACACGTACCCCTCGGCGTCCACGCGCCCGAAGTCGCCCGTGCGCAGGCCCTGCCTGGTCAGGGTGCGTGAGGTGATCTCGGGCTCGTCGAGGTACCCCTGCATCACAAGCGAGCCGGTCACGCACAGTTCACCCGACTGACCGGCCGGAGCGGCCGCCCCATCGGCGTCGCGAGCCACGACCTCCATCGCGCCGATCGGGCGGCCGACGGACCCCTCACGTTCGTCGAGCTCGTCGGGGAGCAGGACGCAGAGGCGCCCCGACACCTCGGTGAGCCCGTACATGTTGAAGACCCCGATGCCGGGGAGGACGCGGCGCGTCTTGTCGATCACGTGCTGGGGCAGATGGTCGCCCGAGCTGACCCAGAAGCGGAACGGGTGCGGCCGCGGCGTCTCGAGGGGTTCGACGACGCGGACCAGATGCGCCGGCGCGCCGCCGAAGCCCGTGCAGCCGAGGCTCTCCATCTCGTCGAGGAGACCCTCGCCGAAGTAGAAGCCGAGCTGGCCGGCCACGCTCCCGCCGTGCGCCACGAGCGTCAGGAAATGACAGATGCCGCTTGTGAAGTACGGCGGCGTGTTGATGAAGATGCGGTCATCGGCGGCGAGCCCCATGGTCCGCGCGACCAGCCCGGGGTTCTCGGACGTCGCGCGCAACGTCTGACAGACGCCCTTGGGAACGCCCGTGGTGCCCGACGTGAACATGATCATCGCCAGCTCGTCGGGCCGTACCGGCTCGAGGCGCTCCCCGTCCTCGGACGCTGTCCCGGACGCCGCGCCGCCCGCCTTGGCCACGGTCCCCGCCGCGCGGCGCAGACCTCTCACCAGGCCGTCACCGTCGGCCTCGACGACGAGCCGGACAGGGCCGTCGCTCGGGCACGCGTCGTCGTGCGGCAGGAGCAGCACGTGCGGCCTCGCCTTGGCGAGCAGCCAGTCGACGTCGCGCTGCGGAAGGCTGACGTTCAGCGGGACGACGACGGCCCCGGCCAGCCACGCGCCGACCATGCCGGCGAAGAACTGGTCGTACTCCTCGAGGCAGAGTGCGACGCGCTGACCTCGCCGGAGCCCGGCTGCGGCCAGGCCGGCCGCGACAGACTCCGCGCGCCGCAGGAACGAGCCGTAGGTGTACCGGCGGCCGCGGGTGAGAAGAAGGGCGGCGTCGGGCTGCGCCGCCGCCAGCTCGCGAAGTCGCGCGACGGCGTCGGCCATGGCCGGCGGCGTCATTCGGTCAGGCGAGGTCATCGTGTACGTGAGGTGTCCGGCGCCTGCTCAGAAACCGACGTAGCGGAACTCCGTGAGCTGGCCCCCCACGGCGATTGCGACCACGAGCGCCAGAAAGAGGAGGAACCAGAGAAAAGTCTGCAGGCTGAGACCGAGACAGTAGAACAGCCTGTTGGGACGCTCGGCGGACTCTTCACGCAGCGCTTCGTCCGGGGCGCGGACGACGGCCGTGGTCTCGACCGCCACGGCCGCGCCGACGGGCGAGCCGGGACCCGCGGGCGCCTGCTCGCGCTCAGCCATCGCTCGCCTTCTTGCGCGCGACGTAGGCGAGCATGTGGTTCACCGTGTCGAGGTTCTCGAAGACGATGTCCATCGGCTTCACGCGGATGGCGAAGGTCTCCTCGAGAAAGGCGATCAGACTCGTCAGGTTCATCGAGTCGAGGAGCTGGTCGCGAAAGAGCGACGTGTCGGCGTCGACCACGACTTCGTCGCCCAGGTCGGCCTCTTCTTCGATGAACTCGAGGATGGTCTCGGCATCGGTCATGTGTCGTCTCCTGAGGTCATGCGCACCCGGACGGCGTCGGCCCGGCGCGGCGTCCTTCGGCGGGTGAGTGTACGACGAGCGGACGGCACGCGCTTCCCGCGGGCTAGTCCCGCGTGCCCGCCGAGTACGAGAAGACCATCGGGTTCCGGAAGTCGATGGCCTTGTTGCCGGCCTGCACGACCCTGGCGACCGTGAAGACGCGCTCGGCGACCTGGAAGCCTTGCTCCATGCCCCATTCGTCCGTACGGATGTGCCCGCGCGCGCCCGCCCAGCCGTAGGCGCCGAACTGGCAGGTGCCGTCGCCGTTGCCGACCACGAGGCAGCCGTTGCGCACGAAGGGCAGCCAGGTCGCGATGATCGTCGTCTCGGCTCCACCGGAACGCCGGCCGGCCGTCGCCATGACGCCCACGACGCGGTTGGCCAGCTTGAAGTCCTGATGGCGCAGCGGCCGCGTGCGCATGACGAACTTGGCGAACAGGTCGGTGGGCAGGCCGAAGTAGACCGGCGTGGCGATGCACATGCCGTCCGAGGCGACCATCTTGTCGAGGACCATCTGGACGTCGTCGTCGTCGGCCTGCACGCACGGGATCAGCTTGCCGTCCTTGGTCTTGCCGCAGATGTTGCAGGCCTTGCAGGGCTCGATGTGGAGATCGCGCAGGGCGACGATCTCGGTCTCGGCCTCGCCGGGGTACTTCTCGTGGAGCCGCTTGAACGACTCTTCGAGCAGGATGCCGCTGTTTGCGTTGTCGCGCGGGCTGCAGTTCAGCCCCAGCACTCGCACGGTCATGCGCTCGCGCTCCTCTGAGGTCGGCGGTCGCTCAATGCTACCAGACGCCGCCCGGCGGAACAGCCGCGCCAGCACACGGCCGCCGGCCGGCGCCCCGCCGGACGGACACGGCTCCATCGAGGGTGGTGCCGAAGGTGGGAATCGAACCCACACCCCGCGTGAACGGGACCGGATTTTGAGTCCGGCGCGTCTGCCAGTTCCGCCACTTCGGCACCGAGCGGAGACCTATGCTACTGCCTCCGTGGCGCCGGCGCGAGGCTGCGGCCGCGTGGGACGCGGGCCGGACTCGCGGCGGCCGTCAGCCTAGAAGGCCGCCGGAAACGTGTTGCCCCACAGGCTGCGGCCCATGCCCTTTTTGACGGCGAAGGCGGTGGCCTCGATCTGCGCCGACCCGTTGAACACGCTCTGCCCCCTGCAGGGGTTCCAGTCGCCCTTCCAGGTGCCGAGTGCATACTGGAAGAGGCCGTAGTAGCGTCCTGCGCCGACGGCCCGGACCTTGCCGCCGGACTCCAACATCATGAGGCGGTAGAGACCGTCGGCGCGGACGCCGTACTTCTTGGCGGCGCGTCTGATCGCGGGGCGCCAGCCCTCGGCGGCGGCCTGTTGCGTCTGCCTTGCGAGAAGGTCGCGGACGACGCCCTTCCAGGAGCGCACCGCGCGCCTGGCTGCGCGGACATCGAGTGCGAGGACGCCGGTCCCGCGCTGCTGGTGGGCGAGGGTCGCGGCGCTGAGCGCCGCCTTGGCGGCGTCGAGCCGGGTCTCCGCCCGGCGCAGCGCGCGTCGGCTCGTGCGCAGCTGCTCGCTGAGGGTGGTCGCCCCGGCCTTCGGGGGTACGACGGTGAGGGCCGTCGTGGCGACGATGAGGAGCGCCACGAGCGCGATCCCATACCTCGTCCTGGTCACGATGTCCTTTCGACGGCGCTTCTCTCGCGGGCAGCGGCTGAGCCTGTGCCCGTGGAGCAGACCGCGTCGCCACCCTCCGTTCCGCACACGGCGTCCTCCCGTCCGATGACCTCGGACTCGCGGTGCGATGAAGGGGAGAACGTATGAGGGATCCGGCGGCGACGCCGTTGTTGTACGTTCGATGGGGCATTGAAGCCCATGCCCTCGCGGCGCGCAACCCCCTCTCGACGCCGGATCCCGCATGACGGTCGACGTCGACCGAAGTGAACGGCACACCATCAACCCACGCTTGAGTGTTGAGGCCGCTGGAGCCATCCGCGTGGCTCCGGGGGTATCGCGACGACCATCAAGTGCGGCTTGAGACTCACCGTCCAGCCGACGTTGAGGCTTCCCTGAAGTCCTGCCCGACATGGCCTGAAGCTTTGCCTGAACGGTCGTGCAACGAGGGCTGACGGCCGGTTGCCAGCGGCGCCGGCGCAGACGAGAATCGCCTGCGACAAGCGGACGTGCGCGAAAGCGGAGGGCTTCACATGGTCGAGACCGGGAGAGGGCGCGAACGGGACGCGACGCCGGTCCTCGACCCGAGACTCAAGGCCGAACTCAAGCGCCTGGCGATCCTCTTCCTGATGTCGGCGTTTACCCTGGTGCTCGTCGTGGCGTACGCGGTGATGCGTCGCATCGACGAGCAGCTGATCCCCGATGTCGCCTGGCTCATGTGGGCGGCGGCCATCTTCGGCGGGTGCGTCGCGACCTACTTCTACGGGCTCTACGTCACGGTGCGGGCGCGCGCCTGGGGCTGGGTCGCGCTGTGCGCGATCCCCGTGGTGGGCAGCGTGCCGGGCTGCGTGGCGTACACCTGGATCAGGCGCGGGGACCTCGAGCGCCAGATCCTCGACGAAGAGTAGCGTCGGCGCTCAGCGGCGCTCGCTCCTCAGAGCGCGAGGATCTGACAGAGCTGGTACAGCTCCGGGTCGATCGCCGACTTCTGGCTGCAGGCGAACGAGAGGCTGACGGTCTGCAGATTGGTCCCCGCCATGCCGACCATCGCGTCGGTCATGCCGTCGAGGAGCAGGTCGACCGCCTCCGCCCCCAGTCGGCTGGCGACCAGACGGTCCATCCCCGTGGGCGGGCCGCCGCGCTGGATGTGACCCAGCACCGAGACCTTGATGTCCATGCCGGGCATGTGGTCGCGGAGCAGCCGCGCGACCTCCTCCCCGCTCGCAGCCCCTTCGGCCACGACGACGATCGTGTGCAGCTTGCCGCGTCGGTGACCTTCGATCGCCACTTGCCCGGCCTGCTCGTGGTCCCACGGGATCTCGGGGATCACGACGAGGTCGGCGCCACCGGCCACTCCGGCGGCGAGCGCCAATTGCCCGGACGTCCTCCCCATGACCTCGACGACGAAGACGCGGTCGAGCGCCGACGCCGTGTCGCGGAGGCGCAGGATCGCGTCGAGGACCGTGTTCAGGGCCGTGTCGAAGCCGATCGAGAAGTCGCTCCCGCCGACGTCGTTGTCGATCGTCGCCGGCACGCCGACGACCTGGACGCCGTGCGTGGCGAGCTCGTGCGCGCCGGCGAGCGACCCGTCGCCGCCGATCACGACCAGGCCCTCCACGTCCAGACGCTCCAGCGTCTCCAGCGCCCGTCGGTGTCCAGCCTCGGTGGGGAAGTCGGGGCTGCGTGACGTACCGAGGAAGGTGCCGCCGCGGTCCAGGATCCCGCCCACCGCCCGGTTGTCGAGCTTGACGACGCTCCCGTCCATCAGCCCGCGGAAGCCCCACGTGAACCCGAGCACGCGAAAGTGCTTGCAGATCGCTCGTCGCGTGATCGCGCGCACGGCGGCGTTCATCCCCGGGGAGTCGCCGCCGCTGGTGAGCACGCCGATGACCCGCGCGCCTTCGCGGGCTCCCGTTTTGCGCCGCTGCGCCATCGGCCTCCGTCGCCGCCGTGTCCGGTCCCGCAGGCCGGCCTGCGCTTCGCAGATTCTTCCCCGAGGCGCCTATCCCTGCGGCCGGCGAGCCACGCCGCCCCCCTCTCGCGCCTCGGGCAGGCCGCAGCCGACCGTGTGGTAGGGTTCACAGCTGGTCGGCGACCGCCGGCGCGGGAGGACGATCATCCGCAAGACCCTCCGCAACATCATCGTGTTCGGCGTCATCGCGGCTGCGCTCTACCTGCTCCTGCCGCGCCTCGTCGACACCGAGGAGACACTTCGGCTCCTGGGGGGAGCGGAGTACTTCCTGCTGGCGTTGGCCGTCCTCCTCGAAATCTGCGCCCTGCTCGGCTACGCCAACCTGACGCGGTTCGTCCTCCGCGTCCTCGACATCCGCATGAAGCTCTACGAGGTGCTCTCGGTCACGGTCGGCAGTCTCGCCGTCAGTCACCTGCTCTCCGCCGGCGGCGTCGGCGGCTGGGTCGTCACCTACAACGCCCTGCGTCGCCGGGAGGTCCCGCACGGCCTGGTCTTCGTCGCCGTCGCGGCGCAGCAGTTCTTCAACTACGTGGTCCTCTGGAGCCTCTTCGCCGTGGCGCTCGTCTACCTCATCGTGGCGCGCGGCCAGTCGATCGGCAGCTACTTCGCCGCCATCGTGCTGATCATCCTGCTGCTGTGGCTCACCGGCTACGGTATCTACCTCTACAACCACCGCACCAAGATGCGCCGGCGCGTCGCCCAAACAGCGCGCCTCGTGAACAGGGTGACGCGCCGCGAGACGGTCAAGGAGGAGCACGTCGACGACTGGCTCGACAACCTGTTCGCCGGCATGCGCCGCATGACCTCGCACCCTGGCGCCTTCCGGCGCACCTTCATCTATGCCTGCGGCTACTGGTTCTTCGACCTCCTCTGTCTCTACGTCACCTTCCTCGCCTTCGGCTACCGCATCGGCGTCGTGTACCTGGTCCTCGGCTACGTCATCGCCTACGCCGTGGGGACCCTGGCGCCCACGCCGGGCGGTCTGGGCGCCGTCGAGGGCCTGATGATCGCGCTGTTCGTCGGCTTCGGCGTGCCCTCGGCGATCGCCGTCGCCGTGGTGCTCGTCTATCGGCTGATCAACTTCTGGTTGCCGATACCGCCGGGGCTGGTCAGCTACGCGGTGATCAGATAGGGACCGGGCCCCCTGGCTCAGGCTCCCACCGCGCCCCTCCCGAGGCCTCGTCGCGGAAGCAGCCCACGGCGCCGGTGTGACAGGCCGGTCCCGCGGGGACGACCCGCATGAGGACCGTGTCGTGGTCGCAGTCGAGACGCAGTTCGACGACGCGCTGGACGTTGCCGCTGGTCGCGCCCTTGTGCCAGAGCTCGTTCCTGCTGCGGCTCCAGAAGTGGGCCTCTCCGGTGTGCACCGTCGCGGCCAGCGACGTCGCGTTGCCGTAGGCGACCATGAGGACCTCGGCTGTGGCGGCGTCCTGCACGACGCAGGGCACGAGGCCCTCCGGGCCGAAGCGGACCTGCGTCAGGAAGTCGTCGCGTCGCACGGGCCGTCTTCAGGCCGTTCCCCGCGCCCGGGGTCTGACCGGCCGTTTGCCCAGGAACTCCGTCATGATGGAGACGCCGGAGCTCGTACCGATGCGTGCCGCGCCGGCGTTGATCATGAGCTCGGCGTCGCGGCAGGTGCGGATCCCCCCCGAGGCCTTCACCCCGACGTGCGCCCCCACACAGTCGCGCAGCAGCTCCACGTCCTGCACGGTCGCCCCGTGAGGCCCCACACCGGTCGACGTCTTGACGAAGTCGCACCCGGCTTGCTCGACGATCCTGCAGGCCAGCTTCTTCATCTTGTTCGAGAGGTAGCACGTCTCGATGATCGCCTTCACGATCACGGGCCCCTTGCCGCTGTTCACGGCGCGCAGGCGCACGGCCCTCACGACGCTGGCGAGCTCGTCGCGGACACGTCCGAAGTCCCCCGACAGCATGGCCGGGACGTTCATGACCACGTCCAGCTCGTCGGCGCCCCGGCGGACGGCCTCCTCGGCGGCGACGACCTTGGTGCGCGCCGCCTCGGCGCCGAAGGGGAAGGCGACGACCGCGCAGACCTTCACGTCGACCGCCTTCAGCAACTCGTGGGCGAGAGGGACGAAGTACGGGAAGACGCAGACGGTAGCGAAGTGGTGGCGCGCCGCCTCGTGGCAGAGCCGCTCGACGTCCTTGGCGGTGCCGTCGGCGCGCAGAAGGGTGTGGTCGATGGTCTTCGCCAGCTCCTCGGCGTACATGCTAGTTCCCCCTCCCGGCCGGGTCTCGCGAAAGACGTCGCCGCGGCCGAGTATAGCAGCCGTCGAGCCTGCGGCGCCGACGGCGGCGACCCTACAGAAGCCGCTCCACGTAGCGTTCGTCACGCCGCCAGCGCCGACGCACCTTGACGCGCAGGTCGAGGAAGACCTGCACCCCGAACACCGTCTCTATCTCACTCCGCGCCGCGCTGCCGATCGCCTTCACGACACGCCCGCCTTTGCCCACGACGATGCCCTTCTGCGACTCGGACTCGACGATGAGGAAGGCTTCGATCTCGACCAGCGGCCGGTCCTTACGCTCCCTGATGCCGCCGACCTCCACGGCGATCGCGTGCGGCACCTCGTCCCTGGTCCGCCGCAGCGCCTGTTCGCGCACCAGCTCGGCCACCAGCAGCTCGAGCGGCTGGTCCGACGACTGGCCGTCGGGGAAGTAGCGGGGTCCGGGGGGCATGGCGGCGGCAAGCTCGTCGACGACCGCGCCGAGCCCGTCGCCGCGCAGGGCGCTGACCGCGTGGACCGCCGCGCCGCCGGCCAGGGAACGCGCCTCTTCGAGGCGCTCCCCGAGCCGGCGGCCGTCGAGCAGGTCGACCTTGTTGAGGGCGACCAGGCCGGGCAGCCCGGCGGCGGCGACCGCCTCGAGGACATACCGGTCCCCGCCGCCGAAGGGTTCCACCGCATTGAGCATGACCAGCGCCGCGTCCACCTCGCGCAGGGCCTCGTCGACGGCGGCCTGCATGCGCCGGGTCAGCGAGTCGAAGGGGCGCTGGAAGCCCGGCAAGTCGAGCAGCACGATCTGGCGCCCCGGCAGCGCGACCACCCCGGTGATGCGGCGTCGCGTCGTCTGGGGGTGGTCCGAGACGATGCTGACCTTGTGCCCGACCAGCCGGTTCACCAGCGTCGACTTGCCGACGTTGGGGCGGCCGAGGATCGCCACGAAGCCGGAGTGGTAGGCGACCTCCTCGCTCGCCGTGGCCCCGGCCGCCGGGCTCTCGTCCTGCGACGTGTTCACGGGGTCTCGCCGGCTCTGGTCTCGCCGGCTCTGACCTCGCCCGGCCTGTGGTCGATCGCCGGCTTGGACGGCGCCGCGAACGGCGTCGTCAGCAAGTCGCGCAGGGCGAACACGCGGACCTCGCCCCCGACCCGGCAGACGACGTCGGGGTCGCCGAGCTCAGCCAGCGCCTGCAGGCAGAGCCCGCACGGGACCGCATCGCGCCCGTCGGCGGTCGCCACGGCGATGGTGCGGGCCTCGCGCTCGCCGGCCGTGACCATGGCGCCGAGCGCGACGCGCTCGGCACAGGTCCCGGCGGGGTACGAGGCGTTCTCGACGTTGACGCCGCGATGGCTCGAGCCCGAGGGACCGACGACCACGGCGCCGACGGCGTAGCCGGAGTACGGCGCGTAGGCGCGACTGGCGACCGCGCGCGCCTCGCCGTGCAGGCGTCGCTGGGCAGGGTCCGGAGCTCGTCCCTCAGCTCGCTTCAACGCGCCTCCGCCCCCGCTGCCGCGGCAGCCTGTGTGACGAGCCATGCCGGTCTCACGTCGGGTACCACAGGCGGAAGATGACCAGGCTGATGCCGACGCCGAGCAGGGCGCCCGTGACGACCTCGAGCGTCGTGTGGATGCCGGCCTGCACCCGGCTTTGGGCGACCAGCATCGCCATGAAGAAGCCGATCGCCGAGATCGGCAGCGCGTAGGCGGTCTGGGTGCCGAACACGGTGACCGCCACCCAGCCGGCGAAGGCGACGGCGGCGTGGACCGAGGGCATGCCGCCGTGGAACGCCGTCCCCCGGCGCGTCAGGGCCTTGACGATCACGGCGGTCAGCATCACCAGCACCAGCGTCACCACCACCAGATCGATGGGCGAGGTGCGCAGCTTTCGCAACACGGTATACGGCACGCCGGTGATCTTGTCGTAGAAGACCAGGTAGGCGACGACGAGCGCGTTGAGCGTCGCCACCAGCACCGCTCCGGCGGCCACGTCCTTGGCGACCTTGGCCCGCGGGTCGAGCTCGTCGGTGACGAGGTCGACGACGTGCTCGATGGAGGTGTTGAGCATCTCCGTGATGAGCACGAACGAGATGGCGACGAACAGGGCGATCACCTCGAGCCGGGTCAGCGCGAAGAAGAGCGAGGCGAGGAGCACGAACACGGCGGCGCCGAAGTGGATCCACATGTTGCGCTCGCGGCGCAGGGCGTGGACGACACCGTCGAAGGCCCAGTTGAAGCTCTCGAGCAGGCTAGTCCGACGTGCCAAGGAGCCCCTCCCAGCGTACCGACTCGAGCAGCTCGGCCTGACGGAGCGCCATGCGCCCGGCGTCGGTCTCGTGGTCGTAGCCGAGCAGGTGGAGCGCACCGTGCACGAGCAGCACCGCCAGCTCGACGGCCGGTGGAAGGCCGGCGGCGCGCGCCTGGCGCAGCGCCTGGCGCGCGCAGACCACGACGTCGCCGAGGAGGCGCGGCGGGCCGTCCGGTCCTGTTGGCGCGGCGCGAGGCGCGTCCGCGGCCTCGGGCGACACGACGGCGTCGTCCGCGTCCTCGAGCGGAAAGGCGAGGACGTCGGTGACGACGTCCTGCCCGCGATGTCCGCGATTGAGGGTGCGCATGCGTCGTTCGCCGACGAAGATCACACCGACTTCGGCCCCGGTAGCGCCCTCCGCCGCAAGCGTGACCTCGAGAAGCGCCGCGACCGCCGCGGCGTTCACGGCGACCCGGGTGTGGTTCACGACCTCGATCGCGCTCGTCACGCGGCGCCTCCGCCGCCTTCGCCGCCTGCGCGACCACGCCGCGCCTGTTCACGGTCGCCGCGGTCCTTGTAGGCGTTGACGATGCGCTGCACGAGCTTGTGGCGCACGACGTCGTGGCCGTCGAACTCGACGAAGGCGATGTCGGCGATGTCGCCGAGCACCTCGGCCACCGTGACGAGACCAGAGCGGCGTTCCCCAGGCAGGTCGATCTGCGTGACGTCGCCGGTGACCACCATCTTGGCCCCGAAACCGAGGCGCGTGAGGAACATCTTCATCTGCTCGGGCGACGTGTTCTGCGCCTCGTCGAGGATGATGAAAGAGTCGTTGAGCGTGCGCCCGCGCATGAAGGCGAGCGGCGCGATCTCGATCTCGCCCTTCTCCTGCAGAGACGCGAGCTTCTCGCCGTCGATCATGTCGTAGAGCGCGTCGAAGAGGGGACGGAAGTACGGGTCGACCTTCTCCGAGACGGTGCCCGGCAGGAAGCCGAGGCTCTCCCCCGCCTCGACCGCGGGCCGCGTGAGAATGATCCGGCCGACGGTCTTGGCGAAGAACGCGCTCACCGCCATCGCTGTGGCGAGGTACGTCTTGCCGGTCCCCGCCGGGCCGATGGCGAAGGTGATCGTGTTGCGGCGCATGGCGTCGACGAAGAGCTTCTGGTTGACCGTTCGCGGGCCGATCTGCCGGCCGCGATGCGTCCAGACGACGTCGCCGTAGACCTCCGACGGCTTGCCGACGGCGTTCACGGCGATGTCCATGAGCGACTCGACCATCGCCGGGCTCAGCGGCCGGCCGGACTTGATGACGGTCAGCAGCTCGTCGATCGCCGCCTTCGCCTTGACGCAGGCGTCGCTCTCCCCTTCGAGGGTGAGGACGTTGCCGCGCAACGTCAGCGCGCACGAGAGGCGCTGCTCGAGGATCTTGAGATGCGCGTCGTGCTCGCCGGCGAGCGCCAGCGCGTCGCTGTTCGAGTCGAGGTCGATGACCGTGCGCGCGCGATCGGGCACGCTCAGCCTCCGAGCTTCGTGCGCACGAGCTCGCTGAGGAGCTTGCCGTCGGCGCGCCCGGCGACCCTGGGCATGAGCTGCCCCATCACCTTGCCCATCTCCTTCGGCGACGCGGCGCCGGTGGCGGCGATCGCCTCGTCCACCAGACCCGCCAGCTCATCGGCGGACAGCTCCTCGGGCATATAGGCGGCGAGGAGCTCCGCCTCAAAGCGCTCCTGGTCGGCCAGATCGGCGCGCCCGGCCTGCTCGTAGAGCTCGAGCGCCTCGGCGCGCCGCTTGCGCTCGCGCTTGAGGACGACGAGCTCGTCCGTCTCGGTCGGGTCTTTGCGGCTGTCGATGCGCTCCTTCTTGAGCGCCGCGACGATCTGGCTGAGGGCCGCGCGACGACGCCTGTCGCCGGCCTTGAGGGCGGCCGTGGCGTCGTCCTTGATGCGCGTCTCGATCCTGCCCAGCTCTCTCATGCCATCCGCCCAAGTCGACGACCCCCGATGAGGTGCCAGTGCAGATGAAAGACCTCCTGGCCGGCGTCGGGACCGATGTTCGTGACCACCCGGTAGCCCGTCTCGTGGACACCGAGCTCGCGGGCCACGGCGACGACGAAGTGGAGCAGCCGGCCGGCGCCGTCCGGCCCCAGCAGTTCGATGACGTCCAGCGAGGCGAGGTGCCGCCGTGGGGCGACGAGAACGTGGACGGGCGCCAGCGGGTGCGTGTCCCTGAAGGCCACGAACTCGTCGTCCGACGCCACCACCTCGGCCGGCATCTCGCCGGCCGCGATCTTGCAGAAGATGCAGTCGCTGCTCATGTCGCCCCTCTCGTTCACCGAGCCCTGCCGTCGACCTGCCTGTGACCTCGCACGCCGTCCTCGTGCAGCCCCTCGGCGACGACGTCCACGAGCTGCCCCGCTTGTGCGGGGCCACTCAGGTAGTAGCGCACGTACTGTGAACTGTACCCCCTCCAGAGACCGTCGCGCCGGTCCTCGATGAGCACCTCCGAGCGGCGGCCCAGCACTCCTCGCGCGGCCCGTCGCCGTGCCTCGCGCGCGGCGGCGCCAGCGGCGCTCGCGCGCGCCCGCACGACAGCCGCGGGCAACGGGCGACGCTCGGCCGCCTCCGTGCCCGGACGCGAGGAGTAGGCGAACACGTGCACGCGCCCGAAAAGCCCGCTCTCGAGGGTCGCGAGCGTGCGCGCGAACGCGGCCTCGTCTTCGGTCGGAAAGCCGACGATCACGTCCGTGCTCAGCATAACGTCGCCGAGCCGGGACCGCACTCGCTCCACCGTGGCCAGGTAGTCGGCCGCGGTGGAGCGGCGCCGCATCGCCGCCAGCACACCGTCGTCGGCCGACTGGAGCGGAAGGTGCAGGTGGCGAGCCACGCGCGGATGACCCAGCGCCTCGAGCAGCCGGTCGTCCAGGCACTCGGGCTCGAGAGACGAGAGGCGCAGGCGGGCGAGACCGGGCAGGTCGACGAGCGCCGTCACGAGGTCGGCGAGGTCGGCGACGCCGCCGGGCGCCGTGCCGGCGCCCCCGGCGTCGCGGTACGCGCCGAGGTCGATGCCGCTCAGCACCACCTCGCCGCAGCCTGCGGCGAGCGCCTCTCGAGCGGCCGCCACAGCCTGTGTCACGGGCGTGCTGCGCGGCCGCCCGCGCACGAGGCGCACGACGCAGAAGCTGCACCGTCCGGCGCAGCCGTCCTGGACCTTGAGCGTGAAGCGCAGCCGTGCGCGCGAGACGGATGCCGCCGTCGCCGGCTCTTCCGCCGCGGTCGCCCCCGTGGTCGCGGGCCTCTCGCCCCCTCCAGTCGCCACCATGGGCTCACCGCGGCGTCCGCCCCGCGCGCCCGACGCGATGATGTCCGCGAGCCCCTCCCATTCATGCGCGTCTACGACCTCGACGCCAGGGTCGGTGAATTGGGCGGCGCGCAGCCTCGCCGCGCAGCCGGCGACGAGGACGCGCCGCCCGTTCCGCGCCAGGCGGCGCGCAAGCCGGCGCGACTTGCGCTCCGCCTCGGCCGTCACGCAGCAGGTCATCAGCAGGCACACGTCGGCGCGGTCGGCGCTCGGGACCGGCTCCATCCCGGCGCTCGCCAGCTGCGCCAGGGCCGCCTCGCTGTCGGCCTGGCTCACCTTGCAGCCCAAGAAGGCGGCGTAGACGCGCGTCATCGCGTCACGCCTTTCTCGCGAGGTCCAGCAGGAGCCAGCCGCTCGACGCGGCGCGGTCGACCAGGCGATAGCCGCGCAGCGCCGCCTCCACCTCGTCGCCCTGCTCGACCAGCAGCCCCGAGAGGAGCAGGCGCGACGGCGCCCAGGCGCCGCCGTCCGGCGCCTCCAGCCGTCGCGCCAGCTCGAGGATGGGCCCTCGCAGCAGGTTGGCGACCATCACGTCGGCGGCCGGAAGCCGTAGACCGGGGTCGGCGACGTCACCGAGGAAGATGCGTGGTTCGAGAGCGTTCGAAGCCGCGTTGCGGGCGCACGAGTCGATCGACGCGGGGTCGTTGTCCATGGCCCAGACGGGCGAGAAGCCGAGGCGCAGGGCCGCCAGGGCGAGCACGCCCGAGCCGGTGCCGACGTCGACCAGCGACCCCAGCGGAACGTCCTGCAGGGCGCGCAGACAGAGGCGCGTCGTGAAATGGGATCCCGTGCCGAAGGCCATGCCGGCGTCGATGACGACGTCGAGCAGCCCCGCTTCGGGTCGGTACCACGGCGGACGGACGCGCACGGCGCCCTCCGTCACGGGACGGTGGAAGCGCCTCCAGCCGTCCTGCCAGCCGGCCTCCTGCGCGGCGGACGTCAGCGTCCCGAGCGCGCCCAGCCGCCTCAGTCCGGCGCGCACGCCGCCGTCGGCGTCGGCTCCGGGAGCGAGCCAGAAGCGCACCGTCGGTCCTTCGTCCTTCTCCTCCCAGCCGGCCGGCTGCACGGCGGCGAGCAGATCGCGGACCTCGAGATCGTCTACGCTGCGCCCCCCGACGAGACGGAGCGTGTAGCGCACGTAGTCCTGTTCGCTCATCGCCTCTGTCGCCCAGCCGGCCCGCTGCGCCCCTGGGGCGCAGCCGCAGCCGTCACGCCCCGAAGACGGCGCGGACCTTGTCGAGGAAGCTCTGGTCCGGCTCGTAGTTCGCCTCCCCGCTCAGCGCGGCGAACTGCTCCAGGACCTCGCGCTGCTCGTCCGAAAGGTGACGCGGGACCTGGACGTTGACGACGACCTTGAGGTCGCCGCGCCCGTAGCCCTGGAGCACGGGCACGCCGCGGTTGCGATACACCTTGACCTCGCCGGGCTGGGTGCCCGCCGGCAGCTCGAGCTCGATGTCGCCGTCGAGCGCCGGGACGTACACGGTAGTGCCGAGCGCCGCCTCGATCATGGTGATGTCCTGCCGGTGGATGAGGTCGTCGCCGTCGCGCACGAAGTGCTCGTCCTGGTCGACGGTCACGAGCACGTACAGGTCGCCGGCTCTGCCCCCTTGGGCGCCGGCGCCCCCATCGCCGCTCAGGCGCAGGCGCTGGCCGTGGGCGATGCCCGCGGGGACCTCGACCTTGACGGTGCGCGCGGCGCGCAGCCGTCCGGTCCCGCGACACGTCTCACACGGTCGCGCGACGATCGTCCCCCGGCCGCGACACACCGAACAGGTGCTGGTGCGGATGAACTGGCCGAAGCCGCCCAGGTTGGAGACCTCGCGCATGCGGCCGCTGCCCTTGCACTGCGGACATTGCTCGCGGCCCGTGCCCGGGGCGGCGCCGCTGCCGGCGCAGGTCTCGCAGACGGCGTCCGCCTCGACCTCGACCTCCTTGGTCGTCCCGAACACCGCCTCGGAGAAACTGAGCCGCAACTCGATCTCGACGTCGTCGCCGCGCGGCGCGGGCGCGGTGCCCGCCGCGGAGCCCCGCATGCCTCCCGAGTCACGCAGCACGCTGTCGAACATGCCGCCACCGAAGAACACGCTGAAGAGGTCCTGGAACGACACGTGGTCGAAGTCGGTCATGGGCCGGCCGCGCAGACCGTCGAAGCCGTTGCGGTCGTAGGCGGCGCGCGTGTCCGCGTCGCTGAGCACTTCGTAGGCTTCGGCGAGCTCCTTGAAGCGCGCCTCGCACTCCGGGTCGTCGGGGTTGACATCCGGGTGGCAGGCGCGCGCTTCCCTGCGGAAGGCCTTCTTGATCTCCGCGTGCCCGGCCTCGCGCGAGACGCCGAGGACGTCGTAGTAGTCGCGCTTCATCTCGTCGCGCCCAGGTCCGTCACCAGATCTCTTCCAGGTAGTCGCTCAAGCCGTCTGCCGTCGCGCGCACGGTGGCGATGACGCTCTGGTAGTCCATGCGCGTCGGTCCGAGGACGCTCACGGTACCCAGATTACGGTTCGCCACGCCGTAGTTCGCCGCCACGAGCGAGCACGCCTGCAGCGACGGCGAGCTCATCTCGTGGCCGATGCGCAGGTACATGCCGTCCTCACGCAGCGCCTCCGAGAGGAGCCCGAGCAGGTTGTAGCGCTCTTCGAGCATCTCGAGCAGGTCGTTGAGCTGCGTCGCGCCTTCGCGGCTGAGGTTCTCGAGCAGGCGGCTGGTGCCGCCGAAGTGGAGTCCCTCGGCGTCGCCGGGGCCCGCGGCCTCGAAGGCGGGGCGCACAGCCTCGAGGAAGACGCGCTCCTTGGCGCGGAGCTCCAGGCTCTCGAAAGCGGCGGCGGCGCGGCGCGTGCCCATTTGCGCGCCCACGAGGCGCTCGTTCAGGTAGACGCGCGCGAACTCGGCCAGGCCTTCGTCCACCGGTTCGGCGAAGTGGAAGATGCGCTTGGTGACCTGACCGGACGTCGTGATGAGGACCACCATGACCAGTCGCGGCTGCAGAGCGAGGACCTCGATGTGACGGACGGTCGAGCTGGTGAGCGCGGGCGTCGACACGACGGCGAGCAGGTGGGTGACGCGCGAGAGCGCCTCGGCCGTGTCGCGAAGCGCCTCGTCGACCTCACTGCGGGCGCGGTCGAGCGTTATCGACGGCGCCGGCGCAGCACTCCGTTCGCCGCGCTCGCTCAGGAGCGCGTCGACGTAGTGACGATAGCCGGCGTCGGTGGGCACGCGACCAGCCGATGTGTGCGGGTGCGCCAGCATGCCGAGCTCCTCGAGCTCGGCGAGGTCGTTGCGGATCGTCGACGCCGCGGCCCCGAGCGCAAAATGCTCGGTCAGATGCCGCGAGCCGACCGGCGCCGCCGTGGCGATGTACTCCTCGACGACCAGGCGCAGGACCTGTTCCTGACGCTGTTTCAGCGTCATCCTTCACCCCTCTTAAACGTCAAGCGCGAAACAGACGGACGCAGACCTCGTTGGCCACGTACCGCCCCTTTCGCGTCACGCGGATTGTACCACTGTGCAGGGAAAGTAGTCCAGCGCTGGCGAGAGGTGCGACGGCTGCCGGGTCGACGGCCGCGGCGAGCCCGGCGAGCGGCACGCCCAGTCCGCAGCGCGCCGCGAGCATCAGGCGCTCACGGGCCAACGTCGCGTCGTCGAGCGTCTCGACCTCGCGCGGCGGAGCTGTACGACAGCTGGACGACCCAGCCGACCGACGGTCGGACGGCTGCGGCCGGCCAGGCCGTCCCTGGGCGTGCCTCGCCCCGAGCGCGCCGAGGTACCCGTCCAGTCCGGGTGCATTGCGCCAGCGCCGGCGCCCGACCGTGCTCACCGCGCCGGGCCCGAGGCCGAGGTACGGGCGCGCGCGCCAATACGCCACGTTGTGGCGCGCGCGCCGGCCCGGACGGGCGAAGTTGCTCACCTCGTACCAGCGATAGCCGCGGCACTCCAGGCCGCGCACGGCCCGACGGTAGAGCGCGGCGCGCTCGTCCTCCCCGGACGACTCGCCGGCGCAGGCGGCAGCGCGACCGCCGAGGGTGCTGGCGGCAACGTAGTCGCCGGAGGCACCGGCGAGGCGACGCGCGAGCGGCGTCCCCGGGACGACGCCGAGCTCGTACCAGGAGACGTGATCGGGGCCGACGTCGTCGATCGCCGCGAGGTCCTCGTCAAGGTCGGACGCCGTCTGACTGGGGATCCCGCACATGAGGTCGACGCTCAGGTCGCGGACGCCGGCGGCGCGGAGCCGGCGCGCCGCCGACGCCGGGTCCGCGGCGGGACGCCGGCCGAGCGCCGCTCGAAGCCGTGGCAGAAAGCTCTGCACGCCGAGCGAGACCCGCACGCCGCGCGCTCCCGCCCACGACGCGAACCCGTCATCGACCTCGTCCGGGTTGGTCTCGACTGTCACCTCGGCGTGCGGTGTCAGCCAGCGGTCGAAGGCCCGGAGAAGTCGCTCGAGGCGCGCTGGCCCGAGCAGCGCCGGGGTCCCGCCGCCGAGGTAGAGCGTCTCGAGCCGGCGCACGTCGTGCGCCGCCCGCTCGAGCTCCCACTCGGCGGCCACCGCGGCGACATAGGCGTCGAACATCGCGGCCACGGCCGGCTCCGCCGGCCCCGCGGCCCCGACGGCCTGCGCGTCGAAGTCGCAGTAGTCACAGCGGGCGATGCAGAACGGGACGTGCGCGTAGACGTGGCGCACGGGGCCGGCGAAGGCGGCGGCGGTCGCACGCGGCGCCGCCGCCCCGTCCCGGCCCCCCATCACTTCTCCTTGTCGCCGGGCTCGAGCTCGAGCACGGCCAGGAAGGCTTCCTGCGGCACCTCGACGATGCCGAGCTGCTTCATGCGCTTCTTGCCTTCCTTCTGCTTCTCGAGCAGCTTGCGCTTACGCGTGATGTCGCCGCCGTAGCACTTGGCGAGCACATCCTTGCGCCTGGCCTTGATCGTCTCGCGAGCGACCACCTTGTTCCCGATCGCCGCCTGCACGGCGACCTCGAACAGCTGCCGCGGGATCTTCTGGCGGAGCTTCGTCACGAGGTTCTTGCCGCGCACGTGAGCGCGTTCGCGTGGCGTGATCAGCGAGAGCGCGTCGACCGGGTCGCCGGCGAGCAGGATGTCGAGTTTCACGAGGTCGCTCTCGCGATAGCCGTGGAACTCGTAGTCCAGCGAGGCGTAGCCCCGCGTCCGCGTCTTGAGCTGGTCGAAGAAGTCGAGCACGATCTCGCTCAGCGGCAGACGGTAGTGCATCTCGACGCGATGCGGCGAGAGGTACTTCATGTCGACGAACTCGGCGCGGCGGCCCTGACACAGCTCCATGATGGTGCCGACGAACTCGCTGGGCACGAGGACGCTGGCCGCGACGTAGGGTTCTTCGACGCGGTCGATGTGGTTCGCCTCGGGCATTTGGGCGGGGTTGCGCACCACGGTCAGCGTGCCGTTCGTGAGGTAAGCGTGATACTCGACGCTCGGCATCGTGGTGAGCAGTTCGAGGTCGTACTCGCGCTCCAGCCGCTCGCGCACGATGTCCATGTGGAGCAGCCCGAGGAAGCCGCAGCGAAAGCCGAAGCCGAGGGCGTTCGACGATTCCGGCTCGTACATCAGCGCCGCGTCGTTAAGCTTGAGCTTCTCGAGCGCGTCGCGCAGCTCCTCGAACTTGTCGCCCTCGGTCGGGAACAGCCCGCAGAAGACCATCGGCTGCACCACCTTGTACCCCGGCAGGCTCTCGGCGGCCGGCCTGCGGCGACTGGTGATCGTATCGCCGACACGCACCTTGGCGACGTCCTTGATGCCGGTGATGATGAAGCCGACCTCTCCGGTCTCGAGGCGCTCGACCGGGACCATCGCGGGCGAGAAGTAGCCGAGCTCCTCGATCTCGGCCTCCTCGCCGTTCCCCATCATCGTGATGAGCTCGCGCCGCCGGAAGCTCCCGTCGACGACGCGCACGTAGGCGATGACGCCGCGGTACTGGTCGTACTCGCTGTCGAAGATGAGGGCGCGCGGGGGCGCCGCAGGGTCTCCGGACGGCGGCGGCGTGCGCGCCACCACAGCCTCGAGGACGTCGCGGACGCCCTCCCCCGTCTTCGCCGACACCACGAGGGTCTCCTCGTGCGAGGCGCCGGTCAGCTCGTGCAGCTCGAGCTCGGCCTCGGCGGCGTCGGCCGCCGGCAGGTCGATCTTGTTCAGGACGGGGATGATCTCGAGGTCGTTCTCGATCGCGAGATACGCGTTGGCGACCGTCTGCGCCTCGACACCCTGGGTGGCGTCGACGAGCAGGACGGCGCCCTCGCAGGCGGCGAGGCTGCGCGACACCTCGTAGGTGAAGTCGACGTGGCCCGGCGTGTCGATGAGGTTGAGCTCGTACTGCTGTCCGTCGCGCGCCTTGTATGCGATCCGCACGGCCTGGCTCTTGATCGTGATGCCGCGCTCGCGCTCGAGGTCCATCTTGTCGAGGAGCTGCTCCTTCATGTCGCGCGCCGCGACCGTGCCCGTGAGCTCGAGGATCCGGTCGGCGAGCGTCGACTTGCCGTGGTCGATGTGGGCGATGATGCTGAAGTTGCGGATGTGGGCGAGGTCGTTCATGGCCACCGCGAAGGGTAGCACGGCGGCCGCGCGCGGGCCGACTCAGGCGTCGGCCGCGGCGGCCGGCGGGCGGCGGCGACGCAACGCCTGCCAGACGAGCGAGAGCTCCTCGAGGCGCAGCACTCGGGCGAGGACGATGTAGACGAGCGCCCCGGCGCCGGCTGCGGCAAGCACGGCGGCGAGCAGACCCCAAAAGCCCTCGTCGGCCAGGCCGCCGAGAGCCTGCCACACGGCGAAGCTCACGCCGGCGAGCGCGAAGGCGGCGAGCAGGGCGCGGCCCGCGGACGACGCCATGCGTCGTCCGTCCACGCGCCCGATCTGACGGCGCAGCAACACGAGCAGGGCGACGAAGTTCACCGCCGACACGAGCGCCGCGCTCAGGGTGATCCCCTTCACACCCAGCGGTCCGTAGAGCAGCCAGCACAGCAGGATGTTGAGCGCCAGGTTGCCGATACCCACGAACAGGGGGAGCCACGGCCGCTGCAGGCTCTGGAAGGCGCGGTTGAACATGATGTTCGCGTTGGCGAAGGCGAGGCCCAGGGTGAAGAAGGCCAGCGCCGCGGCGACCTCGTCGGTCGCCTGGGGCCCGAACTGCCCGCGCTCGTAGATCAGGCGCACGAAGGCGTCGGGCATGACGGCGAACCAGGCCATGAACGGCAGCGAGACGAAGACCATCTCGCGCACGCCCAGCGACACCGTGCCGCGGAAGTCGTCCAGGCGCCGCGCCGCGGCGAAGCGCGAGAGCGACGGGAAGAGAACGGTGCCTATGGTGACGGCGAAGATCCCTTGCGGGAGCTGGTAGAGGCGGAACGCGTAGCCGATCTCGGCCGCGGCCCGGTCGCTGACGAACTGGGCGAAGTACGTGCCCACGAGGGCGTTGAAGTTGAGCATCCCCAGCGTGATCGTGATCGGCACCATGAGAAGCAGGACCCGGCGCAGCTCGGGGTCGCCGAAGTGCAGCCTCGGCATGAGGCTGCCACCCGACCCCCGCAGCGTTGCGCGCAGCAGGACGACCTGCAGGACGGTGCCGACGAGCATGCCCCAGGCCATCGCGTAGACGCCGATCCTGTCGTGCAGTAACACGATGGCGACGATGATCGTCAGGTTCCAGACGATCGACACCACCGCCGGCATGGTGAACCGCTCGAACGAGTAGAGGACGCCGCTCATCACCCCGGCCAGCGAGAGGAAGAGGACGCTCGGCACCAGGATGCGCAACAGCTCTGCGGCGAGCGTCGCGCCGGCCGTGGTCGTGGTCAGTTCGGGGAAGACGGCGCTCGCCAGGGGGCCGGCGGCGACGAACAGCACCACGACGACCCCGCCGACCACGACGCACATGAAGCCCAGCAGCTCCGCGGCGAGCTCGAAGGCGCGCTCGCGGCGGCCGGCGACGAGCAGCGCCGTGAAGACGGGGACGAAGGCGGCGCTGATCGCGGCGTCGGCGAACAGCTGCTGGATGAGGTTGGGGATCACGCTGACCGAGATCAGCGTGTTGTAGTCGGGGTCGATGCCGTACACCGCGGCGACGAGCACCTCGCGCGCGAGCCCGGCGATGCGCGAGAGGCCGGTCGCAGCGGCCACGATGACCGCCGCCCAAGCGAGCTTCCTCGTCCTGTCGCTCATGACCCTCTCATTCGACCGCGGGCGACCAATCACTGCCGCCGGACGCGCCGGGCGCAGGCTTCCCCTGCCCGGCGCCCCCGCCGGCGCCGCAGTCTACCAGAGGCCGCCCGCCGCGGGCCGCCGACAGCCCCTCCCGCCTCGCGCTCACGGGCTCGGCGCCGCGGCCTGGGCGGCTTGCTGGGCTCACAGGCGTGTGGTAGCATGCCGCGTCCGAGCGCAGTCCCCACTGCCTCCGGTCCAGTCACGACGGTACCTTGATCGAAGGGATCCTGTGGCCAACATCAAGCAGCAGAAGAAGCGCATCCGCCTGGCCGCGAAGCAGCGGCTTCGCAACCGCCACGCCAAGTCGACCATCAAGACGCTGTTCAAGAAGCTCGACACCAGTGTCGACGCGCACGAAGGCGACGAGGCCAAGACGCTCGCCACGACGCTGACGAAGCACATCGACCAGGCGGCGGCGAAGGGCATCCTTCACAAGAACAACGCGGCCCACAAGAAGAGCCGCGTCGCGCACACGCTTGCCCGTCTCTCGGGCTGAGCGGCGCAGCTTCGCAGGACGGACCCGGGGCGGCCGCCTTCAGCGGCCGCCCCGGGTCCGTCCTTTCTTCACCCCTCGTCGCCCCGCGTTCAGGACAGCATGCGCGACAACGCGAGCTCGAGCGAGAAGCGGCCGCCGTGGTTCACGCCCCCGGCGCTTTCGAGGCTGACCACGGCGCGCCCCCGCATCGCGGCGTCGGCCCCGGCAAGAGCGCCCAGGGCCCGTCCCACGAGGTCCCGATCATATGAGCGTCGCTGCTCGAGCAGCTTCTTCGCCGTGTACGGGTGGATGCCGAGATCCTTGGCGAGGCTCGAGGAGCTGACCTGCTCGTCGCCGCCCATGTCGAGCGCCCGCTCCAGCAGTCTGATGTGCCGCACCAGGGCGTAGAACACCGCCTGGGGGTCCTCGCCTTGGGCGAAGACCTCTTCGAGGCAGCGGAAGGCACTGGACCTGTCGCGATGACCGACCGCGTCCATGAGGTCGAAGACCTTGGTCTCGATGGCCGACGAACAGACCGCGTCGATCGCCTCGACGGTCGCGGGCCCGCCGCGACAGTACGCGGCGAGCTTCTCGATCTCCCGGTCGAGCCGCTCGGGGTCCTCGCCCGACACGGCGATCAGATGGCGCGCCTCGGCCTGCCCCATGGCGAGGCGATGACTCGCGGCTTGCCTGCGCACCCAGCCGGCGCGCTCCGCCCTCT
>Ga0315281_10001723_pt1 | contig 32404 bp, 32 predicted proteins | sample YL17G07_0_MG_FD_204540 | JGI IMG/M metagenome (GOLD analysis project Ga0315281, IMG submission 204540) | Sediment microbial communities from Yellowstone Lake, YNP, Wyoming, USA - YL17G07_0 | ecosystem: Environmental > Aquatic > Freshwater > Lake > Sediment | place: USA: Wyoming | collected...
GTAGGGTCCGCCGCCCGTGCCGAAGGGGCCTCGTTCCGCCGCCCTCAGCGGCGTCGTCCCCAGGCCGGAACAAGGCATGCGCCCGTAGCTCAACTGGATAGAGCACCAGACTACGAATCTGGGGGTTAGGGGTTCGAATCCCTTCGGGCGCGCCACCGCCTTATCCGCTCGACGGACTGAAGCGGGGTGCTTTCATGCCGGACAGTCTTAGCGATCTGATCTGGGTAGCCATCGGCGGCGCGGTTGGCGGCACGGCCAGATACTTTCTGTCCGGCTTCATCGCCGGCCGCGTGGGCGAGGTGTTTCCGTGGGGCACTTTGGCGGTGAACGCCAGCGGCGCCTTTGCCATCGGGGTTGTCGCCGCCATGGCCGATCGCCATTCGTTTTTCCAGGGACCGATCCCGTGGCAGGTCGCCGTGGTCGGCTTCCTCGGCGGTTACACGACCGTTTCCTCGTTCAGTTTGCAGACGTTGACCCTCGTTCGTGACGGCCAATCGCTGCGCGCGGGCGGCAACGTGCTGGCGTCGCTGGTTCTATGCCTTGCCGGGGTCGCGTTGGGCTTTGTCCTCGCCACGTCGGCCATCGACTTGGGTGCGCCATGAGGCGACAAGACGTGGCCCGCGATGCCGGCGCCCTCTATACCGCCGTGGCTCTTGGCAGCGCCATCGGCGCCGTGTTGCGAGCGCTGGTGGCACTCACGATCGAGGCTCGCTTCGGGCCCGGCTTCCCGTGGGCGACCTTGTTCGTCAATGTCACCGGCTCGTTCGCCATTGGCTTCTATGCGACGCTGTGCGGGCCCGATGGCCGGGTGCTGGTGCGTGCCTATGGGCGGCAATTGTTCATGACCGGGGTGTGCGGCGGCTACACCACCTTTTCGGCCTTCAGCCTGGAAACGCTTCGTCTCTTGCAGGCGGGTCAGTCGTCGGCGGCCGGTCTCAATGTCGGGGTTTCGGTGGTCGGTTGGCTGGCCGCCGTATGGCTTGGTCACGCCGTCGCCATGCTCCTCAATCGCGGGAAGGGAACCTAGTGCGTCGATATGGACCCGATGGCAACGCCTGAGCGAAACGATCCGGCACTGGCCGGGTTCGGCCGGCGCACGCTGCTGACCCTGGCGCTGACGCCCGAGGATGCCGAGGAGATGGAGTGCCTGCCCGGCCTTGAGCGCTTTCGCTGGCTCGCCGCCGGTGACGACGAGGCGCTGGGCAACCCCGAGATCTGTCGCCCGGCCGAGGCGGTGGCCGCCGTGATGGCGGCGGCGCGGGGGCAGGGCGCTGGCGTGCATGGCATCATCGCCTTCGACGATTATCCGGCGAGCCTCGTGGCGGCGGCGGCGGGGCGCGCGCTGGGCCTGCCCGGACCGGCGCCGGAATCGCTGCTGCGCTGTCATCACAAATACTGGAGCCGCCTGATCCAGCGCCAGGCTGTGCCCGAGGCGGTGCCGCGTTTTTGCGTCATCGACCCGGCCCGGCCTTATCGCGCGGATGAGGTCGGGCTCGATTTTCCGTTCTGGCTGAAGCCGATCAAGGCCTCGCTTTCCTATCTTGGCTTTCGTATCAACTCGCTGCCTGAGTTCGAGCGCGCCTGCGCGCGGGCTAGCGCCGAATTGCCGTCGCATACCCGCGCCTTCGACGAGTTCCTGGCCCTTCATCCGGGGGCGCGGCCGGCGGGCGCCGAACCGGTACCGGGGCATTGGCTCATTGCCGAGGAGCTGATGGGCGGGCGGCAATGCACCTTCGAGGCCTTCTTCCATGCCGGCCGGATGACGGCGCTGGGCGTCATCGACACCGTGCGCCATTCGCATTGCCCGAGCTTCCGGCGCTTCGACTATCCGTCCTCGCTGCCGCGCCGAGCCCAGGAGGCGATGGCGGGAATCGCCGAGGCGGTCATGCGCCGGATCGGCTTCGACGACGGCCTCTATGATGTCGAGTTCTTCTGGGATCCGCGCGTGCCGGTCCCCCGCATCATCGAGATCAATCCGCGCTTTTGCAGCCAGTTCGGCGACCTCTACGCCAAGGTGGATGGCACCAGCAGCCATCGGGTGCTGGCCGAACTGGCGGCGGGCGAGCCCCCGCGCTGGACCCGTCGCGCCGGCCCGCACCAGGTGGCGGCGAGCTTCGTGCTGCGCCGGTTCAAGGACGCGATGGTGACACGCTCGCCCGATGCCGGCGACCTGGCGCGGCTCAAGGAACGGCTACCCGACGCGCGCGTCCATCTCTGCGCCCAGAGGGGCGACCGGCTTTCGGAGCTGGCGCAGGACGCGTACAGCTACCGCTATGCGCTCATCAATCTCGGCGCCGGCGACCGGGCCCAATTGTTTGAACGCTTTCGGCTGGCGGCAAGTCTGCTGCCTTACGAATTCGCGCCGGCGACCTCGCGCAAATAATCGCCGTAGCTGTTCTTGCTGAGGGCGTCGGCCAGTTGCCGCAGTTCGGCGGCGCCGATGAAACCCATGCGATAGGCCACTTCCTCGATGCAGCCCACCTTCATGCCCTGGCGCAATTCGATGGTGCGGACGAACTCCGCCGTCTCGAGGAGCGAGTCGTGCGTGCCGGCGTCGAACCAGGCATAACCGCGTCCCAATCGCTCGACCGTCAGCTTGCCGGCCTTGAGGTAATGCCGGTTGAGGTCGGTGATCTCGATCTCGCCGCGCGCCGAGGGTTTGAGCGTGCGGGCGATCTCCAGCACCTCGTTGTCATAGAAATAGAGGCCGATGGCGGCCCAGCGCGAGCGCGGCGCGGAGGGTTTTTCCTCGAGGCTCAGCGGCCGGCCGGCCGGGTCGAGTTCGACCACGCCATAACGTTCGGGCTGGCGCACCTGATAGGCGAAGATGGTGGCGCCCTCGGGCCTAGCCGCGGCCGCCGCCAACTGTTCGCTCAGGCCGTGACCGAAAATGATGTTGTCGCCCAGCACCAGGGCGACGCGATCCGAGCCGACGAAATCGCGGCCGATGATGAAGGCCTCGGCCAGGCCGCCCGGATTCGGCTGCACGGCATAGGACAGGTGAATGCCCCAGCGCCGGCCGTCGCCCAAGAGCCGCTCGAAGGCGGCACGATCGTGCGGCGTAGTGATAATCAAGATGTCGCGCACGCCCGCCAGCATCAACGTCGAGAGCGGATAATAGATCATCGGCTTGTCGTAGACCGGCAACAGCTGCTTCGACACCGTCAAGGTGACGGGATGGAGCCGGGTGCCGGAACCGCCGGCCAGAATGATGCCCTTCATCTTCCCTCCTGCTCGCCGGCGATGGCGGCGACGGTGGCGGCCAGATCGTCCCGCCACGATCGCTGTGCGATGTTCCATACGCGGCCGATGCGGGTGCAGTCCAGTACCGCATGGTTCGGCCGGCGGGCGGCGGCGCCGTAGGCGGCGGCAGTCACCGCCGTCAAACTCGGCTGGCGGCCGGTGAGGCGGGAGTAGTCGTCGAGAGCGGTCCTGGCGAAGGCGAACCAGCTGACCGGTCCCTTGGCGCAGTAATGATAGGTGCCCCAGGGCGCCTCGCCGTTCTCGGCCAGGCGCCGTGCCATCCGCAGCACGACCTCGGCGACCTGGCCCGCCGGCGTCGGGCAGGTAACCTCGTCCTCGACCACGCGCAAGGGACGACCCTGGGCGGCGGCGGCGAGAATGGCGCCGACGAAGTTGCGCCCGCGCGGCCCGAACACGCCCGAGGTGCGGACAATCAGATGCCGGGCCAGGATGGCGCGCACGGCCAGTTCGCCCGCTGCCTTGCTGGCGCCATAGACGTTGAGCGGGGCGATGGGGTCGTCCTCGTGGCGCGGCGTCGCTGCCTCGCCAAAGACGTAGTCGGTCGAGAGATGCAGCAAGGCCGCGCCGTACCGGGCACAGGCGGCGGCGACATGCGCGGCACCCTGGGCGTTGACGGCGAAGGCTCGCTCGGGCTCGTGTTCGGCCCGGTCCACGGCGGTGAAGGCGGCGGCGTTGATGACGGCAGCGGGGCGGGCGGCGGCCATGATCGCCTCGGTCGCCTTTGCGTCGGCGATGTCGTAGGGCCGCTCCGGCGCCTGCGCCGTTAGCCCGGCGGCGGCGGCCCGGGCCATGACCTCGCCGCCGATCTGGCCGCCGGCGCCAAGCACCAGAAGACGCGCGCGCCCGGCGCTCATAAACGCTGGCCCGGCGCCAGGCCGAGCCGTTGACCGCGATAGCTGCCGTCCTGGACGCGCCGCCACCAGTCGCGGTGGTCGAGATACCAGCGCACTGTCTTGGCCAGGCCGCGCTCGAAGCTCTCTTGCGGCACCCAGCCCAGCTCGCGTCGGATCTTGGCGGCATCGATGGCATAGCGCCAATCGTGACCGGGCCGGTCGACGACGAACGTGATCAGGCGCCGGTGCGGCCCGGCCGGATCGGGCGCCATCTCGTCGAGCAGATCGCATAGGCGCTCGACCACGGCGATGTTGGATTGTTCGGCCTCGGCGCCGATGTTGTAGGTCTCGCCGATCCGCCCCCGTTCCAAAACCAGCGCCAGGGCGCGGGCATGGTCCTCAACATAAAGCCAGTCGCGTACGTTGCGGCCCTGGCCATAGACGCCGATGTCGCGCCCCTGTAGCGCATTGATGATGGAGAGCGGGATCAGCTTTTCCGGGAACTGGTAGGGGCCGTAATTGTTGCAGGTGTTGGTGATGATCGTCGGCAGGCCATAGGTGTGCCGCCAGGCCCGCACCAGGTGATCGGCCGCCGCCTTGCTGGCCGCATAGGGCGAACTGGGGCGATAGGGCGAGGTCTCGTCGAAACGGCCCTGGTCGCCCAGCATGCCGAATACCTCGTCGGTCGAGATGTGATGGAAGCGGAAGCGCCCCTGGCGCTCCGCCGTCAGCCCCGACCAGTGATCGCGCGCCGCTTCAAGCAGCGTGCCTGTGCCGACGACATTGGTGGTGATGAAGGGTACCGGCCCGTCGATGGAGCGATCGACATGCGATTCGGCCGCCAGATGCATGACGGCGTCGGGGTCGAACTCGGCGAAGGCGCGGGCCAGCGCCGCGCCGTCGCGGACATCGGCCTGGATGAAACGATAGCCGGGCATGGCCGCCACCGGCGCCAGCGATTCGAGGTTGCCGGCATAGGTGAGGGCGTCGAGGTTGAGGACGATATGGCCCCGCTCGGCCACCAGATGGCGGACGAGGGCCGAGCCGATGAACCCCGCCCCGCCGGTGACTAGTACGCGCATACCCATGTCCGCTTGTCCCCGTCCCCTGGTTCAGAGCGCCCGCGCCAGCGGCGGCAAGGAGCGGTCCTTGTCCGAGACCACGGCCGCTTCCGGCCTCACCGGCCAGGCGATGCCCAGCGTCGGATCGGACCACAGGATGCCACGCTCGCAGTCCGGGGCGTAAGGGCAGGAAACCTTGTAGAACAGCTCGGTGTCGTCGGCGAGGGTACAGAATCCGTGCGCGAATCCCTCGGGCACGAACAGTTGGCCGCCGCGCTCGGCGTCGAGTTCGACCGCCACATGCTGGCCAAAAGTGGTGCTGCCGGGTCGGATATCCACCGCCACGTCCAGGATGGCGCCGCGCAGCACCCGGACCAGCTTGGCCTGGGCCATCGGCGCCATCTGATAGTGCAGGCCGCGTATGGTGCCGCGTCGGCGCGAAAGCGATTGGTTGTCCTGCACGAACGTGGTCGTGATGCCGGCGGCGGCGAGGCGCTCGCGGTTATAGGTTTCGGAGAAGAATCCGCGCTCATCCTCGAAACGTCGGGGGGTCAGCAGCTTGACCTCGGGCAGGGCGGTGGCGTCGATCTTCATGCGCGGATGACCTATTCGGTTACGTCGGCACCGAGCCATTGCTCGGACAACTTCTTGAGTGTGCCGTCGGCCTTGAGCGCTGCCATCGCCTCGGCCACGGCGGCGGTAAACGCGGGGTCGCCCTTTTCGACGGCGATGGCGAAAGGCTGCCGGAACAGGCGCTTGGCGACGATGCGAAAGGGGCCCCCGCCGGCGATCCGTTCGCGCGCGGCCAGGAAGTCGCCCAGCACCGCATCGAGAACGACCCCGTCGCCCTTGGCCAGATCGTCATAGGCCAGTTCTTCGCTGTCATAGGGGACGGCGGTTTCAGCTTCGAGCAGGAACTCGATCGGCACCGAAAGCGGCGCCTCGGCCGTGAGTGTCCGCCGCAGGTATTTTTCAAAATCGCTTGAGGTCTCGACCCCGATCTTCTTGCCTTTGAGCGCCTCGATCGTGCTGGCGGGGCTGTCCTTGTGCACGACCAGCGCCGCCTGGGTCCAATAATAGACGGCGGGGAAGTCGAACAGCTCGCCTCGGGGCCCGGTCGGGCGCATGGAACCGACGCAGATGTCCCAGCGGCCGTTCCAGCCGCCACCGACGATGGCCTCCCAGCCTGGGGTTTCGATGACCGGCTCAAGGTCCAGTTGCCTGGCCAGGGCCTTGGCGACGGCGGCGTCGAAGCCGTCCATGTCGCCGGCCGGGTTACGGAAGGAGAAGGGTGGGAAATCGGCGTCCATGACGATGACCAGACGCCTCGCCGCCCGCAGCCGCTCCAGGACCGCCCCGGCCAAGGCCGGCGAGCCCCGGCTGAGCGAGGTGCCGAGCCCGGCTGCGAGGGCTGTCAGGGCGGTCACAAACTGGCGTCGCGTCGGCAAACGGTTCTCCCCTACCTCGGTCGGATCCAAGGCCTCACTATAACGCATTGAAACCGCAAGAATATATGGCGTAGGCCCGATCCGGCACAATGGCTATACTCAAGCGCCGCCGCCTTGGGGGCCAGAAGACATTTACAAATCGAGCGATTGTGCCGCTGCCAGGCCGTAGGCCGGGCAGACGACGACATGGTAGGGCGAGGTTCGCATGCAGGTTCACGCCGCGTCTTTCCACTCCAGACTGCGATTTTCCCTCGTCCGCCTGTTCCGGAGCCGGGAGATCATTGTCCGCAGCGAGGGCCGGGTTCACTGTTTGACCCTGGAGCCCCACCATCAGGCGGGGTTGGCCAGCGGGTTCGTCGCCGGTCTTGGGCTGGTGGTCTGGGCTTTCGCGGGCCTGATCCTGGATCAGATCGCCGGGCCGGAGATTGAGCCGCGCTTGCAGCAGACCAAGGCCGCCTATGCGGAACTTGTGGGCGAGATGGAGACGAGCTATCGCCAACTGGCCGAATTGGCCACCCGCGCGGCCGCCGGCGAGGCCAGCGACGAAAGCACCGCCATGGGCGCGGTGACGCGCGACGCCGAGGGGCTGAAATCGCGCCTGGTCGCTTTCGAGGACCGGCTCTACGACCTCATCAGCCTGAACCGTAATTTAAACGCCAACCTGACTGTCTTGCGGCAGAGGATGTTGGCGGAGGAATCGCAAAACCAGGCCCTGAGGGCGGAGGCGAACAGCCGCCAGAACGAACTCGACGGCATCAGGCTCGCCTTTTCTTCCGTGGCCGGTGATCGCGACCAATTGCTGAAGCGCCTGAACGGGATGGAATCCACGCTGACGATGGCCGAGCGGAACAATCGCGCCCTGATGGCGGCGGCGCAGGCAGCCTTCGAGGCGCCGGAATCGGGTGGGACAGGGCCGGCCGCGACCATGGTCGGCTACCCGTTGCGCAAGCTCTTCAGCGGCCGTGGGCCCGAGGACGCCCTGGTCCTGGCCGTGATGAAGCAGGAAAGCGCCTTCAATCCGCAGGCGGTGAGCCGCGCCGGCGCGCGCGGCCTGATGCAACTCATGCCGACCACGGCGCGCGGCTTGGCGAAGAAACTCAAGCTCGACTACAGCAGCTCGAAATTGCAACTCAACGCCGATTTCAACATTGCGCTCGGCCGGGCCTATCTCGAGGAACTGCTCGACCTGTTCGATGGCTCGTATGTGCTGGCGATCGCCAGCTACAACGCCGGGCCGAATCGTGTGTTGGAATGGATGCGCCGTTTCGGCGATCCCCGGGACGCGCAGGTGGACGCCGCTGCCTGGGTCGCGGCCATTCCCTTCGCCGAGACCCGGACCTATGTGCGCCGGGTGCTGAAGAGCCTCGACTCTTATCGCAACAGCCTGACCACGGCCTCGAGCCAGCGCTGCTTCAGCCTCGAAAACGCCTCCTGGTAAATCGTCAAGCGTAGTGGCCGGCAGCGGCCTTGCGTCATGGCTATGGCGGCGGCACAGTGGTGCGCCACTCGCGAACGAGGCGATCCATGAATCAGCTATCCGGGGCCGAGGCCCTCGTGCGGATGTTGCAACTGCACGGGGTGAAGGTGATCTTCGGCCTGTGCGGCGACACCAGCCTGCCGTTCTATGACGCGCTCTATCGCCTCGATCACGGCATCACCCATGTGCTGACGCGCGACGAGCGCTCGGCCGCCTACATGGCCGACACCTATGCCCGTCTTTCCGGCCGGGTCGGCGTCTGCGAGGGGCCGAGCGGGGGCGGGGCCACCTATATCCTGCCGGGCCTGGTCGAGGCCAACGAATCCTCGATCCCGGTGCTCGGCATCACCACCGACATTGCTACCTCCTCGCGCGGGCGCTTCGCCCTCACCGAGCTGGATCAGGAGGCACTGTTCCGACCGCTGACCAAGTGGAACCGTGTCGTGCCGCGGGCGGCGCATCTGCCGCGCCTGGTGCGGGCCGCCTTCACCGAGATGACCACCGGCCGGCCGGGCGCGGCCCATCTGAGCTTGCCCTTCGACGTGCAGAACGAGCCGGTTGACGAGGCCGAGCTATGGGCCGATGCGACCTTGGGCGTTTATCCGGCGCGCCGGGTCGGGCCCGACCCCGAGGCCCTGGCGGCGGCGGCCGAGGCGCTCGCCAGCGCCAAGCGGCCGATCCTGGTCTGTGGCGGGGGCGTCGTCATCGCCGGGGCCGAAGCGGCGCTCGCCCAAGTGGCCGAGCTGTTGGGCGCGCCAGTGGCGACGACCATCAGCGGCAAGGGCAGCCTGGCCGAAAACCATCCCCTGGCGCTGGGCGTGGTCGGCAGCAACGGCGGGACACCGGAAACGCGCGCGGTGTTGGACGGGGCGGACCTGGTGATGTTCGTCGGCTGCCGCGCCGGCTCGGTCACCACCGAGCGTTGGCGGCACCCGCGGCCGGACCAGCGGATCCTGCATATCGACCTCGACCCGGCGGTGCTGGGCGCCAATTACCGGACCGAAGTGGCGATTCTTTCCGACGCCCGACTGGCGCTGGCGGGCCTCGCCAAGGCGCTGTCGCGGGGCGCGCGCCCGGGCGCTGGCGCCGCCGCCGTCGCCGAGGCCAAGGGGCGCAAGTTCGCCGCCTTCCGGGCCCTGGCGGAAAGCCGCGAGACGCCGATCAGGCCCGAACGCGTAGTGGCGGAACTGGCGGCGGTGGCGCCGCGGGACGCGGTCATCATCGCCGATCCCGGCACGCCGTGCCCCTATTTCTCGGCCTATTACGAGTTTTGCCGCCCTGGCCGGCACTATATCTCCAACCGCGCCCATGGTGCGCTGGGCTATTCGTTGCCGGCGGTGGTGGGGGCGAGCATGGCCCGGCCGGGCGCCAAGTGCATCGCCGTCATGGGCGACGGCGCCTTTGGATTTGCGGCGGGCGAGTTGGAAACGATCGCCCGGCTCGGCCTGCCGGTGACGCTCATCGTCCTGTCGAACAGCAGTTATGGCTGGATTCGCGCCGGGCAGCGCACGGGCTTCGGCGGGCGCTTCTACTCGGTGGACTTCACCCGCACCGACCACGCCAAGGTGGCACAGGCCTATGGTCTCGCCGCCTGGCGGGTCAGCGAGCCGGAACAACTACGTCCGGTACTCGCCGCCGCCATGGAAAGCTCGCGGCCTTCGCTGGTGGATATCGTCACCCAGCCGCTCGACCAGGCTAACGCCCCGGTCTCGGAGTGGGTGGCGTAAGCCGCAGTCTAGTCGAGAACAGCGATGTTCTCGGCCGATTCGCGGCCGTCATTACCCTTCTGGATATCGAAGCTGACTTTCTGGCCATCGCGCAGGGTCTGCAAGCCAGCCCGCTCAAGCGCCGAGATGTGGACGAAGATGTCCTTGCTCGCGCCATCCGGTGCGATGAAGCCAAAACCTTTGATCGAGTTGAACCATTTCACAACGCCCGTCGACATATTCCCGCTCCTTGATTAATTTGCGCGGGTAGTATGCCGAGCCAGCCCGGCATTGCAAGCCCCGTCGCGCCCCGAATTGAGGATCACTTTCCGCTGCCGGCGACCTCCTGGGTGTCGCGGGTGAGATAGTAGGCCGCGATAATGGGCAGGAAGGTGGCGGCGATGACGAACACCGCCACGACGTTGGCCACCGGCCGCTGGCGTGGCCGCAGCAGCTCGTTAAGGATCCAGATCGGCAGGGTCGTCTGCTGGCCGGCGGTGAAGGTGGTGACGATGATCTCGTCGAAGGACAGGGCAAAAGCCAACATGCCGCCGGCCAGCAGCGCCGTGGCGATGTTGGGCAGGATCACATGACGAAAGGTCTGGAAGCTGTCGGCGCCCAGGTCCATGGAGGCCTCGATCATGGCCGGCGACGAGCGCCGCAGGCGGGCAATGACGTTGTTATAGACGACGACCATGCAGAAGGTGGCATGGCCCAGAACGATGGTGAGGAAGCTGAACGGCACCTCGGCCAGCGCGAAGGCCGAGCGCAGCGAAATGCCGGTAACGATGCCGGGCAAGGCGATGGGCAGCAGGATCAGGAGCGTCAGCCCCTCCTTGCCGAAAAAACGGAATCGATAGAGGGCGGCGGCGGCGAGCGTGCCCAGCACGATGGCGCCCATGGTCGCCAGACTCGCCACGCGCAGCGACAGGAACAGCGCCTGCCAGACGTCTTCCCGGTTCCAGGCCACGGCAAACCATTGCAGCGTGTAACCCGGCGGCGGAAAGGAAAAGCTGCGGTCGTCGGTGGTAAAAGCATAGAGCACGATGAAGGCCAGCGGCAGATTCAAGAACAGCACGCCGAAGGTGGCCGCCGCCTTCAACCCCCAACTGGCGCGAAAGCGATTGTCAGAGCGCATGGAAGGCTCCCAGCCGCTTCATCAGCGACAGATAGACGGCCATGATCAAAATCGGCACGACGGCGAAGGCGGCCGCCAGCGGGATGTTGCCGCCAGCCCCCTGATGCTCCAGCACGACTTGGCCGATGAAGGGTCGCCCGCCCCCGACCAGGCCCGGGATGATGTAGTCGCCGAGCGTCAGCGAAAAGGTGAAGATCGAACCCGCCGCCACGCCGGGCACGGCCAGCGGCAGGAGAACGTGGCGAAAGGTGGCGCGCGGCCGGGCGCCGAGATCGGCCGAGGCCTCGACCAACGAGCGCGGCACTCGTTCGAGCGCCGCCTGTACCGGCAGGATCATGTACGGCAGCCAGATATAGACGAAGACCAAGCCGGTGCCGAGATAGGAGGCGGTGAGGGAGGGGCCGCCCACCACCGGCAACGCCAACAACCAGCCGAGCACCGATTCGATACCCAATGACTTGAAAACCCAGGTGATGACGCCCTCCCGGGACAGGATCAGGCGCCAGGCATAGACGCGCACCAGATAGCTCGACCACAGCGGCAAGGTGACGGCGAGATAAAGGATCATCTTGGTTTTCGGGCCGGCGAAGCGGGCCATGTAGTAGCCAAGCGGAAAGGCTATCAGCGCGCACAGCACCGTTACCACCGCCGCCATCGCCACGGTGCGGCCGATAACGTCGAGGTTCGAGGGCTTGAGCAGTTCGGCATAGGTGGCGAGCGTCGGTTGGTGCAGAACCTTGCCGGTGAAATAGTCGATCGAGAAAAAGCTCTGCGCCAACAACGCGAACAGCGAACCCAGGTAAATGACGCCGAGCCACAACAGCGGCGGCGTCAGCAGCAGGGCGAGGACGAGGTGCGGCCGAAGATAAAGATAGGTCGATAGCCGGGTCGAGAACGGACGCGGCGCGGCGGCGTTCAAGCTCATGTGGGGGCTCGCGTCGGCGCCGCCCCGATGGGCTGCATATGCCCGCGCTCCCACCACAATCGCACCCTCTGGCCCTGGTGACCGGCGCCGGCGGCAACCTCGGCGCGGTTCTGCTCGATGACGGTCAGGGTGCCGCCGGTGGCCAGTTCCACCTCGAAGCGGGTGCTGGCGCCCAGATAAAGGACGCTGGTGACGGTGCCCTCGACGGCGCAACCCCCGGCGGGCGCCGTGGCGCCGGGCATGAGCAAATGGATTTTCTCGGGCCGGATGGAGAATGGCTGAGGCGAACCGGCGATGGCGGCGGCGGCATCGTCGCCGAGCAGATTGGAAACGCCGACGAAGCCGGCGACAAAGGCGGTGGCCGGACGCTCGTAGACGGCGGCCGGCGCGCCGATCTGCTCGATGCGACCCCGGTTGAACACGGCGATGCGGTCGCTCATGGCCAGCGCCTCGCCCTGGTCGTGGGTGACATAGACGAAGGTGATGCCGATGCGGCGTTGAATCTGCTTCAGCTCGACCTGCATCTGCTCGCGCAGCTTGAGATCGAGCGCGCCCAGGGGTTCGTCCAGCAGCAGCACGCTCGGCTGGTTGATGAGGGCGCGGGCCAAGGCCACGCGCTGGCGCTGGCCGCCCGAGAGCTGCGCCGGTCGCCGCCCGCCCAGCCCTCCAAGCGCCACCATCTCCAGCATCCGCTCGGCCTTGGCCAGGCGCTCGGGCCGGGGCTGGCCACGGATCATCAGGCCATAGGCGACGTTGTCCGCCACCGACATATGCGGAAAGAGGGCGTAATCCTGGAACACGGTGTTGACGTCGCGTTCATAGGGCGGGACGCCGGCCACGGCGCGGCCGTGCAACAGGATGCGCCCGGCGCTCGGCTGCTCGAAACCGGCGATCAGGCGCAGGCAGGTGGTCTTGCCGGAACCCGACGGGCCCAGCAGCGAGAAGAACTCGCCGTCGCGGATATCGAAGGAAATATCGTCGAGGGCGCGGACGTCGCCATAGTGTCTGCTGACGCCATCAAAACTGACGGCCGCGGAAGCTGTTTCGGTCATGGTCCTACAATCGAAAAATGAGCGCTTACGAAAGCGGCCGGCCGCATGGCGAGCGGCCGGCCGTTTCCGTTACGTCGAAGCGAACGCTCACCCGCCCTTGACGGCAAGGAAGCTGCTGACCCAGTCCTGATACGGCACGCAAGTACGCCCGCCACCGCAATCGGCGACCGGCGTCTTCCAGAAGTAGATGCGCCGGAAGTTGTCCATGCCATTGGTCTTGCAGCCGGTGTCGCCCAGCAGGGGGCTGCCCGTGCAGGCGGCCGGCACCGAGGGAACGCTGCCGAACCAAGCCGCGACCCCGCCCTGCAATGCCGGCTGGAGCGAGTGCTCAAGCCACATATAGGCGCAATTCGGATGTGGCGCCTGGGCGTGCATCATGGTCGTGTCGGCCCAACCCGTGGCGCCTTCCTTCGGCACCACGCTGCCGGTCGGTACCTTGCCCTCGCCCCGCATCAGGTTGACCTGATAGGGCCAGGAGGGCGCCGCCACCACGCCTTCATTGGTGAAATCCTCGACCTGCACCGCCGGGTCGCCCCAGTAGCGATTGACCAGCTTGCGCTGGCCGCGCAGCAGTTCGATCGCGGCGTCGAATTGTGCCTGATCGAGAGCGTAAGGATCCTCGATGCCAAGCTCGGGGCGCGCCGTTTTCAGATAGACGGCGGCGTCGGCGATGTAGATCGGACCCTGATAGGCCTGGACCCGGCCCTTGTTCGACTTGCCATCGGGGAGCGTCATTTCCTCGAACACGAGCTTCCAACTGGTCGGCGCGTTCGGGAACATCTTGGCGTTGTACATGAGAACATTGGCGCCCCATTGATAGGGGACGCCGTAATGCTTGCCATCGACGGTATGCCAGGGCGCGTTCTGCAGGCGCGGATCCACCGTGCCGAAGCTCGGGATCAGGGCCGGGTTGATTTCCTGCACCGTGCCGCCGGAGATAAGGCGCAGCGAGGCGTCGCCTGACGCCGTAACCAGATCGAAGCCGCCGGCATTCATCAGCGACACCATCTCGTCGCTGCTGGCCGCCGTCTTCACCGTCACCTTGCAGCCGGTGGCCTGCTCGAAATCCGTGACCCAGTTATAGGCCGGGTCGGTCTCGCCGCGCTCGATGTAGCCGGCCCAGGCGACGATGGCGACTTCGCCCTCGCCCGCGCCGATGCTCGTTATCATGTCTGCGTGCGCGGGTAGCGACAAGGTGGCGGCCAATAGCGCCGCCGAGGCTGTCGCTGACAGTCCAATTTTTCTGTTCATGGATCCTCCCTTGGAGCCTGTTTCGAGGCCTTGAGCGTGCCTCCTAAACACAAGCCGCCGCCAAGTTAGCGCGCCGCCATCGGTTTGTAAAATCGGAACCCCGGCCGGCGCCATATAGTAATGTCGAATCAAGCCGTTGCCGATAGGCGTTTGGGCCGGCACTCGTGCAGACCCCAGAGCACGACGGTGAAAAGCACGACCGCGCCCGCCTGGTGAGCGGCGGCGAGTGGAATCGGCACCGCCAGCATCAAGGTGGCGATGCCGAGGGCGGCCTGCGCCAGGGCGACGATGCCGGCCAGCCTGACCGCCTGGCCGGGCGCGCCGGGCAAGTTTCCGCCGCGGCGCGCGCTCCAGGCGAGGAGTGCGGCCGCCACCACGGCGTAGGCGAGCCAACGATGAACGAACTGCGCCGTGCCCGGTGTTTCGAACATATTGAGCCAAGCGGGCGTCAGGGCCAGGAGATCGTCCGGCATCAGGCGCCCGTTCATGAACGGGAAGTCGTTATAGACGAGGCCGGCATTGAGGCCGGCGACGAACCCGCCGAACGTCAGCGCCGCCAGCACCAGAACGAACAGCAGCCGAAGCCGCCAGCGCGCACGGGCAAGGGCGGCATCCTTGGCCGGCGCCGGCACCGGCCGGATCAGGCCGAAGGCGACCCAGAGGATGTAGCCATAGACCAGCAGTGCCGCCAAGAGATGCGCCACCAGGCGGTACTGGCTGACATCGGTGCGATCGACCAAGCCGCTCGCCACCATGTACCAGCCGAGCGCGCCCTGAAGTCCGCCCAGCGCCAGGATCACGAACAGATGCGGGCGAAGCGCCCGCCGCACCTTGCCGCGCCACAGGAACCACAGCATCGGCACGGCAAAAACGACGCCGATGAGCCGGCCCCACAGGCGATGTCCAAACTCCCACCAGAAGATGGACTTGAACTCAAGCAGCGACATGCCGGCGTTCAACTGCTGGTATTCGGGGATTTTTTTGTAAAGATCGAACTGCTCCTGCCACTGGGCCTCGGAGAGCGGCGGGATGGCGCCGGTAACGGGGTGCCATTCGGTGATCGAGAGTCCGGATTCGGTCAGCCGCGTGATGCCGCCGACGACGATCATGACCACGATCATGGCGGCGCAGACGAAAAGCCAGGCCGCGACGGCACGGTCGGCGGGCGTGGGCCCAGGAGCAGTGGCGGCAATGGTGTTCACGGCGCCCGCTTGTAGCGCCGGCGTTTCTTTACTGCAATGTCAGGCAGACGCTGGCCAGGCGAAACTCGGCCGGTCGGATGAGCTTGGTCGCGGCCACCTGCACCGAGTGCAGGCGCCCGTCGAGGCTATGCCGCCAGAAATCGAGGAAGCGGCGTAAGGCTGGGTAGCCCGGGGCCAGATCGTAGTCCTGCCAGAGATAGGTCTGGAGCAGGGCGGGGTGGTCGGGCAGGTGATAAAGGATTTCGGCCGTGGTCAGCCGGTAATCCTTGAGTAGCAGGGCGATCTCGTTCATGGCCGTTGTGCCTCGCCGATTCGACGAATCGAGACTAGCCAATCATCCCCCGCCGGCAATAAAAATCCATTAATTACAATATTTTAGCAGCGTTAACCGGAGACTGCTGCCAGGCTGTCCGGCGCCCCAGCCGATGACGGCGCCCCCTTGACAGGCGCCACCATCGTACCTAGATCGCTGGCACTCGTCGTCCAAGAGTGCTAACAAGGGCGAACGGAGGGGGCAAACCCCTGTCGATCCAGATAAAACCCAACAGACACGGAGAATTAACCATGAAGTTCCGACCGCTCCACGATCGCGTGGTCGTGCGCCGGCTCTCTCAAGAAGAGAAGACGGCTGGCGGCATCATCATTCCGGATACCGCCCAAGAGAAGCCCATGGAGGGCGAAGTCGTTTCAGTGGGCGAGGGTGCGCGTAATGAGGAAGGCCGCTTGGTGCCGATGGGCGTCAAGGCCGGTGACCACATCCTGTTCGGCAAGTGGTCCGGCACCGAGGTGAAGCTCGATGGTGAGGAACTCCTGATCATGAAGGAATCCGACATCATGGGCATCATCGAGGGCAGCAAGGCCAAGAAGAAGGCCGCCTAAACCCGCCGCTCCAGCCTTAAGCCATCACTTATCAGTCGAAGGGAATTAAAACCATGCCAGCCAAAGACGTACGTTTTAGCGGCGATGCGCGCGAGCGCATGCTGCGCGGGGTCGATATCCTCGCCAACGCGGTAAAGGTGACGCTGGGCCCGAAGGGCCGCAACGTCGTCATCGACAAGTCGTTCGGCGCACCCCGCATCACCAAGGACGGCGTAACCGTCGCCAAGGAGATCGAGCTCGCCGACAAGTTCGAGAACATGGGCGCCCAGATGGTGCGCGAAGTGGCGTCGAAGACGGCCGATCTGGCCGGCGACGGCACCACGACGGCCACCGTTCTGGCTCAAGCCATCGTCCGCGAGGGCTGCAAGGCCGTCGCCGCCGGCATGAACCCGATGGATCTGAAGCGCGGCATCGACCTGGCCGTCGCGGCCGTGGTCGCGGACGTGCAGAAGCGCTCCAAGAAGGTTTCGACCTCCGAGGAGATCGCCCAGGTCGGCTCCGTCGCCGCCAACAACGAGCGCGAAATCGGCGCCATGATCGCTCGTGCCATGCAGAAGGTCGGTAACGAGGGCGTTATCACGGTCGAGGAGGCCAAGGGCCTCGACACCGAGCTTGAAGTGGTCGAGGGCATGCAGTTCGACCGCGGCTATCTGTCTCCCTACTTCATCACCAATGCCGAGAAGATGCATGTAGAGATGGAGAACCCGTACGTCCTGCTGCATGAGAAGAAGCTTTCCGGCCTGCAGGCGATGCTGCCGGTCCTCGAAGCCATCGTGCAGTCTGGCCGGCCGCTGCTGATCGTTGCCGAGGACGTGGAGGGCGAGGCTCTCGCCACTCTCGTCGTCAACAAGCTGCGCGGCGGTCTCAAGGTAGCGGCGGTGAAGGCGCCGGGCTTCGGCGATCGTCGCAAGGCGATGCTCGAGGATATCGCTATCCTCACCGGCGGCCAGCTCATCTCCGAAGACCTCGGCATCAAGCTGGAGAATGTCACGCTCGACATGCTCGGCAAGGTGAAGAAGGCCGTCATCAACAAGGACGACACGACCCTCGTTGAGGGCGGTGGCAAGAAAAAGGATATCGAAGGCCGCTGCAATCAGATCCGGGCCCAGATCGAGGAAACGACCTCTGACTACGACCGCGAGAAGCTGGCCGAACGGCTGGCTAAGCTCGCGGGCGGCGTGGCCGTCATCCGTGTCGGTGGCGCCACCGAGGTTGAGGTGAAGGAGCGCAAGGACCGCGTTGACGACGCCATGCACGCGACCCGTGCGGCGGTCGAAGAAGGCATCGTGGCCGGCGGCGGCGTGGCTCTGCTGCAGGCGGTGCGTGCGCTCGATAAGGTTAAGTTCGACAACGACGACCAGCGCGTCGGCGTGGACATTGTCCGCCGCGCTATCCAGACCCCGGCTCGGCTCATCGTCGAGAACGCCGGTATGGACGGCTCGATCGTCGTCGGCAAGATCCTCGAGAACAAGAACCCGAACTTCGGCTTCGACGCGCAATCGGGCGAGTATGTCGATCTGGTCAAGGCCGGCATCATCGACCCGACCAAGGTCGTGCGCTGCGCCCTGCAGGACGCGGCCTCGGTGGCTGGTCTCCTGATCACCACCGAAGCGATGGTTGCCGAGCGGCCGGAGAAGAAGAGTGCGGCTGGCGGCGGCCATGGTCATGGCGGCGGCATGGGCGACATGGGCGATTTCTAAGCCCATCGCTTCGAGGCACTACGATTGGGGAGGGCCGCGCCGGCAACGGCGCGGCCTTATCTCTATTCAGGGCCGCTCATAAATCTTGATCAGTCCACTGTGGTCGAGATCGCCCCAGCCATGCGCGATCATGCGCTCCCACAGTTCCAAGTTGGTCGCCGTGGACGGCAGTTCGATGCCGACCTCGCGGGCCAGGTCGAGCGCCTGTCGGATGTCCTTGCGCTGGAGCGTGGCCCGGCCGCCCGGCACAAAATTGTCGGCGATCATGCGCGCGCCATGCACGTCGAGGATGCGCGAATCGGCGAACCCGCCGGCGAGCGCCTGGCGCAGCCGGGCTGGTTCGACGCCGGCGGCGCGAGCCAGCGCGAAGGCTTCGGCCACGGCGGCAATGGTAAGCCCGACGATCATCTGATTGGCGGTCTTGGCTACCTGGCCGGCGCCGACATCGCCGCAGCGGGTGAGGTGCCGCCCCAGCACGCTTAAGACCGGCCGCACGCGCTGCCAGCTGTGCTCGTCCGCGCCCACCATGATGGTGAGCGAGGCCGCCTCGGCGCCGACGACGCCGCCCGAAACCGGGGCATCGACATAGGCGCCACCGGCGGCTTCGGTTTGCGCCGCTAGTCCGCGCGTGACCGAGACGGCCGTCGTGCCCATGTCCACGACCAGCGTGCCCGTACCGATTCCGGCCAAGAGGCCGTCCGGTTTGGCCGCGACCACCGCCTCGACCGCTGCCGTATCGGCGACGTTGACGATGACGATCTCGGCCCGCGCCGCGAGCGCCCGTGGGCTGTCGGCGATGGCGATGCCGGGCAGCTCGCTCGCCAGGGCTTCGGCGACGGCGCGGGTGCGGTTATGGACGGTGAGAGTGGCCCCGGCAGCATAAAGATGCCGGCACATGGGCCGACCCATGCGGCCAAGGCCGATGAAGCCGAGGGCAAGTCCTGGCAGCGTCGCCGTCACAAGGCGGCGTAGCGCGCCCGCGCGGCCCGTTCGATGGCCGCTGCCGGCAACCGGCCGATATCGAGGTGGTGGCGGATCATCTCAAGCAGGCGCATTTCCTCCAGCGTCACATTGCTATCGGCCGCGGCGACGTCGCAGGCCAGCGCGTAGGCCGTCTCGCGCAGTTTTTGCGGCAGCGCCCGCTTGATCAGCGCAAAGGCCTGGTCGAGGCCGTCCTTGTCGGCCAACAACTCGGCGCAGGCCTTGGCCGTGTTCGGGATCTGCTTGCGGTCATAATCGCGGAACACCGGCAGGTGGCTGACGATATCGCCGATGGCGGTCAGTTCCCGGTCGGTCATGGACCGGTCGGCGGCCGAAACTAGGACCATCGTGTAAATGAGCGCGGCGTGGTGGGTAATCATGGTTTTATCCTCTTCAAAATTTACAGCCCTCGGCGTTACGCCGTGGCGCCGATCTGGACCAGCGAACGCTCGATGATGTCGAGCCCTTCATCGACGATCTTGTCCGCGGCCGTGAGCGGCACCAGAATGCGGATGGTGTTGGCGTAAACGCCGCAGGACAGCAGCACCAGGCCGTTATCGAGCGCCTTGGCGGTCAGCTTGCCGGTCATTACGGCGTCGGGCTCGTCGGAGCCGCGCGTCTTGACCAGTTCGAAGGCGATCATGCCGCCCAGGTTGCGGATGTCGCCGATGGGCGGGATGTCGTTGCGCTTGGCGATGCTCTTGAGGCGTTCGACCACGCGCTGGCCCAGGCGCGTGCTGCGCTCCAGGAGCTTCTCCTCCTCGATCACGTCGAGCACGGCCAGGGCGGCGGCGCAGCCGACCGGATTGCCGCCATAGGTGCCGCCGAGCCCGCCGGGGGCTGGCGCGTCCATCACTTCCTGCCGGCCGACGATGCCGGAAAGAGGAAAGCCGCCGGCCAGGCTTTTGGCCATGACGATCATGTCGGGCTGCACGCCCGAATGTTCGATGGCAAACATCTTGCCGGTGCGGGCGAAACCGCTCTGGATTTCATCGGCGATCAGCATGATGCCGTGTTCGTCGCACAGCGCGCGCAGGCGGCGCAGGAAATCGGTGGGCGCAATATAGAAACCACCCTCGCCCTGGACCGGCTCGATGATGATGGCGGCAACGCGTCGCGGCTCGACATCGGCCTTGAACAGGCGGTCGAGCGCGCCGAAGGCATCCTCGGCGGAGACTCCATGGCAGGCCATCGGGAACGGCACATGGTAGATCTCGCCGGGGAAGGGCCCGAAGCCGGTCTTGTACGGCACGACCTTGCCGGTCAGGCCAAGCGTCAACAGTGTGCGGCCGTGAAAGGCGCCCGAGAACGAAACTACCGCCGAGCGGCCGGTGAAGGCGCGCGCGATCTTGACGGCGTTCTCGACCGCCTCGGCGCCGGTCGAAAACAAGATGGTCTTGTTCGGGCCCTTGCACGGCGCCAGTTTGTTGATGCGTTCGGCCAGGGTCACGTACGATTCGTAGGCCATGACCTGGAACGCCGTGTGGGTGAAGCGGCGGTTCTGCTCCTCGACGGCGGCCATGACCTTGGGGTGGCGGTGGCCGGTATTGAGCACGGCGATGCCGCCGGCGAAGTCCACATAGCGGCGACCCTCGACGTCCCAGATCTCGGCATTTTCGGCCTTGGCGGCGAAAACCGGCGTGGCCGAGGCGACGCCGCGCGGCACGGCTGCCTGGCGCCGGGCGTACAATTGGGCGTTCGTGGTCATGGCACGATCCTTTCGTCTTAAAGCCGGTTGGTCCGAGTTTCTTGCTTTGGCCCGCCTGCCGCAAGGGCGCGAGCCAGCCCTTGTCTAGCCGGCGGCGGGCCCCTTGTCCATCGCCGCCCAATCTATCGGGGCCAAGCCTAGCGGCGCCTCAAATGGCGATATCGTCGGCCGCCAGTTCTCCCAAGGCCTCGATCAGCGGCGACAGATGTTTTTTATAGCGTCGCCACTTGCCGACGGACGAGGCGTAGATCGGCCGGCGCACCTGACTGAGGCTGGCCGTAAGCACCGGCCGATCTGTCTCATGAAAGGCCAGGCACGCGTCATCCCAATCGAGACTGCATTGGGCGACGAGGCGACGGGCCTCGGTCGGCAAATCGGCAACCAGCCGTTCATAGCGCACCTCGATCATCGGTCGCGGTAAGACCTGGCGCCAGTGGGCCATGAGGCGGTCGTATTGCTGGTAGTAGCGGCCGAGCTCGCCCAACTCCCAGGAGAAAAGCATCTTTCCGGAAAAGTCCTGTTCGTAGCAGGACAGACAAGTGTCGAGCGGGTTGCGCCGACAATGAACGATTTGGGCATTGGGAAAGAGGGCGGCGATGAGGCCGACATGGAGAAAGTTGTTCGGCAACTTGTCGGTGATGCGTTCGGCTGCTGGCGCGAGTGCGCGAACGCGGTCCAGGTAGCCGCTCGCGACCTGGCGTAGCGCCGCGATCCCGGTGCCCGACAGGTAATCGGGGTAAACGAGGCGGCCGCGCGGCAGCAGCAGGTCCGGCAATATCCGGTGCGCGATCTCGGCGATATGGGTCATCTCGCCGGCACCGTGGACGCGCGGATGGCTGGCCAGAATCTGCTCGGTCAAGGTGGTGCCGGACCGGGGCATGCCGACGACAAAAATCGGCAGGTCGGAAGCGCTGCCACCAGGCGCCATGCGCGCGAACAGATCGGGTGTGAAAGTCGCCGCTGCGCGCAGGCAGTGTGAGCGAAAACGCTCTTCGTCCAATGCCCAACCGGCGGTACTGCGCTCCTCGCGGCGGGCGTCATTGGCGCGCCGCAGGTGGGCGAAGGCGGCGTCGTAATCGCCTTCCGCGTCGAGCACTTTGGCCAAGGCAAAATCGAGCCGGCCGCGGTCTTTCAAGGCCAAGTCCGGCCGGGCCAGCAGGTCGAGCATTCGGCCCCGGTATTCGGGGATCAGGTGGGCTCGATCAAGGGTGGCGATGGCGGCGAGGGCGTCGGCCGAGGCGGGATCATGGCGCAATGCCTCGTCGTAAACGGCACGGGCATCCTCGAAGCGTCCCAGGGCTTGCAACGTGTCGCCCAGCTTGATGCGGTAACGGCCCTTGTCGGGCCGGCCGGCCACAAGAATCTGCCACGTCGCGAGGGCATCGTGATGGCGGCCCAGGGTTCCCAGCGCATTGGCCAGGTTGACGCGCACATCGACGATCGACGGGTCGAGGGCCAGCGCACGCTCAAGCAAGGCAACGGCCTCCTCGGCGTCGCCGGGCTCCTCGCTCTGGGCCAGGAGCGAGCCCAGGCCCGAAAGTGCCGCCGCATAGTTCGGTTGCAGCGCGAGGGCTTCACGGAAGCGGGCAACCGCCTCCATTCTGCCCCCCGCCATGCGAAGGGCCCCGGCGAGGTTATTGAGGATGCCGGGATCGCGCGGGGCCAATGTCGCCGCCTGCTCGAGATGGCGGATGGCCTCGTCGTGGCGCTTCAGCCGGCTCAACAGGTTGCCGAGGTTGCTGTGCGCGGCGGCGTAGTTTGGCGTGATGGCGATGGCTTGGCGATAATGTGCCTCGGCGGCGGTGGCCTCGCCGGCATCGCGGCACAGGTTGCCAAGGTTGAGATGGGCCTCGGCGTGTCGCGGCTCAAGGGCGAGCGCGGCCTGAAACGAGGCCTCGGCGGCGGCAGTATCGCCGCCGGCGCGCTGCGCCAGGCCAAGCGTGTTGCGATAGGCGGGCGAGCGCCCGTTTTCGGCGACAGCGCGCTGCGCCAGGGTCAGGCCTTCCGACGCCCGGTTCGCCTGTAGGCAAAGCACGGCCAGGAGATGCAGGGCATCGGCGTTGCCGGGCTCGCCGGCAAGAATGGCACGATAGGCGGCCTCGGCCCGCGTCGTGCGGCCAGCCTGATGTAATTGCAGCGCGTGGTGCAGGGCGTTCTCGGGTTCGGCGCTCATGCGCGCTCCACGCTTGCCGCCGAGCGTCGCCAGGCCGGCACGATCAGCACCAATGCCAGTGCCGCCATGACCAGGACCAGGGCGGTGATGGCGTCGAGCCCCAGGGGCTCGCCCAGCACCACGGCACTGCTCAAGACGCCGACCACCGGAATGGCCAGTGTGCCGATGGCGGCGACCACGGCCGGGAAGATCGTCACCACGCGGAACCAGGCCCAGTGGCAGAACACGATCGGGATCGAGGCCGCGTAAAGCGTCGCCAGCCAGGCGGACAAGCTGACATGGGCGGGATCAAAGCCGCTGTCGAAGACAAGGGCGCCGACCGTCACCGGCAGGCCGCCCAGAAAAAGCTGCCAACCGCTCAAGACCGCTATCGGCATGAACCAGCGAAAACGCTTGAGCGCGATGGTGCCGGCCGCCCATGACACGGCCGCCGCCAACATGCAGAGCGGCCCGACCGGGTCGGCGAGAATGGCCGTCCATTCCGGCGCCACCAGCACCGCCATGGCGGCGAGCCCCACGGCGAGCCCGGCGAGGGTACTGGGACCAAGCCTCTCGCCCAGCAGGGGAACGGCTAGGAGCGCCGCCCACAGCGGCATGGTGAAGGCGATGATCGAGGCGCGCCCGGCCGCCATGTGCTGGAGGCCGAAGGCCGACAGCATATGCCAGAAGGTGATGTTGAAGAGTGTCACCACGGCGAGCGGGCCGATTTCACGTCGGGCAATGCGCAGCGACAACCCAGCCAGCCGGCACAGCGCCAGCAGTGTCGCTCCGCCCGCCAACAGGCAGATGGTGCGGAAGGTGAACGGTGGCACCTCGGCGACGGCGACCTTCATGGCCGGCCAATTGATGCCCCAGAACAGCGTCACGCCCAGCAGCAGCAGGATGCCGGTGCGCCTGGTATTGCCGGCGCTCATGTCATGCCGCCGGCGGGACTATCGCCCCGGCGCTCGGCGACGCGGGCGAGCACGGCCCGGCGTTCTTCGGGCGGCATGATGATCCAGTCGCGAATCTCGCCGATGGTCCGAAAGCAACCGGCGCACAGGTTGTTTTGCTCGTCCATGCGGCAGACGCTGATGCAGGGCGAGGCCGGCCCCTCGGCCAATTGGCGCAGGCGCTCCGCCCGCCGGCGCTCGCGTTCCAGGATCCGACGTTGGCTACGATCATCCATGCCACGTTACTCCGGCCGCCTCAGGCGGCGCGGACCTCCTCGCCCGTGCGACCGACGAGGGCGCGATAAAGCGCCGGGTCTGTGTCTCCTTCGCTACCGAATAGCAGCACTTGGGCGTCCGGGCCAAGGCCGATGGCGCTGCTCGACGCCGTTTCTCCGCTGATCGCCAGCAGGCCGGCAAGCCCGCCAACGCCGGCTTCCCCGGCCACGATCTTGGGATCGTCGGCCTCGCCTCGGGCCAAGGCGCGCATGGCGGCGATAGCGGCATCGTCGCCGACGGTCATGAAGGCAAGGGCGCCGTGCTCAAGGATCGGCCAGGCCAGAAGCGAAACCTCACCGCAGGCAAGGCCGGCCATCACCGTCTCCAGGCTACCGGTAACCGCCGTCGGTTGGCCGGCGAGGGCGCTCTCGTAACAACAGGCGGCCATCTCCGGCTCGACCACGATCAAGTGCGGCCTTGCCGCGCCGAGGCGCTGCCACAGTACAGCCTCGACCGCCGCCGCCAGGCCACCGCAACCTGCCTGCATGAACAGGTGTGTCGGCCGCGCCCCGGCCGGCAACTGCGCCAACGCCTCCGTCGCCATGACACCATAGCCAGACATGATGGTGCGCGGGATTTCCATGTAACCGGGATAGGCGGTGTCGGAGACGATCCGCCAGCCATTGGCGGCGGCATCGGCGGCGACGGCGCGCACGGAATCATCATAGTTGCCGGGCACGCGCCGCAGTTCGGCGCCGAGACTTGCCAGGGTGTGCGCCCGACCCTCGCTTACCGCCTGGTGGATATAGATGAAGGCGCGGCAACCGAACTCGCGCGCCCCCCAGGCGACCGCTCGGCCGTGATTGCCGTCGGTGGCGGCGGCGACCGCGATGGTCTGGGTGATGGCGCGATAGCGGCCGTTGGACAGATCGGCGGCGCTGGGCGTCGTTCCGGTCTGCTCGCGCACGACTTCGGCCAACAGGCGGAATACCGCGTAGGCGCCCCCCAAGGCCTTGAAGCTGCCGAGACCGAGGCGGCTGCCCTCGTCCTTCCACCACAGCTTGGCAATGCCAAGCGAGTGCGCCAAGCCGGGCAGTTCGTAAAGGCGGGTCGGTCGATAGCTGGGCCAAGACGATATTTCGCTCCTGGCGGCGGCGAAATCGGCGGCGGAAAGAATGGCGACGAGGCTGGAGTCATAGCCGGCTCCGGCCTGTGCGACGCGGACGTTGGCGTGAAAACGCGCGGGGCGCGGTCGGGTCCGGGGCTCGCTCATGCTGGCGATGTCTTAGCATAGTCATGGCGCGTCCCGACAGGGACGAACGGGGCCATCATGGGGCATACTTGGTTTTTCTAGGGTCCGGACCCTAGTTGTTTGTTTGAGCATGATCTTATCCGAAAACCGGTTCCCACTTTTCGAGATCATGCTCTAGCCATCGCCTCGGGAGCAGGGCCATGTCGTTGCCACGGTTGCGCTGGGCGAGCGGCTTGGTCCTGCTTGCCTATGTCTTGACGCATTTCGCCAACCACGCCCTCGGTCTGGCCTCGCTGCAAGCCCAGGAGATCGGGCGGGGCTGGTTCCTGGCACTGTGGCGCCATCCGCTGGGCACGGCGCTGCTTTACGGCGCGCTCGTCCTTCATCTTGGATTGGCGCTGTGGTCGCTTTACGCGCGGCCCAGCTTGCGTCAACCGGCCCTGGCGACGGTGCAACTCGTCCTCGGTCTGGCCGTGCCGCCGCTGCTCGCCATCCATGTCATCGGCACGCGCCTGGCGGAGATGCTGTTCGATACCAACGATAATTACGCCTATGTGCTGCTGGTGTTGTGGGTGTTCGCACCGTGGCAGGGCGTGCGACAGGGGGCGGCGCTGCTTGCCGCCTGGGGCCATGTCTCGATCGGCCTGCGCTATCGCCTGCGCTTGCGGCCCTGGTATCCGCGCGCCAGGGTCTGGCTCGCCGCCGTGGCCGTGGCCGTACCGCTCCTGGGCTTGCTCGGCTTCGTTGCCGCCGGCCGGGAGGTCGAGCGCCTCTACCAGGATCCGGCGTGGCGGGCGGTGGCGGAAGGGGCCATCCGCTTCGCGGCTCCCGAGGGCGTGGCCCTCCTCTATCGGCTCGAAACCTGGGTTTTGGCGGGGTATGCCGGGGCGCTGGTTGCCGTCTTGGCGGCCCGCTGGTGCCGGAATCATGGCCGTTCAGGGCCGCGTTAGGCCTTTTTTTACACGGACTTGCCAGAATCCGGCCTTCTCGGCCATAGTCGCCCCAGAAGCCGTCAGGGGCGGTTGCGGCCTTAGGCTTCAGCCACGACGAGGATAAAGCGATTGGCCGAGGGCACGACGTTTCATCGCCGTCAGGTTTTGCGCTGGGGCCTGTCCGCTGCGGCGATGGTGGCGTCCCGTCCGGCCATGGCGACGACGCTGATGATCGGCGAGCGCCGCCTTTCCTTTCACGACACCCATACCGGCGAAAGCCTGACCGCGACCTACTGGGCCGACGGCGTCTATGTGCCGGAGGGGCTGCGGGCCATCAATCATATCCTGCGCGATTTTCGCACCGGCGACGTGGCCTTGATCGATCGAAAATTGCTCGACCTTTTGCACACGCTGGCGGGGAAACTCGACACCCGCGCGCCCTATCAGGTGATTTCCGGCTACCGCTCGCCCAAGACCAACGCCCTGCTGGCCTCGGCCAGCGGCGGGGTGGCGAAGAAGAGCCTGCATATGCAGGGCATGGCGATCGATATCCGGCTGGCCGATACGCGCTTGGCCGATCTGCATCAGGCCGCCATCGATTTGCGTCAGGGCGGGGTCGGCTTCTATCCGGCCGCCGATTTCATCCATGTTGATGTGGGCCGGTCGCGGACCTGGTAAGGGCGCGGCAATCAACCCGATGTTTCGCTTCCCGGTTTTCTTATGGTTGTTGGTTCTTGGCCTTGCCGGCGGTTTTCCGGCCGCGGCCGGGCAAGACAACCGCAACCAGCTGGCGCCCGCGCCGGCCTCGGCCGTGGCGCCAATGCCGGGGGTCGCCGAGGCGCTGGCCGAACTGCTGGCGGCTGTTCCCACGGCGATTGCCGGCGTTCCGGTCAAGGCCGAGGCCCTGCGGGCGTTCTATGCCGAGCGCGGCTTTGCGCCGGTCTGGCTTGATAGCGCCGGCGCCACGGTTGAGGCCCGGGCGGTCATGGCGGCGCTGGCGGCGACCCGCGCCGACGGCAGCCCGCAAACGGCGGCGCTGCTCGATGCCGTCGCCGCCGCCGCCGAGGCCACGACACCGGCTGCCGGCGCGGCATTCGAGGCGCTGCTATCACAGGCGGCCATGCGCTTTGGCTCCCTGGAGCCGGGCGAGGACGCGGCCGAGCGGCAGGCGCTCAACGCCGCCGCCGCCGATCCCGCTGGATTCATCGCCGACGCCGTGCCGCGCCATCCTTTTTACTGGCGGCTTAGGGCCGGCTACGAGACCTATCTCGGCTTCGCGGCGCGCGGCGACTGGCCCTCGGTGCTACAAGGCGCGAAGCTCGAACGCGGCATGCGCGGCGCGCGCGTGGCGGCCCTGCGCCAACGCCTGCTGGCGACCGGCGAACTGGCCGACGCCGGCGCGGAGGCCGAGCTGTTCGATGCCGCGCTCGAAGCGGCCGTCATCCGTTTCCAGACCCGTCACGGGCTGGCCGCCGACGGCGTTGCCGGCTTTGGCACCTTCGACGCCATGAACGTGCCCTTGGACCAGCGCCTCAAGACCCTGCGGCTCAATCTCGACCGCCTGCGCCTGATGCGGCCCGATTGGAGCCGCCCGCTCATCGCCGTCAATATCGCCGCCGCCGAGGTGGATCTGATCGAGAATGGCGCCGTCGCCTATCACAGCCGCGTCGTGGTCGGCCGCAAGGATCGGCCGACGCCATTATTGACGAGCGAAGTGCGCCGAATCGAGTTGAACCCCTATTGGAATGTGCCGATTAAGATCGCGCGGCTCGACCTGCTGCCGAAGGCGCAGAAGAACAAGCGCTTTTTCGACGATCTCAATATCCGCGTCTATTCCGGCTATACCGAGGCCTCGAGCGAAATCGACCCGGCGACAGTGGATTGGTTCAGCCCCGAGGCCAAGCAGTATCGCCTGCGCCAGGATCCGGGCCCGGAGAATGCGCTCGGACCGGTGAAAATCGCCTTTCCCAACGGTTTCGATGTCTTCTTGCACGGGACCACGCATAAGGAGCTGTTCGTGAAGCCGGCGCGCTTTTTCAGCTCCGGCTGCATCCGGCTGGAAGACCCCCTCCACGTCGCCGCCCTGGTACTGCGCGGCGAGCCGAATTGGTCGCGGGCCGAGATCGACCGCGTCATCGCCTCGGGCAAGACCACGGTGATACACCTCTCTCAGCCGGTGCCGGTGCGGCTCGATTACCTGACGGCATGGGTGGATGCCGAGGGTAGAGTGCAGTTTCGGGCCGACATCTATGGCCTCGACCGCGAACCGGCGGCCGCGCGCGAGCCGACCAAGAAAAGCTGAACCGCGCCTTGCCGAAAGCCGGGCGGGCGCTATAGTGCGCGCCGCCATGACGCAGGCTCCCATCCCCCCCGCGGCTAAACGAGCGACCCTGAGTTTGAAGGTCGGCGCGCATCGCCGTCCCATGACCGGTCACCCTTGGGTCTATTCCAACGAAATCGAAATGACCGCCGCCGCCAAGGCCCTGGCGCCGGGCAGCATCGTCCGGCTTTGCGCCCATGACGGCCGGCCGCTGGGGACGGTCATGTTCAACCCGCGGCCACTGATATCGGCCCGGTTCTTGAGCCGCGAGCCGGACCTGACGGTGGACCGGGCCTGGCTCGCGCGTCGGCTTGAGGGCGCGCGAGCGCTGCGCGATCTCCTCTATGGCGCGCCCTATTACCGGCTGGTCCATGCCGAGGCCGACGGCTTGCCCGGTTTGGTGATCGACCGCTTCGGTCCGGCCGTGGTCGTGCAGCTCAATACCGCCGGCATGGATCGCTTGAGCGACGAGTTGGTGGCGGCGCTGAGCGAGGTTACGGGTGCCGAGACGGTGGTGCTGCGCAACGACAGCTCGGCCCGCGCGCTTGAGGGTCTCGAGCAATATATGCGCCTCGCCCAGGGCTCGCTCGACGGCCCCGTCACGGTCGAGGAAAATGGCGCCCGCTTCTTCGCCGATTTGCGCGAAGGGCAGAAGACTGGCTGGTTCTACGATCAGCGCGACAATCGCGCCGCCGTGGCCCGGCTGGCGGGGGGGGCGCGGGTTCTCGATCTTTATTGTTTCAGCGGCGGTTTTTCCGTGCCGGCGGCGATGGCTGGGGCAACGGTGCTGGCCGTGGACCGCTCGGTGCCGGCGCTTGATCTGGCGACCATGGCGGCGGCGGCGAACGGTGTCGCCGGGCGCTGCGAGTTCCGGCGCGCCGAGGTCTTTGAGGAGCTCGAAACCCTGGCGGCGGCGGGAGAGCGCTTCGATATCGTCATCGCCGATCCGCCGGCCTTCGTCAAATTGCGCAAGGACTTGCCGCAGGGCCAGCGCGCCTACCGCAAGTTGGCGCGCCTTACCGCCGCCCTGGTGCGGCCGGGCGGGTTTCTATTTCTTGCTTCATGCTCGTACAACATGGCGGCCGACGACTTCGCCCAGCAGACGGCGCGGGGGCTGAACGATGCCCGGCGCGAGGGCCGCATCCTGAGAAACGCCGGCGCCGGCGCGGATCATCCGGTTCACCCAGCATTGCCCGAGAGCGCCTATCTGAAATCGGTGTTGTTGCAGCTCGACTAGTCGCCGCCAAGCCTAATGGCCGTGGCCGCCGTGGCCGTTGTACGAGTTGCGGATCAGGAAAAAGATGAACAGAACCGCGAAGAGCGTGAACCCGAGGCCACCCCAATAGGGCATCGGCTCGCCCTCGGCCCGTGAGGCCACGAACAACCCGGCCAAACCGAAGAGGCCAATCAACCCACCAAAAACGAACTTGTCGCCGCCGCCCATGACGCTCTCCATTCGCCCTGCCGCCTCGCGCGGCCTCCTTTTAGTGCCCTCGTGCCCGACGCGCAATGGCCCGAAAATCAACTCGGCAGGGTGAGGCGAAAGACCGTGCCGCCGGCCTCGCTGCGCACGAGGGCAATGGCCCCGCCATGCGCCGCCGCCAACTCCTGGGCGATGGCGAGGCCGAGCCCCGTGCCGCCGGGCCGGGCCGAGCCCGAGAAGGGTTGGAACAGGCGGTCGCGGGCGCGCGGCGGCAGGCCGGGGCCGTTGTCGGCGACCTCGATCACCACCCCTACGTCGCGGCGCGCCGTTACCGCCACGCGCGTGGCGCCGGCCTGAAAGGCGTTTTGCCCCAGATTGGCCAACAGGCGGAAGATCTGCTCGCGGTCGGCCTCCAGCGACAGCCCGGCCGGTACCTCGACGATCCATTCCGTCTCGCGCTCGGCGCGGGCGGGCAGGGCGTCACCGACTTCTTCCACCAGCGCCCGTAACTCGAAAGGCCGCCGCTGGGTGGCCGGCGGGCCTTCGCCGGCAAAATGCAGCACGTCGGTGCATAACGCCACTGCACGGTCGAGCGCCGCGACCAGGCGTGGCGCCGAGCCCCGCACCTGTGGGTCGTCGCTGGCGGTCAGCCGATCAGAGACGAGCCTCGCCGTTGCCAGCATGTTGCGCAGGTCGTGATTGATCTTGGTCACCGCCGTGCCAAGAGCGGCGAGGCGGGTTTTCTGGTGCAGCGCCGCCCGCAGCGCCTGCTGCATCCGCGCCAGCTCGCGCTGGGCGGCGCCTATTTCGTCGGCGCTTCCACTGGGCAGCATCAGCCGCGAGGCGTCGGCCGGGTCGTCGCGGAACGCGGTCATGCTGGCGATCATGCGCCGGATCGGGCGGACGATCAGCCATTGCAGGCTCAAGAACACCATCGCCGCGGTGGTCAGAGAAATGACGATAGAGAGCGCCAGGATGCGCTGCGAATAATCGAGCATGGCGGTGCGCATGGGCGCTTCGTCCATGACCACTTCGACGATGGCTTGCGGGTGGCGCGGGGAAACGCCGACGACGCGTAGCACCCGGTTCGAGCCTTGATTGAGGGTGGCGAAGGCATCGCCGATCAGCGGCAAAAGCTCCTGTTGGCGCAGGTCGATGTGAAGCGCTATCGCCGGTGCGGGCGCCATGCCCAGGCGCAGCTTGACGCCGTCGGGGCGGCGCAGCGCGATAAGATAGACCTTGGCGCTGTCCAGTAACTCGCGCTCAAGCTCTTCGCTCACCATGTAGTTGGGGGTCGCCTGCAGGGCGAGGATGGCGAGATGCCCGGCGGCGATGCGCTCCTCAAGATAGGCTTGGCGGAAACGCGCGATCGAGGGGGCATAGATCAGCACTTCCGCCAGCATGACGAAGGCGATCGTCAGCAACAGCAGCCGGGCCGACAGCCCCTTCATCCAGGGCGGCAGAAGCGGGGCGCGCTCGTTCATGGGCAAAAGTCTAGCACGCGCCGGGTCTCGTTCATCCAAGCCTCAAGAGCAAACGCACCAGGGCGCGTGTCCACGGCCGGAACAGGCGTTGGGCATAATAGCCGCCGGCGAGGTGTCGGTTGATCTGGCCCAGCGTCGGATAGGGCGTTGTCATGCGCGCCAGGGCGGAAAGCTTCAGGCCGTTATCCATCGCCAGCAGCCAAGGCTGGATCAACTCGCCGGCCTGTGGCCCGACGATGGTGACGCCCAGGATGCGCCCCCCCGCGCCGGCGACGACTTTGGCGAAACCGTCGCCCAGGCCGTCCGTCAGCACGCGGTCGAGGTCATCGAAAGGCCAGCGTTGGACACTCACCTCGTGCCCTTGCGCCCGGGCGCTCGTCTCGTCGAGGCCGGCCTGCGCCAACTCGGGCTCCGCATAGATAACCCGCGGCAGGGTTGGTGTGCGGCCCCAGGCAGGCAACCGGAACAGGGCGTCGCGAATGACAGTGCGGGCCTGCGCCGAGGCGGCATGGGTGAATTGCGGGCCGCCGGCGACATCGCCGATGGCATAGACGCGGCGGTTGCTCGTGCGCTGGCGGCTATCGACGCGGATACCGGCCTTGTCATAGGCAATGCCGGCGGCCTCAAGCGCCAAGCCGTCGATCTTCGGCCGGCGGCCGACGGCGACGAGCAGGTGAGAGCCCTCGACGCGCTCGCGCTTGCCGTTCGTCAGCATCTCGACGGCAATGCCCGATCCGGTTGTCTCGGTGGAGTCGACGCTCGCACCTTCGCGCAGCCGCACACCCTCGGCGACCAAGTGCCGGCGCAAGACGTCAACCGCTTCGGCGTCTTCCCGGGCCAGCAGGCTCTGCATTTCAATGATCGTCACTTCGGCGCCCAGGCGGGCAAAGGCTTGGCCCAACTCGACCCCGACCGCGCCGCCGCCGATGATGACGAGATGGCTCGGCAGTCGGTCGAGTTCGAAAATCGTCTCGTTGGTCAGGTAGGGTGTGCGTTCGAGGCCGGGGATCGGCGGCACGACCGGCACCGCGCCGGTGGCGACCACAA
>Ga0315281_10001724_pt1 | contig 32397 bp, 42 predicted proteins | sample YL17G07_0_MG_FD_204540 | JGI IMG/M metagenome (GOLD analysis project Ga0315281, IMG submission 204540) | Sediment microbial communities from Yellowstone Lake, YNP, Wyoming, USA - YL17G07_0 | ecosystem: Environmental > Aquatic > Freshwater > Lake > Sediment | place: USA: Wyoming | collected...
GTCTCTTGTGTGAGGAAACGGTATAATTACTCTAATTCCTGTCTCTTGTGTGAGGAAACGGTATAATTACTCTAATTTTGTTGTGTTTTTTTTTGTTCCTTTCGGTCGTAGAGGGGTGAGAAAACAAAACTCAGACATGCGCACATTAATATAAAAATGTGCGCTTAAACAAAACATAAACTATAATGAGCAATAGGTTTATAAACATAATCAAATTAAGAAAGGCATGGTTGATAAAGCAAGGGGAAGCTCCTACGCAGACCAGCATGGCAGTAGAGTATATACTCATGGCAAGTGGGTATGCCGAAAATGTTGCTGTGAAGAGTTTATACGGCTTCGTAGCAAGAGATATTGCAAGAAGTGTGGAAATCATAACATTGGGTGATTTGAATGGATGAAGGCAATAAAGAGGTTATAGAAGGGGCAAAAGAGCCGGCAGGGGCTACCCCGCCGACCCAAAATTCCATAGTTATAAAAGAGGATTTGGCAATACTAACGACATGCGCTTATTGTGGGCATGTAAGAATTAAGCGCACCAACATTCCAACTGCCTGCCCAAAATGTAAAAAGATAGAGCCGTTTAACTGCCCTAACTGTCATTTCCGAATTATAATTGAGGTAAAGAAAAGAAAGAAACTAAAAGAGGCAGTAAATGCAAATCCACCAACCCTTCCAATCCAAACAGCCCAGGCTTGAGGAAAATGTCAAGCAGTCTTTATCTGACTACTTACAAATCTTAACCCCCCAAGCCAAGCGGGGCAGGAAGAAAAAGAAGCCTCGTGTGCGCAACCTGCCAGATTGGGTTAAGATTGAGCGCATACAGGCAATTGTTGATAATTGGGATGGAAAACTCCTTGCCAAGTATTTCTTTATCATGTCTTATCTTTTAGGCAGCCGAGTAAGCGAAACCATTTCAATCAGGCGAGGGGATTGTGAAGTAATCACTAAAGATGGTGTGGAATTTCTTGATATTACGGTAAAAACTGAAAAAACGGCAGAGGGGAAAAAGGATTGGCGAACAGTGCCTATTCCATTAAACGGAATTGAGCATTCTATGGTGATGCAGGTTCTTGATTTTATGAAACTCTTTACCTCTCCAGAAAAATTATTCAATGTAAGCCGTTTTACGGCCTATCGCTGGATGAAAAAAGTTGATTTTGGGGCGATGTTTCTAAAAACCCCGAAAAACGAAAGGATAAGGGTGCAAAGCTGGTATGGTTATCCTCATTATTTGAGGCATGTGAGGGCATCTCATTTGGCAAGATATTATGACTTTAAAGAGAGGGAGCAGATGCTTTATTTTGGCTGGAGTTCTCCCTCAATGCCTGCACGGTATTCCCACGTTGAACATGATGATTTGATATTGGCATATAAGAAAAAAGGAGGTTGATTGAGATGACAGAAACAAAAAAGATTATAATAGAAATAACACCGGATAATTTAATATTTTATTCTTTTTTATCTGGAGCGATATATGGCTTCATGCTGTTGCCTTATACATTTGGCTGTTTGGTTCTTGTAAAGTTCTTAACAGGGTTTATGATTTAGAGTGGTGATAAAAATGACCAATAAATCCTGTTCCGAAAGGCTGAAAGAGCTAAAGCTCTTTCAAATTCATGGCGATAATCTTAATTTTGTGGAGGCAGAATGCCTAATTATGAAACATGAAAAAGGCGTTGGGGCTGATAATCGGAGAATTGTTTTTCTTGATTTGTCAGTTAAGGAAAATTGGAAGAGGTTTTTAGCCGAAAAAGACGATATTTCCTATTATTCCAAATACGACGATGAAGTATGGAGCAAGGCAATTCCAAAAAGATTAATCGCAATGGCTTATCTGAATAGTGGGCAAACTATGGAAAGCCTTTTTTCAAGCATTTTAAACAACGCAATAAGATTGGTTGGAGTTTCTGTAAGCGAGGCAGAAGGAAAAAGATTTATTGGTAGTTTCTTGCATTGGGTTATTGTGTTTGATTTGTGCGATAAACTACCTGTCGGTGGAAATAAATTCTCAGAGCCTATTTCGCTGATTGAGATGGGTTTTATGCCACGTTCGGTAAGTGGAAAATGGATAGTAGGGTATTTATCAGAGGCATTGCAATCGCCAAAAAAAGAGGCAGAGCCTCTTTTTGACAGGATTTTCAAACAGAATAAGAAAGTAATAGGCATGCTCTCCAAACAGTAGGATTTTATGGTAAATCCACAACTTCAACTAACCTATGCTGTTGCTGTTGTGGCAGCTATTGTCATTACATATTCTGTTGCAGCAAGCTTATTCCTTCCGGTTATCGCATCTTGTTATATTTCTGGTTTTGTAGAAAATGCCTCCATATACAATACTTCTGGGCAAACCGTGATTTATGTAAAAACATCGCTTCCTGAAGGCGGGTATGAGATTGAAAATTCCAGTATCGGAGAAAAAATATATTACGATACCTCAAATCTGACTGCGGGAAATTCCTATCTGGTTTCTTTTCTTTATAATAAAACAAACTGCATATATATAAAAAAATCATATATAATTTTGAACGCCACCCAAATTAATTCATCTAAAAATTCTCACTGATTTTTGTTAAATACATAAGGTGCATTAATGGTTGGTATGGTATTATTGAAAAAAAATCCTGTATAATTTGTGCCGTTTGCAAAAGCAATTGTCTGGTTTCTTGTAAGTTCCATATAAATTGGATTTAAAGCAATTGGCTCGTTTTGTTTCAGAAAGAGGTTATTATTCACATAATAAAAACTTCCTCCATTGTCTGTTTGCCCCCAGAAAGTCCAATTTTTAGGAATTCCTATCGTGTCCTGCGCATAATGCTTTGCGATTTGAAAATATACCCCCTGCGGATTAAAGACAAAAATCAGAACGATTATTCCAAAAATCAATGCCTGCACCATAAGAACAGAACGGCGCAAGATAACATCGGTTTGGCTGACTTCAAATTTTTTGGAGGGAATAAATGACTGAAACCATAGAGTGAAGACAATACCTGCGCAAAATACATAAAACATCACGTAAAAATCCAACACACCTATGGCGGCATAAAACTCTGGCTTGAATTTCAAAATGCAATATGCTAAAAGCGCGAGGAAAACAAACCATAAAGTTGCATCATATAATTTGTTTGCTAATTCCTTATGCTCTTCTGGCACAATAGGAAGCAAAAAGCGTTCAAAAAGGATATTAAGCATAGGAAGATAAGGAAAATAAAGTTTAAAAACTACTGTATAATGCTTTGCATTTTTTTGAACTTATGTTTGTTCATATCATCTTTTCTACTCATGGTAAAACCTCTTACAATATCCTTCCAATTGCAAATGGATTTCTTCCACGGAAGGCATGTTGTGGAGTTTTCATTCTAACTTTTGATGGAGTATTTTTTTTATAACTATTATGTTCTGTTTTTCCAATAGGAATAACTGATTTAACTTGAACATTTGAACCTCTCCAAAACATCTCATAACGTCCTGCAACACCACGAGGAGTTTTAACTCCTTTAAAAACAGAATTTCGCTTCGTATCAATTATTTCTCTCCGAAATATTTTTCCTTTCGAAGCATAAACAACATATTTCATATAAACACCCTTTACAATTCATATTTTTTCCATCTGCCTGATGAACTAAGCATTTTTCTCCCCTCTATAAACCTATGTGCTTCAAATGGCTCAAATCAGAGCGGTTTTTGCGGTGTTCATAATAAACACGCCTTGCCCGTGAGATGCGTTTTCCGGGCAATCTTGCATGGTGAGCTACATCACGAGCATAATCTGACCTTCCTGTTTGATAGGAAGCAGGTTTTGAAGTCGTCCCATAATAGGGGCGGCGTCTGACATGCCTATAATGCCCCTTTACATGATGCCCACGAACACGAATTTTCATAATATCGCCAATTAAACTTGCCATTTAATCCTTTATAATACTAATGTTGGTAGTTGGTAGTTCTACACAGAACCTGCACAGCTTCTGCACAGATTTTTTATCTTCGTCAATATCCCTTCCTTTTTGTTGAAAAGATTTTCCAATGGTATTGGAAGAACTGCCAAGAATGCCATGCAACATAGCCCAAGAAGGCAAATCCATCCATAAAAAATAGCGTGTAGAATAACAACTGCTCGGAAGAATTGGCCGTTGTTGTTGTTATTCCCACTGCCCCAACCCCCAAAAGATAGAGCAAAAGAATAAACACAAACCAGTGGAATTCAACCAATCTGAAATACCATATTGCACAAATTGCAATAAGGCCTACCAATAAAATCATCGCCTCGCCTCCAATTGTCGGTAATCCTCCATTTTCAGTGCAGAAGCTCGTGCCCAACAATTCCCAAGCCTCTGTCGTGCTGTCATTTGATGCCATGCCCACTCCGCTTATGACTGTTGCCGTGCCGTTGATTTTATATAACGCCAATGAGGTTAAATTTGTGAAATTGAACCCCATAATAGTTGCATTTGTGAAGTTTGCAGTTAATGCCTTTACAATCGTATTGTTGTAGAAATCATAGAGAGCAAAAGTCCAATTTCTTTGTGCTATTCCTGTTGCTGTGTCATTTGCCTGCGCTTCAAAATAAACAAAGCACTGTTTTTCTGTCCGATAGGGTATTCCTGATGTGGAATAAGAGCCTCCAAGTGGCTGCTTAATTGCAACATTAACAGTAAGATTAGGCGGCACTTGAATTATTACTCCTGTTGAATTTTGCGTGTCGTTGCTTGTCCACCATGTGTTTGCTTGTGCAAATTCCTCGCATGTGATATTGTCTGTTTCATTGAAGGTACTATTTGCCAGAGTTTGTGAATAATTGCCTGCAATCAAAGTTCCATTCCTAAACCATCTCCAGGCCCTTGCGCTCACATTCTCGCTGTCGCTGTCTATATCGCTCCAGTTTCCATTATTGCATGTCAGGTTGATGTTTGTATAGGCAGGGTTTGGAGTGATATATGGGACTGTTAAATTGCCTGCATGGTCTGGGAAGGTGTTGTTTGTTGAATTGGTTTCGTTATAAAGCCCCCCATAATCAGTAAATCCTACTGTGAAATTGGCTAATGTTGGAGAATTTGATATGCAGGTATAATTCACATAGAATGTATTTCCTGATGTAGAATTTGAAACATAGACACACGCCCCTGTTGAAATGCTTATGTTTGTTGAGGCAATGTCTGATGCTCCATTCTCATCGTCTATTGAGGCGTTTATGCGGAATAAATGCCCAACAGAGGAATTTTCCAATGCCCTAAGTGTTCCATTTACTGGGTTGTTGTTTGTAATATTGCTCATTAAATAAAGTATCGTATAAACTACTGGCTCATTGATTTTCCCTGTGATATAATAAGTGCCATTAGCAGTTGAGCTTGAAACCCCAATCCTGATATTTTGAACAGAATATCCTCCCCCAAAGCCACTTGTAGCTGCCGAGAAGCCCATGCAAATTATCAGTAAAAAAAAAATAAAGGTATTTTTCAAATCCATACAACCCCGTGTTTCAAGTCAACAAATTCCTGATTATTTTTCTGCAAGTTCCTCCGTTTGCATGGCATATAATCCTGCCTTTTGTGATTACCGATGTGTCGTTTGCCTTTTGGTATGAGAGATTAATTGACATGTTGTAAATTGTCAAATTTCCAATATTATAACCTAAAATTCCTTTTGTTCCAAAATCCCATGTGAAATTATAGAGTATGCAGTTGTCGGCATAATTCACAAGCCAGTTTGTGTTTGGTTCGTTTGGTGGGGTGCAGGTATCTGCCGCCGCACCATTTTCAGTCCAAGGGTGCCAGTCGTGCCCTCCTCCTGTCCAGTTGCCAGCAACATTGGAGGAATTAAACGGTCTTGCTGCTCCTGCATCTGCCCAACAAGGTGCAGAACCAGAGCAGGAAATGTCAAACACTTTCCAAGAGCCTGTGCCGTTTACCCAATAGTAGATGTTGCCTGCGCCTGTGGTGTTGTAGAAATTATTTGCATTTGCGTCATTTACCCAGACCTCTGCGGTAATATTATTTTTGTAGAAAGTATTGTTAGTAGAACCGGAAGCCAAGTAAATTCCGGGCGTGGTGATTGTTGAAGCAGTTCTAATTGTGTTATTTATAAAAATGTTGTTTGAACCACTTGATAAATAAACTGGTGGCTCTCTATTTGTCCCAGTCTGTGTTTCGTTAATGGTATTGTTTGTGAAATTATTGTTATTTGAATTACCACCTAACAAAACTGTTCCAACTGTAGTTGTTGTGGATGTTGATTGAAAATAGTTTTGTGAAATTGAATTATTCAAACTACCTGTAGTAGAGCCAGTCAGATATAAGGCAGTGTATGATGGAATAGTTACATTGTTTTGAATTATATTTGAATTATACACTTCGTATAAATATAATGCATTTGCGCCAGCAGAATTTGTGGTATTAATTGTGTTATTTGCAACTAAAGCACGGTTGAGTGTGCTTAATGCAATAGCTTGTGTAGATACTGCGCTGATATTATTACTGATGACTGATAAATTATTTGGAGTTTTATAAGGCGTAAAACTATATCCTCCTGTTGCTGTTGCAGTAATATTATTAAACAAAACTTTGTTGTCATCTGAAGTTCCGGTAATCATCAATGCTCTTCCACCACCTTTAGTGTAGATGTAATTATTTTTTAGCGTGACGTTATGTGAACCTGTAATAAATACAGTCATACATTCTCCTGTTGTTGTAGGAGTGCAAGAGGTTGCATAGGTGATATTTACGGTGTTATTTGTGATATTCGTATAATTTGCTTTATTTAGACTTATACCTTGAGAAAAATTTTGAATAATACAATTCGTGATTGTTGCATTTAAGACAGCCGATGAAATTCCATAAGTATTAGAAGCATTATTACCAAGAATCGAATAACCCGCGCAGTCTAAAGTAATGTTAGCTGCTGTGATATTATACCCATTTGTGCTTGTTGCAGAACAGTTTGCAGTCATGGTGTAGATTGTGTTTGCTGTTGAAAGATTAGCAACACATCCCGCGTCTGGGTCTGCTTTCATTCCAGTTATGGTGATATTGAAAGGATTGGAAGAAGGAAGAATTATCCTGTTTTCCTTGTCTTTTTGCAGCACCCTGTCATAGCAGTAAAGGACTTCATTACTATTGCTCACGCTCGGGTAATCCCAAACATCTTTTGTAGCTGTGATATTTATTTTTTCGCAGAAAGTTTCATCTTTAATTGCAGGCTCACAAGTCTCAGTTCCATTCTCATCAATTGTGCATCTCAAATACGCATAGGTAATGTTTGTACAGTTCTCAATTTCCTCAGTATAATTTACCTGCCTGATTTTGCTTTGTATTAGACTTATTTTGATGTTTGAGATGTTTTCTGATTTTGCGAATGCAAAATTTGTTTTTGAAAGTGTTGGCGCGAGAGTGATATTGGTTGGAAGCTGCGCCCAAAAGCAGGCTGTCAGAATGCCATCTTTCTCGGTTGGCATGAAAGCGGGCTGGATGCCGACTGTTAAACCATTCTGGGTTTTGGTGTCAAAAGGAAAATTGGTTGCAAAGCTTAGGGTGGTGAAGAGGAGGAGGAAGAATACCCAGCGCAGTATTCTGTTCCAAATACTGTTTTTCTTCTTTTTGGGTGCCGATATGCTGCATTCATTCAAAGAACCTGTCAAATAACCACCACGATAGGTTTGTCCATTTCTGTTCTTTCATTATAATCACGCTCTACAGATTAATTCAGCCAATAATGTTCCATCTCCTTCCCACATTCCCCAGCATGTGGAATTATAGATGCCAAATGTCAGGTTTGCCCCAAGCGTGATATTGCCTCCGGTAAGATTGATGCCTCCTGTAACATTCAGGCCAGCCGAAACCGAGGCATTGCCAACAATAGAAGCTCCAGTTGCAGTCTGTTTGTAAATTTGCGAGCCATTGATGGCTGTGTTGTTGTGCCAAACTGCAACGGCATTTTGAGTTCCATTGCCTGTCATGTTCTCGGTCTGGTTATTGATTGCGGCACACATCAGTTTCTTTGAGCTATCCACTCCAACCAAAGCCTGATTTGTGGAGCAGTTGTTGAACATTGCGGTGGCATTTCCCGTTCCGTTGATTGAAATATTGATATTGTTGCTTCGGTTGAATGCCATTGAATCATTGTTATAAAAGCCTTGTTTGTCTGCGCTCCAATTTGATATATTTGCAATTATCAATGCCATAGTAAGATTGCTTGAGCCATTTGAGAAATAAGGCACTCCTATTAGGCTTGTCCATAGGTAGCCCGTTGCATTAGTGATGTTCGTGCAGGCATAGATGTTTGAGGAATTTTGCCAACAAGCAAGGAAATTGGGCGTTCCGTTCCCGCTCACGTTTCCGTTTCCCCCTGTCGCATTGTTGATTGCGGCACACATCAGTTTCTTTGAGCTATCCACTCCAACCAAAGCTTGATTTGTGGAGCAGTTGTTGAACATTGCGGTGGCATTTCCCGTTCCGTTGATTGAGATGTTTATTGCGTCTGTGTCGTTTTGCAGTTTGGATATGTTGTTGTAAGTCAGGTTTATCGGGGAATACGCATTATTTGATTGTGTTTTGTTGTAATAGTAGGTGTTGATGTCTGTGATTGTGAGATTGCTTGAGCCATTTGAGAAATAAGGCACTCCTATTAGGCTTGTCCATAGGTAGCCCGTTGCATTAGAAAGATTGATGCTTAATTCAAGTTTTGACGCAGGTATGCTATTATCTGTGATGTTTGAGCCGTTGATTAGGCCTGACGATGCCTCATATTGCCATCGGTCTGCTAAAGTGCCATAGTCATCAGTCCAATTTATATCCATTCCATTTACCCAAATATCCAAATAATAGATATCATTTAATGTAAGGTTGAAAAGATGTGATGGATTTTTTCCAAGAACATTGGAGAGATTGCCATTCGTGATATTCTTTAAAAAACTCTCGTTATAAAACGGAGTTCCCCCTGTTGCCGCATACCACAGAAGATATGTCGCATTGGCATTGGTTATCGTGGTATTGTCTGTGCCATTCAGAACGACGGCAGAAACCGATAGGGTGGTGGAAGATGCGAAAGGAATTAAGAAAAGCGCAAACAACACTGCTAATATTTTTTTCATCTGCAACACCCCCTTTATTTTTTCATTGATTACAAAAAGCAAAAATTTAATAGGAATAATGAAAACCATTAAGAGAAACAATACAATAACCCCAATAATTCCGAATTCACGCAATATCATGGCCGCCCATCCCCAAATGTTTCAATGCTTCCGTATTTTGCTTTCAATTTCTTTTCCTTTTCCTTTTTTATTCTCTGCCATTTTCTTTTGCCTGCTGGATAATATTTTGACAGTTTTTGCATTGGCATCATCATTTTTTCCTATGGTGGTCATAGACTATCCGCCAGACTGTTTTTTGCGGAAAAGTCGGATGTTCTTTCCGCTCTTTTTCAAACTCTTTCCAAAGGCTGTTTTTTGTGGGACTTTTCATACCTTGCTTTAGGCGGCTGCACTTTTTAAATTTTGGCTTTCAAAAAATAGGCTTTTTTGTTATTTTGAACCCTTAATCAGAATTTTCACGCTTTCGCATTCAGGGCAACGTGCTATTTTTGGAATGGAATTATCTGCCTGATTTTTTGTATTTATCCAACCACAGACTTTGCAATGCAACAAATAAGTTTTGCCCATAAAAATCAAATCTCATCATCCTTTATAACATGCCCACAAGCTCTGCAAATATACCCTTCCGGGCAGCCTTCTATTGCATATTTTCCGCAGTTTGGGCATCGCATGTTTTCAATCCTTTCTTTTTTTCATCTTGCAATATCTGCATATTCCGTCCTTTGCTTTTGTGAAGCATTGGCAGAGTTTGCAGCTTGTATAGCCTTTCTTTTTCATAATGCACCTCGCAGGCATCAATCACTCAAATCTTCGCATTGCTTGCATAATCCGCTTTTGCTATGATACAGAATTTCCTCTCCGCACCATCGGCATTTGCCTTTACGGAACTCCTCCAAAAAAATATTATCATTCATGCGATTGCCCCAATCTCAAATTCTTTCTGATAATCTTTCCTTGTTACCCACCACTTTGTTATGCCTTCTTCAAATTTCAAGTCTTTAAATTCTTTTGATGGCTTTGGCTTTGAACCTGCATATATTTTTAGCTGGCAGACAACGACATTTTTATGATTAGAGGCAGCGAGAGGGAGCAAAACAACATCAATCAGGCTGTGAGAGCCAGCAGTTCTGACGCCATAGTAGCCTTGCGGTTTCATTCGCTCAATAAAATCCCGCTCGGCGCATGCGCCTTTAGCATAATTTGTCATATCACCGCCTCTTATTGCATTTGTTGCACCAATAATAATCATAGGCACCGCCCCCATCTTCATCGCCACAGGAGTGCATGTGCACAAATTTAGAGCCACATTCCTTGCAGGCTTCTTTCTCCCATTCCTTACGAGCCTTCTCGACGGCTTGCTGGACGTGGGAACGAAGGCATTTGCAACAAAGTAAATGAAGCTCTTTGCTCGCCCGCTTTTCTGAAAACACCTCATGGTTGCACATATCGCACTCTGCCCATTCAAGCGCAGGACTATGCCCTCCGTCTAGATACTCACACTCTTTCGTCGCTGGCTTAACCTCGGATTTGTTGGAAGGAATACCATGGGCTGTCGTTGCGTCATCACCTTTTGCCTCCGAGGTTAGCTGGGATTGGGAACGGAGCTTTTTGGCTGCCGCTAGCAAACCACCACCCCGCATGATTATCCCACTCAATTCCTCGTCTTCTGAGATTTTTTCAAGCGCTTCCGCTCTTACCTCAGAAGAGGCGATGGCTTCTTTTGGCGTTAAAAATACATCTTTTCCTGAAGCGCATCTCCATTCACTCCAAGTCATCAGCCTGTATTTTTCTTTCAGATAGGCGAGGAGGTCAGGAGAGGAAAGTTTATTTTTAACAGCACACAAAGCATCTTCATAACTTTCATAACTTGCAGAAAAACTTTCTCCGTAAAAACTTTTTGCCAACTTTTCAATCAATTTTTTTTCTTCCATATTTTCTCACCTCACTTCTCCTTTTCTGCACGCTCGCGCAGGTTTGGATAATGAGCGTCTTGTTCTACTTCATTGAACCAAATCATCATGGAAAAGTTGGCAACATCAACCAATTCATTTGGGTCGTTAAAGTCAAGGTATTCTTTCAGTTCGTGCGCCAACATATTATAGAGTTGTGGCTCACTCATCTGCTTCCACGAGCCGCCTTTCTTGGAATCATTTGCTTTCATTTTTTCCTCCATTGCCAGAACAAAGGCTAATATCTCAGGGCGAACCCCCATCGCCTTCTCAACCTCTGCTCGGACGTGGGCACGAAGAAGTGCAAGAGCTTTGCTTCCTTCTGCCAAATCCCACGAGTCCGATATTTTTTTCATTAACGTATCCTCCTCCTCCGTCGCTGGCTCAGAATTGGAAGTTCTTGCTGCTTTATAGAGCGCAAGCACTTGTTCTTGTTCTCCTGAAACTATCAACGAGTCGCCTGCATTGATTACTTCCTCGGATTTGACAGGTTCATTCCCGCTTTCTTTTGCTCTCTTCATTCCCAACACCCCACGACGGTCACCAGACCTGCCGCCAACGACGAGACCGCGCCTGACGTAGCCGAAGTTGCTGAAGACGCCGCGCAGGACAGAACCATCTTTTTCTTTTTTTATGTGGCAGGTAAGATAATCATCATATTCCCTGTTTTCAAGCGGAATAGACAAATACGTTTCTGTATCTATCATTTCGCAATTGCTTTCTTCACAGAGTTTTACTCCTTCTTCATATAAAACTCCGTCATCGTATTTTCTTATTTTTATGATTTTCATTTTATCTTTCTCCTGCCCTGCATTGCCCTCCTCGGATTTCAACTCATCCATCGCCCTTGCTATTTCACCCAGCACTTCTTCCTTGCTTGGGTCATCAGGGGTTGTCATGCCAACCGAGCCTGTTATATCCCCTATTTGCAGTTCCCAGCCGTTCCTATATGCGGTGTAAGGATGCGTAGAAATTTGAATGTGCAGGCACTTGCGGTTTTTTGCTTTTGGATTAGTTTCGTCCATCTAAATCAACTCCTCATTCTATTCTGCGCATTTTACATATCCTTCCGTATGCTCCATTCAGTTCTGATGTTTTCCTCTCTGATTCTGCTTTCATTTCAGCATCGCTATCAAATCTGTCTGGATGATAGAATTTCAGTTTTTGCCGATAAACCTTTTTGATTTGCTCTGATGTAGAGGTTTCAGGGATTCCAAGAACTGCCCAATCCTCTTGTTTAACAACCTCAATATCAGCAGGCGGAGCATAAGTTCCTCCATCTTCCTGCGATGGCGGAAGCGCGGCGTATTTGAGCATTGAATCATGAAATGGCTCAACTCCCCTTGTGTGGTCAAGGATTTTGTGTGCGAGATTTCGTTTTATAGCAAAAAGATTTCTTGGGGCATCAGCTTGATTTATTGAGCGCCTTTCGTATCTTCTCCCCTCAAACTCAAATGCCACCATCGCCGCGCCAGAATTGTAATCGGTTTGGATTATGATTGACGTGTTTGAAACCCCAATCTCCCGCAGCATTTCCTTTATCTGTGCTGCATCAGAACGCACATCTCCCTGCCCTTTTGCAATCATGCCTTTCATAAATATCCCCTCTTTTTATATCTCAATCCCGTTTTCCCTCAATATCTTCTTCTGCTGTTCCGTCCTCCATTCCTCGTTATCCCTTCCAAGGATTTCAGACAATGCCTCAAAGCGCAGGATTTCGCGCTGGGTTAATTTCTCCTTTTTCAGGAGGTTAATATATTCCCCAGAAATCTTCTTCATATTCAGTCTGGCTTTCTGAGAGGCTTTGTATTTTGGGGTTTGGGAATAAGCTTTCTGAGAGGCTTTGTATTTTGGGGTTTGGCGATAAGCTTTGAATTTTGGAGTTTGTTGATAAGCTTTCCAAGAGGCTTTGTATTTTGGGGTTTGGCGATAAGCTTTCTGATAGGCTTTGTATTTTGGAGTTTGGGAATAAGCTTTCTGATAGGCTTTGTATTTTGGAGTTTGGGAATAAGCTTTGAATTTTGGAGTTTGTTGATAAGCTTTCTGAGAGGCTTTGTATTTTGGGGTTTGGCGATAAGCTTTTATCCAAGCCCTTCTTTTCTCCCTGTTTTTCCAAGGCATATCAATCACTTCCCACAGTGCGGGCACTTTTTGTTGTCTTCACAAGATGCCATTGCCTTTTCGTAGGCTTTACATGCGGGTGCCTTTGCCTTTTTGTATGCTTTCTGCGCGAGTGCTGTTGCCTTGTAGTATGCTTCTTGTGCAAGTGCTGTTGCCTTGTCGCAGGCTTCCTGTGCGGGTGCCTTTGTCTTGTAGTATGCTTCCCGTGCTTCATCACATTTTTTGCACATTTACATCATCTCCTTCTCTGTCTTTATTTCCACTTCTTTTATTTTTTTTGAATGTTCCATCGAAAATGCTTAGACCTCTTTGTTAATTTTAACGGTTGCACGGCAATCAGGGCAGGCTGTTTTTATCTTCATTTTTCCCTTGTATAACCATTCGTGTCTGCAAAGTTGATTTGCGCAAATTAATTTTATTCCTTGCTTCATGCTTACACCTCTTATGCTGTTTTACACTTCTTTCCCGCAACAATGAAAAGATTTTAAGGCGGCTTTGATGGACGGCTTGTTCTTTTCATTGCTGTTTCGGTGAAATGACGGAGCTGCCCTTTCGCCTCAGTCCTTTTCCTCTTTTTTGCTCATAAATCTTTGTTGAATTTAACAATTCCCATCAGACTACCCCTATCTCCCGCTTCATTTCCCTTAATTTTTCGGGTGGTGCTGTTGAGCCGATTGTCAACGCTTCAATTGTGCTGTATGTTGTGTTGTATGACTTCTTTTCATACTGCTCACTGATTTTTTCTTCAAGCTCTGCAAAATCAAGCTCGTCTAACGACGAGAGTTCGTGCAGCCTGTCAAGGTTTTCTTTTTGTATTCCCATCTAAATCTACCTCCGTCCGATTTTTTTTGGAAGTGGCGGGGGCCGGTGCCCCCGCTCACCTTTGCCAGCTCTCTGCGACCAGCAAGCTGGCTTTTTCCCCTCCCCAACCCGCAGGCGGGGGAGGTGTGGAAAAAAACTAACAAACTTTTAATTTTACACCAAAATTAAAAGTAAATTCCCCGCTTGCATCTGATAAGTTTGCCCCTGTCAAGTTTGCCCCTGCCAAGTTTGCCCCTGCCAAGTCTGCCTCTTCCAAGTTTGCCTCTTCCAAGTCTGCCCCTGCCAAGTCTGCCTCTTCCAAGTCTGCCCCTGCCAAGTTTGCCCCTGCCAAGTTTGCCCCTGTCAAGTCTGCCCCTGCCAAGTTTGCCCTTGTCAGGTTTGCCCCTGCCAAGTTTGCCTCTTCCAAGTTTGCCCTTGTCAGGTTTGCCCCTGCCAAGTTTGCCCCTGCCAAGTTTGCCAACACCGCACGAAGTTTTGCGCTCGCTTCGGAGTCAAATACAAACTTTCGCTCAAATTCAAATCTGTTTACGGAGTGCCTGTTTTTCACTCTTTCGCAAAATTCCTCAATTGTGTTTATTGTTTTCATCTACACCACTTCCCCTCTGCTGCCTTACCCCGCAGAGGATGGGGTTTTCGGCAGTTCATTCAGACCTCTATTTCGCTTACATCAAGCCCATACTCTTTCAAGAGTTCAAGAGCTTCTCTTGGGATTTCAAAAACCCCATCATATTCGATGACTTTCTTTCCGATAGTAAAAACACCAATTTCGGCTTCGTCAACCGGTTCGGCTTCTGAGCCTACAAACCACTCAATAGCAAGCTCACGCCCATTTCGAACAAGGCGCATAGTATTCTCACGCACACCGTAATCAGCGTTCAAACCATAGACCGTTTCTGAAACCACCCGTGACTTGAACTTCTTTTCTGCAAGAATTTCATATTTTTTTTCTTCCATTTACACCACTTCCGCCCCGACGCTCCGCCGTGGGCGATAATACTACATCACCATCATTTATATACTTATTGTTATTCACATTATTGTATTATTTCCCTTTTATTTGCTCGACGATAAAAAAGAAAAAAAGGAAAAAGAAGGAAAAACAGATTAAAACACTTTTTATAAAAACGCTTCTATTTCCTCTTGTTTGGAAGGAAATTTTATCGGGCAGCCTGTTCCTGCCCCTACGCTTTTTTTGGCCTTTCTTTTGTTGGTGCGAGGGTATATTTTGTGCTCATCCCCACCCCAGCTCGGGAAAGGGAGAAGAAAAACGTATAGAGTATCCCGCTCTCATGATATTGTTTTATGTATGCGATAAGATATTTTGCGCCCGTGGGAAATACCATCTCCTCTTCAAGTTTTACCCCGTTAAGATAGTCCAACACAAGGTGGATTTGGGGAACTTCTGTTAGTTTTTGCGTCCCGTCTTTTTGCTTGCGCTCAAACATTGCGGTAGCCTGCCGTATGCCCATTATCCCAAGCGTTGCGGTCTGATTGTCTTGCAGGATGAGAAAAGTTCCAGATCCTTCCTTTCTGTCAAATTTTTCCCATTCTATGTTTTCTTGATTTACTCGTTTTTGTTCCATTTCGTTCAACTCCCCCTCTTGTTGTATTTTAAAAATACTTGCAATGAAGGTAATTAAGATAATAGATGTGTATGTTTATAATCCTTTTGGAGGTGTATTTCCGCTCAAAAATACTGATATTTTCCGCCTAAATACTGTGGTAAATGATGTTTACCTAACGCAATTAACGCAATTAACGCAATATCCCGTTATGGATACCTTTTGAAAAAATTTAAAAATATTAATATAGGAATAATTGCGTTAGTCATAAAATTGCGTTAGTCGCTTTTCAATCTTGTAATCTTTATAATCCTTTTAGAACCATCATGGTATCTTTCTATCTTCCAACCCATCTGAATTAGCCCAGGTTTCAGCCTTCCAAACATCGCTTCAGCCATCCAGTTCGCTGTTTTTGGGAAGCCGTGGGCTTTGAGCGGTGCGCCATCTTGCGTGCATAATAGCCTAAAAAGCTCTGTTCCTGTGCCTTCCCAACCATCCTGCCCTTCCAAAAAATCAAGCAAAACAGAGGCAAGTGGGTCGGCCTGAACAGCATTTTTGGAACTTTCCCGCCAGAGTTTGATATATGCCTCCATATACTCCCCCTTTGTTTTCCCCATTGCGACAGCACAAGCGTCAGCAATCCTTGCAAACTCAGCCATTCTGGGCTTTTCATAAAAAACCTGCCTGTCTTTCCATTGTGATTTTGCCAAAACAGAGAAAAGATAGCCCCGCACAGATGACATGAGCATATCCCGTTCATCCTCAATCTCATTTTTTTCTCTTCGCAAGCATTCGGGTATTCTTTCAAGCGTAAGCATCATTGTCCTGTCAATCAAATCAGACGCCTGTGTGGGCGGGGCAATGCCATTCAAAATAATAGACCTCTGCATCGAATAAATCACATCATCATCGTCTGACCACAACTCCCGCTTTGAAAATCCTGCTCCAGTGCAAGCCCGGCAGAGCAAATCAGAAACCTCCTGTTTGATGTAATTGCAATTGTCAAAAGCGGCAATGTAGTGATGCATGATGATTTGAGGCAAATCTTTCTCCTCGGCAGGCATATTGAGCGTCGATAATTCCGAGGGGTCAACGAGCAATCTTGTCGCAGCCGTCAGTGTTGTCTTTGCCGAGCCTTGTGAGCCGACCGGCATTAAAATCACATGTTCAATGTCTGGCACGAAAAGCGAAGCCAAATAGCCAGCATAAAGCAGTTTTTCATTATCAGACTGAAAATTCATAAGTTTCATAAAATCTTCCAAATCCTTTCTTGTGCCCTCCTCAACATGCATCGGCTTCTGATGCCTATATCGCCTAAAAAGGACCGGAGGGTGATTTTCCGTATTCCAGCCGTCGCCGTTGATTTTAACAGCCTGCCATGCATCGTCGCACAAATCCACCCAAATCTCATCCCTATATTTCACAACCCTTGGTTCAAGCCTATGTTTTTTCTCGGAGCGCAAAGCAAGCCCTGTCGCAAAAAGAACCGCCTCATCTAACTTTGTTTTGTTTTTTATTTTTGAAAGCAGGGAGCATTTAAAATCCTTTGAGCGCACAGCGAGGGTTCGGTTTATCCCGTTTGGGGAATAAACGGAAAAAGGAAGCTCGTATTGGTCGTTAAAAAATTCATAATTCCACAATTCCAATTCAAGATATTCGCTCCACAAACCAGCGTCGCATATCTTCAATGCCCTTCTTTTGCACGCGGGGCAAAATGTTGGGAGCGTCTTGTTTTTGATTAGGTTTTTGGCATCCAAACTTCCCTCGCTTTCGCACATCAAGCACTTAAAACAAATTCTTTCTGGGATTGAAGAGCCGCACCACTTAAAGTCATAGGAATTATAACCTTTTCTAATATTTTCTTCTTGTTGTGCCTCCTCGCTGATTTTCTTCGGGTCAAGAGGTTCTTCAAGCATATTTATTCCCCCTTTTCTTTATGCCATTCTGCGGTTAAGAGTGCCTTTGGTAAGTCAAATTCTTTTTGTTTTTTAAAATCAAAAATCCGATAATGAGTTTCTGTTTCAGAAATCACTTTGCCCAAGTAATGAAACCCATTTGGCAAAAAAAAAGTAGCAATTTTACCAATTTTATTTTCGTTCTCGTTCATTCAATCACTCCCTGAAAAAAATCAGGGCAATTCTAACTTCCTAAAGGTTTATAATGGTATTTTTCCACAAAAATCAGCTTTTGATAATCGCAACGGCTGGCAGTTCTTTATGGCAGGCACAAGAGCATTTTAGCCTGCCATAGCTGTCTGTGCATTTCATCGGGTTGCATTTTTTGCAGAAATTCACAAAATCCCGCACAACGAAACCTCTGGCTTTGGCCTGGCCCTAATATCCTTTGCTTACTAAAGAATATCGCTTCCAAATTTCATTCATCCAATTATAGAGCATCAGGATAATCATTGGGAAGAAAACAAACCCAGTGATATATCCGAATGCCGAGAAAACATCCCTTGTTGCTGTATTTTCAGAAATATAATACCCCAAGAGGCACAGAAAGAAAAATACAGATGTGATTATGAGCGAGGTTGCCGTCGGAAAAATATGCTTTGCGAACCAACCGAGCGAGAGAATTAAAATGCCCCCAATCAGTGCGATTGAAAATCCATCAATCATAACAATCCTTTTTCATCAAACTTTATATAGCTTTCTTAAAAAAAATAAAAAAAAAAGGAAAATGGCGAAGCTCCCATTTCGCCATTTTTCAAAGTATCAAGCGGATTGCTTAATACATTGAGCCTCCAGCACCTGCGCCTGCGTTGCTTCTTTGCCAGACGTTCCATGCTATCATCACAAGGACGATAACAATAACGAGCAGCACGATTGGTATAATCGTGGAAGTCAAACCAGTTGTGAGGTTGTTGATTGTGTTGTTCACCCAAGCTGGTGCGCCAGACTGTATCACATTGAAGAGTTGGAACATCAAAAATGCGCCGAGGGCGATGGTGATGAATACACCAATCACTTCAGTAACAGTCATTTGCAAATATCCCATGCATTTACACCATCCAAGCCCTTCGGCAATATCGTTTGCAACCAATATGCCTATGAAGCTAACTCTAAAGATATAAGGTTTCACCGCCTTTTAAATGGTGTGTTGGTGTTTTTGCATTGGGAATTATGGCGTGTTTTAGTTTGTCTGGCCTTGGATAGCTCCACGGAAACCGCCCCAAAATCAGGTAAAATAAGTCATCAGTGTATTCAAACGTATGCCCATTATGCCTTTTATTATTATCGTCGGCTGCAAGAAGAAATTTAACAGTGTCATCAAATGTGATGCGATAACGCTTGTTTTTGAATGTGCCTTCCCCATATCTGTTTTTCAGTTCCTTTTGTTTTTTTTCCAGCGCAACGCGTGTTTCTTTTCTTACAGGAATTTGGTAGTAGATGGAAACCATCTAATCACTATGCCATCTTGACGACATATACAGGGCAGCAGCAAGTGCAATCATGCAAAGAATTGCATAATAGAACGGTGCAACTTCCGTAGCCCAGAAAACAACCGACTCAATAAAGACCACGAACAGGGCAGCCACAACCGCCTTATCCTTGAAAGGCTGGTTTTGGAAAGTCATATAAAGAACCAAGAAAGTGCAAGCCAGCATCACAGGGGCAAGCAGACCGTTTGTTACCGTGCTTCCATATATGAAGACCTGTGTTAGCGGATTTTCCGACAAATTCAGAAACGGATTTGGATAGGTGATGTAACTCGTCATGGTTTGCCACCTCCCCTTAATGCCGCATAAATCCCGAACACGAATTTAAGCGTAATGAACGTAACTGCAATTGTAACCAAGAATAGCGGTATCTGCAAAAATATGGAGGCATCATAGAAAAATGCAATTGCAACTCCAAGAAATCCAAAGAAGCCAGAAACCGCCAATCCTGCTGCCGCAGTTGTCAAATAAAGCAGTTCAATCGGGCTTGCTTGTCCACTATTCTGCCCCTGCGATGATTGTATTTTACTTATCACAGTGTCGGTTTGGTTTTGATAAGTGTTTCCATAATCCTGCAATTTATTGAACGAGGTATAATTTTCATAAGTCTGGTTCTTAACCTTGGAGGCATCGGTAAGCATCCCTGCCGAAACAAAGAACATTGCCATTATTACACAGACTGCAACGGCTAATTGTGTGATTGTTCCCATAATCTCAGTCCTTTATCCAATTTGCAATGATAATTATTAAGCACAACACTCCCATAAACGTAAACGGACTCAATGTGATAAATCCAATTGCAGCACAGCCCAAGAAAGCAAATCCTCCGAGCAAAACCATGAATTGCGGCGAAGAACTTGATGTCAACGCAACCACAACCACAATCAGAAGCGTCAATAGCCAGCCGTCAGAGCCAAGGCTGTTGGATGGTTGATTTACCAATATGCTGCCTGTTTCTATGAGTTGGGAGAATACAAATGATTTTTCTATCGTTGAATTGAGATAAGTCGCATAGAAAGAATACAAATAAGTGCCATTTGCAGAAGGCACATAAACCAATATTGTCGTTCCTGTCGTCTGATTTGAGGTTAAAACCCCCATGCTTGCAGCCGAGCCGTTGCGAAGCGTGAGATTAATTCCTGTCCATATCGGATTTCCACTATCTCTTGCCCATGTGCAGTTCAGAATGTTTGTGATGTTGGAATAGGAGCAGAAATTTGAACCTGTGATGTTTGTTACTCCTGCGATTGGGCTGTTGATATTTCCATAATCAAATCCTTCCAAATTTCCGAGGTAAATTGTATAAATGCACTGCCCGGTTGTTGTAACCTGTGTGCAAAATGCTATTAAAGGATTTGTGATATTTGTTTGTAGAACATTGTTATTGTCAAATACTGCGATTGCATAAAGTGTTGGGGTTGGGCTGATGTATTGTGTTGTGATGCCTGCCATATCAGTTATGCCAAAGGAAGAAAGATTGAAAGTTCCGGTAAGAGGATAATAATGATATAATGCAACTGTATAATTTGCAAGCGGGGCAAAACTTGTTGTCTTGACAGTGATTTGAACAGTTGTGCCTGTTGTGGAATTAACAAGATAAATTGTTCTATTTATGCTCACGTTTGAATAGGTTTGGTTATCACGAGCGAATTGCCTGCTGATATATCCTGTTGCGTTTGCGGTTTCAGTAGAAGTCGCATTTATAGAGTCATTGTAAGGGGAGATGCACACGTAAATCGTCGTATTTGTGCCGCTTGCCGATGTTGTGCGTGGAACTCCAAGTTGTGAAAAAGCATACAAAGAACTGAATGAGGCATTGATACTGGTAAGTGTATCTTCGTCAAGGAAGTTGTAAGTAATCGTGCTTGCTGTTTCGGTTGCGTTGCAGAGGACTATTCCATTTGTTGCCCCAACAGAAGCATTGCTGCTGTTCATTGTAATAGAAATATTAGTGCCATCAGAAGCATACGCAACGATTGACCAGTTATCCCCAGCCGAAAAAGCTGGAGCAGTTGTGTTAAAAAGTGTCAGGGTGTTTTGTGAAACCGTAATATTTCCAGCAAGCAAAGTCTGATTTGCCCCGTTTTTCATCCATGAATAATTAATTGATAGGTTGTCATAAATATCGCTGTCGTTTGCCATTACTGCCCCACTTAATATTGTATCGTTTTGCATAAGCGTTGCATTGTTTGAAATATAAGCTGCCTGCATTATCGGAGCAAGGTTTGAAATTGTCCGGCTGGATGAATTTGCCGCACTAATATTGCCTCCATCGCTCATGTTTGAAAGTGTCTGGAGAATAAGAATTGCTCCTCTTACATATCCACTCTGATTAAACAAACTTCTATTTTCACCTGGAGTTATATTATAAGACGTGCCAGATTGGTAAGAACTGCCATTAACATACAAAATCCAATGCACCGTGCCATTTGCGGAGGCATTGGAATAATTAAGCACGACGTTGCCTTGAACTGTTGTGTTCACATAAGCAGTTGATGGAGAGAGAGAAGGATAGATTGTGCCAGATGATGCGTTCGTAACATTTGTCAAGGCGAGAAAGCCGCTGTCCTGCCAATAAATCTGCCTAAGTTCGCTCACATTCAGAGGTCTGCTAACTATTCTCAAATCATACATGGAGGCATTTACCATAAATTCTATTGGTGTGCCCGATACATAATATCCTCCGACATACAGACCTGTTTGTGGTGCGCCCACGAGGATATTTGTATTGTTTGCAACTTCTGTTAAGTTGGCGTAAAGATGGCAATATGCAGGGTCGCAAACAAGCGCATAAAAGCCAAGATTAACTGGTTTATTGCTTCCTGTTGAGTATGCATAAGTGATTGAGAGTGTGTCATTCAAATACACTACAAAGTTTCCGCCAATTTCACGAAGAAGAACCGTATTTACTCCAAGTGCGCCGTTTGTTGTTGTAATCCATCTTCTTGTGGCATCAACATTTGAACTGTCGTTAAGGAAAAATGTTATTGAAAATGTGTTGTTCGGAGAAATAACTGCGGCAGAATTATTTAATACTGTTCCAACAAAGCGCATCTGTTCTCCATATGTGAAACAATTAGACCAGTTTCCGCCCCAACATCTTTTATACCCTGCGCTGACATTTGTTGCATTGCCTGTCAAATTATAAGTGTTCATCCAGTCAGTTCCGTCATGTGTGAACGAATAAACCTTGTCATATGACCCCCAAACTCCAGCAGGATTTGAATAATTTGGGGTATTGGTATTGCCTTCACAAATTCCAATTATCGTGTTGTTGGCAATCGTGCCGTTTCTGGCTGCATATACAGTCAATGCTCCTAAACCCACATTTGGGTTTGCTTCAAGATTGTAAGCCAATTCTACTCCTGTATCGTTGCGATACATTCTGGCGTTGGAATGGTGCGATGAGTTCCATAGGGTGGCGTCGGCTGTATTATTCACAAAAATATAGAATGGCGCATCCACTGCATCGGTGGCATTGGTAAATATTTGATAATATACAAGTTTTGTATAATTTGCAGGGCAGGTAATTGAGGCAAAGGCAGTGCTGGCAAGAACGAGCAGAACTGCCAAAATGCCTATGATATGTATTTTGTGCATTTAATTTCCCCTATATCCGCAACGGGTGCAGATTGTTTTTTGGCTTTTTCTTCTAATTCCGGGAATATCCCCATGCCCGTTGATGTTCTTTTCAGCATATTTGAATTGTCCATAACCGCATTTTGGGCATTTCATGTTTTTGCCTCTTTATTTTTCTTCACAAATTACTTGATTGCCAGATACTACATGGCACAGCGTTGTCTTGCTGCCATCATTCGCTTCAAGTTTGCTTATGCAGGAATTCAACTGCTGCTGCGTTTCTCTTGTCATCTGCACCGATTGGGTTGCAATAGCGAGTGTTTTTCCTGAAAAGTCTTTTTCCTGCAATAACATATCTCTTTTGCCTAACTCGTTTTTTAGGATATTGTTTTCATTGCAATTAATCTGGGCAATAAGAGCAAAAAACAAAGTTGCTACGCAAAGGATAGCAAATACAACATCCATTTGTTGTCTATTCTTTTTTAGCGTTGTGTTTTCCTCTTCCAATTCTTTTGTGGTTTTTTTCATATCAATCTATCCTCCATTTTCATCCTTGTGCTATTGCTCCAGCCTGATTTGTTTTTCCATAGGTTGCAATTGCCAGAACAGTCATAAACACAAGCACGATTATCGGCATATTCCCGATAAACCATGCTGTTCTTGGAAATGCGGCAAATGCCACAGCAACCGTTGGATTTGTTGCAATCATGGCATAGGCATTGCTGATTTGTGGCGTGAATATGAACAGAAATACCAGATTGCAGAAATAATTTATGAAGAATATTGGATTTGAAGGAATGAAATATGCGAGTGCGATTGAAGCTATTGCATACATCACAAATCCAATTGCAATCAGCCAATCAAGCCCCGAAAATCCGTTGATTATCGCTGTCATTGCATCTAAGGCAACACCAGCACTCCATAAGCCTGTTCCGTTCATTGATAGGATTATAAAATATCCAATGCCGAGCAATATGGCTGCGAAAAAGGCATCCATCATTATCACAAAAGGGTCTTCAAGCAATCCCATATTTTACCTCTTTTTTCTTCTTTGCGCCCTATAAGGCTTTAACATGTCATTGAATGACTGCATTTTTCTCTGTTTTGGCTGCCTTGAAGAACCAAAAACAATCATCGGCCTTATGCCTGTTCCTGTGAGAGTTGGCATTCGTGGTGCTTTCTTTGCAGTTATTCCGAGCATTATGGCTGCAACATCAGGGAGATAGCCTTTTTTGCGCTTTGATGGTCTGCCTCTCCCAAACATGCCTCCTTCGCCGCCTCCAAGTGGTGGAACAGGTGGTATTCCTCCACCTCCGCCTCCACCAGTAGTTATAATTTCTGGTGGTGGAATTGGAATATCTGGCGGTTTAAAAATAGAGGTTGTTCTTGTAAGCGAAACTATCCTTTCAAGTTGTGTTTGTGGTTGTATTGTTTTCATTGTTTGTGCAGTTCTTACGCTTTGCAATTCTTTTTGCAATGTTTTTTCTATTGTTGCCGAAGTTTGCCGTGTAAGTGGGGTTGTTGTTTGAGCAGAAACAATTTTCTGCATGTTTATCTGCCTTGTTTGTATTTTTTTCATTTCTTTTTGAATTCCTTGCATTGGAGCATATCTTTCTTTTCCAACGCCTAAAACAGAAGCAATATTTTTTATCTGCCCAATCTGTTTTGGAATTTGAATTTCAAAACCCTCTTCCTCTGCACTTGCAACGGCTTTTTTCACCAATTGCTCTGATATTGCTTTTTGAATTGCTGTTTTTCCGCTTATTTGCGCTCTTTGAGTTGTGCGTTGCATCGTTCCCCGCTTGCCTAAATCCACAAAAGTTTCTTTTGCCTCTTCTGATTTTATCCATTTTTCATAGGGCAGTTCCTCTTTTGGAATTTTAAATTTTAATTTTGCCCCTGATTTTTTAGGCAATATCCTTTTTCCGCTTACAATATCAGCATATTCAAGTCCTTTTATTGATAATGGGCGGGGCATGTAAATTTCTTTCACAGATTTTAATGGTTTTTCTGCAACACCCAATGTTTTTTCTGTTAAGTCTGTAAGAGAAGCCACAAATTTTGTTTTTCTAAGCGGAAGTTTGCGCTCAATTGTATAAACTGTTTTTGGATGCCCCTCTTCTGTAAGAACGGAATATATGTCTTTTTCAACCCCGAATAAAGGCTGTTTCTTCCCTTCAATCTCAACTTCTCCCCTTATCCTTCTTACAGGTTCTTTTAATCCGTATTCTCCCATGCGTTCATAGGCAGGAGAAACAATGCTTCTTGCTTTTGCCTCTATTTTTCCGCTTGTTGCGATTATATCGACTGTAAGCGGTTTTGTAGGAGGCACTTCTGCCGCTTCCATCGGCATTGATGGAGGTTTTTGCCATTCTTCTGCTTGAGTAGGCTTTAACATGTCTGATAGGGTTAAATCTTTTAGAGGTTTTGTGGATTTTGTAAGTTTTGTTTCAATGATTGGTCTTATAGCCTCTTTTCCAGTCAATTCTGCCGCTCCAATCATCGGCTGCTTTTTTAATTCAAAACTCAAAAATGTTCGCGAAGGCTGCTTAAACGCATATTCCCCCTCTAAAGCATATCTTTGCGTTATTTCTTTTGCAGGAATTTCAATGCCTGCAATTGTTGGGCGCACTTTTACCTTTGTGATGCCTTTTGAAACCAATATTCCAGTCTGCCCTTCTGGTGCGGTTAATTTGGCGATAATGTTTGCATCTATTTCTCCAATAATTCTTGCAGAGGGTTTTATCAATCCGCTTGGCTTTATTGTTGCAGTTTTTGGAATTGCTGCTCCTACAATCATTGTCATTACTGCTATATTTGTCCAAAATTTCGGGGATTGCAGGGCTTCTATTTCCCCCTGTATCACTCTTTGATTTTGCTCTTCAATTGCAGCTTTATTTCCTGCGTGTATATCAACTACTCTTCCAACTACATTAGCCCCCATAAAATAGAATTGTTTTGGCATTGCAGAAATATCTGCTCCGACTTCTACTGCCGATTTTATAGGTGCGGCTGAATATGCTGCAGATCCCACAATAGGAACTGGAGTTTTTATTACTTCCATCCCCATCCCTTTTTCAACAAAAAATTCCGAAATCATAGGAACATAAGGGACAACCACAGGAACTTTAATGCCTTCAAATGCTGGTGCGGCTTCTCTTAACTGCTCTGGGAATTGGATAATTCCTTTTCCGTATTTTGCCATATAGACAAACGGAACTTTCTGCCCTTCTATAATAAGGGGTTCGTCCTTGATAAGTTGCAAATTTGGGGCAATGTGTGTTGTTGGGGCTGCTGCAAGATAAGGAATTCCAATCTCTTCAAACCGCCTTTCTGCTCTTTCAACGAATTCCGCGCCAGCCGAAGGAGGGGCTTTTTCCTCTATTTTTTGATAGGTTGCGCCGTATGTTTTGCCAGCCAAAACTCCAGCCGTTAAATATTCCAGCGATGGGGCGGATACTTCTCTTTGAATGGTTGCTCCACCGACAGGATACAAGGCAGCAGCCGCTTTTTCAAATTCTGTTTCTGGGGTTGAAGAAACTTCATATACTTTTCCTTGTGGCATTTGCGAAAACGAATAAATTTCTTTTGCTTGTTTTTCTGCCTCTATTTTTCGCAATCCCTCTTGATGTAAAAGATAACTTTTATATTCTCCAACTGTCATTATTGTTTCTCCTCCAGTAATTGAAGGCAACGCACCAAACGCTCCGCCGATTGTTGGTTTGGTAGGAAGAATAACAGTTATCTTTTCTTCGTCGCCCATTTTTTCAATAGGTCGTGGTGCAAACACACCTTCTGGTGTTGAGGCAATTGCATAAGGTGCTATTTTTGCAGGGATTTGTTGTTTTTCAGAATATATTGCAACATCGTATGTTTCGTTTCCTTTTTCATCTTTTCTGATGTTTGTGCCTAAAATTCTTTTAAAATTTTCCTTTCCAACAATAAAACTTATTTTTGACATGGCTGTATTGAAATTTCCGCTTCTAACGTCTGTCATCGCATTTTCAAGCTGTTGTTTATATGTTCCACCGCCCTTTTTCCCGACTTGTAAAAGATTGTTATGCTCCCATTGGGCATAATCAACGGCATTAACTCCGTTTTGATAGAGGTATGCACGTGCTGTTGTTTCATCCATTCCTTTGCTCATTAGATAAGTCAGTTTATCTTGATTTTCTGCAATTGCATATAATTGTTTGTATTTTTCGTCTGGGATATAATTTCTTTGGTAAATTGTTATCATGTCCTCTGGCGTTTTTGGTTTTAAACTTGCTATAATTGCCTGCCCGGCTTGAGTTTGCGCCCCCCTTTGGATTGTTTCATAGGCTTCAAGCGGAGTAAATTTCATTGGAGGAAGCCCTGCTGCGACTTGTGATTTAGCGATAATTGCCTGCCCGGCTTGAGTTTGCGCCCCCCTTTGGATTGTTTCATAGGCTTCAAGCGGAGTAAATTTCATTGCAGTTCCAGCAGGCACTCCTTCTGCTGGATAACCTGCTGCCATTGCTTTTGCCTTAAATTCCTGTTCTGCTGCTATCCCTCTCGCCGTTGCTTCTGGTATGCCTTGCCTTACTTGCTCTTGAATTTTTTGCTCTGCTGCTTGTTCCTCAAGAAAATGGCTTGCTAATTGTTGCCCACCCAACGCCTGATTAACATAATACTGAGCTTCAAAACTTACTTCATGCATCAGTCTTTGCCCTCGCAAAACCGATTGAACCTCTGCGTCTATTTCGGGTGATGCCATCAGAACACACCTGTTTTTTCAAGCACATTACAAATTATGCTATCATAACTTTCGTTCTTTTTGCCTATACTTTCAAGCAATTTCTTTGTTTTTTTATGAAGCCGAACTGTTGTGAAACCATCCATGTATAAGACCTATAACTGTTATACATCAACTGCTTTTAAACTCTATGTTGGCATATTTAATCTGCCATCGTATTCTCAAATGCATCTTCTTCCTCTTTTGGTTTTTCCCCAGTTTTAATTTCTTCTTTCTTTTCAATTTCTGGCTCTTTATTTTCCATCAACTTGTCAAGAATAGTGCCATCAACACGCCTGACTTCTTTTGTCCATTTATCAATTTCCGAGGAACTGACGCCTGCATTTTTAAGAATTGGGTGAATTTTTGCCCCTCGTGTTTCAAGCAACTGCACAAGATTTACTATTGCCCTATGAACCTTAAACTTCTCGTCGGTTTGCTCCCTCAAAAACTGGTCTTTCCATTCTTCAAATTTGTTTTTTGTATCAATTTTATTGCTCTCTTTTGAATAGAATTTGTCCAGCATTTTATATTGCATCTCTGCGGCAGGAGGCATTTTGCGCCAATTTACAACACGTTTGAAACACGGATGCCTTCTCCATATTTTTATTTTCCTCAAAAGGCTCTCTGAACCACGCCTTGAACGCATCCTTTGCAGGTCAAGCAGTTCCTTTTCATGCCATGGGTCTGTGTGTGGGGCATAATCAGCCTCAAATTGCAATGCCCATCCACGTTCAAGACATTCAATATAGGTGTTTGCCTTAACTCTGCCATAAGCGTCCAAATCCCAAAAGTCGGGCATATTTCCAATCATAATTACCTGTGTTTTTCTTTGTTTTGCCCCCATCCATTCGTTCAAATCCACAACTTGCCCACTCATGGCACGGCGTTTATACCACAAATAAAGCATTTCGTCTATTGTAATGATATTTCCTGCGCTAAGTCTATTTGTGTAATGCTTAATATCTTCCAACGTTCCCCTAAAAAACATATTTTTTTCAAAGCTATAGTTCAGGCCTTCCAATGCAAAATCAGCCAAATTGTCGTGCATGTGTTTCTTGTCAAGTATTGAAATACCCTGCCAAAACGAAAGATGTGTTTTTCCAAGCCCATTCTCTTTCATAGACGAATTGATTGCAACACGGCTTCGGTTTTCCATGACTTGGTGTTTCCAGCCATAAGTTGTGGCTTCAACATTCGTGATAATTTTTCCTTCTTTGTCAAGTTCATAAAAATCCTCTTCATCCTCGGCATCAAGAATTTCCTCAACAGTTTCTTTTGCCTCATCCTCATGGATTATGCCTTTGGAAGTCTGTATTTCCTCGCCAACTTTGCTTATTACTTCTGCTTGTTGCTGCTCTTGTATATTTTCAATATCATGGATGAATTCAGTTTCGCTTTCCATATTACTCATTCCCACTAATTGCTTTTGTTGCAGACCGGTATCGTTCAAGCACTGTTTCATAGCCTTTCTTCCTATTAAAGATGAGCAAACCACCAGAGGCGGCAAGAGCATCCCAGATATAATCCCATGTGGTTTGGAGATAATCCCCTGTTGCAGTTAGTTCTTCGGGAGGGATATCCTGCCCATTTCTGACTTTTGAGGATATACCCCAACATAATGTTCGGGAATTTCTTATGCGCTTATTAATCATCTCCCCAAATTCTCCAATTCTCTCCCCAACAAAATTAGCCCTTACCGACTGCCATGCTGTGTTTATTGCCATAAACATTCCCAAAGAGCAATTTGGGTCAATGAAAAAAAGTGCCAAATTCCTGTTAAAATCTATTTTTGCCTGCGAAACCGAGATAACTTCCGAGTTCCACAAAGTGCTTTCAGATTTTGGCACGGCATCAAGCATTCCTTCCTGCTCAAAAAAATGCTGCCAATAATCCTCGTTTCTTCCATGCATGATTGTTTCTGGTGGTGGTTCTTTTCTTTCAATTTCCTTTAAATGGGATTTAAGGGCATAATCCTCCCGCCATTCTTCCTCAGTATAATGCCTTTCTTCTTCTGCTGTGGCCAAGGCTTTTTGCGTTGCGCCAATTGGATTTCCAAATATCTGGGTATGTGAAGCATCTGGTTTTTTCACAATTCTATCATCCAGCATATCTTCACCCTATGTGGAAGTGATAATTGGTGTTTTGTTTTGTATTGAAATAACCGCCGTCGTATTGGTGATATAGCTTGTGTTTGTGGTTGCATTCATATAATTCATAGGATGGCATAGTTTATCTACTTCTGCCCCAAGAACGCCTATATTTCCCATCACTTGCCCAAATAGCACAATTGCAATCACTCCCATAATTATAATGTATAAAAGAAAATTTGGGGTTTCGGGATTTATATATTTTACCTCGTTCTCATTCACATTGGTTTCGGTTATCTGGTCGTCCATTCTGTCTTTGTCAAGAGGGGCTAAATCATCCCAGCTTTCTTGTGTGAAGTCAATATCCCCAAAAAAGAGTTTTCCACGAATGCTTGGGGCACAATCCTCAAGAAACAGAACATTGCCTCCAACCTGCCCAAGATGCTCTATATTATCCAATCTTCCGCCGTGATGTTCCTCATTTTCCTCAATCTCCTCCACAAGATAATTAAATCCTGTCTGGGCAATCCAATAAAGGGTTTCTTTTTTTCCGTCAATGTCTATCTCGTGCTTTTTAACAGGTGTGTGGAAAGTTGTTTTGTTGGTAACCAAATAGACGTTGAAATTTTGGGTTTTTCCTTTTGGCTTTGTGCGATGATATTTTTTATCCAGCACTCTTGAAGGTTTGCTCTGTTCTGTGGGAGCGGTTTTTTCAATAGGAGACGCAGACTCAACTTTTGGAGGTGTTTGTTCAATGATAGGAGCAGGTTGTGATGGAGTTTGCACTATGGGAATAGGGGTTGGGTTTATAGATGCAACAGCTTGTGGAATAGGCTGCACAACGGCAGCAATAGGTTTTGCTTCGTTCCTTTTTGAAATATTAACGTCAAAGATTATGCAAATTATTTCCCTAATTATATCGGTTAAACCCATACACCACACCCAAAAATGCTTCTCCATAGAAGAGGCAAAATTGTGAAGAAATTGCTTGCCATTAGGATTATTGTTATTATGCAATACATAATCATTACTACAAGATTTTTTTCCATTGAAGTCTTTATCCAGTCTGGGAAATTCATAATTATCCTGTCAAAATGTGCAAGGTCGCTTACAAGTGTTGCTCCCATGTTGATATATATTTTTTTCTTTTCCCAATCCAATATCCTTTTTGCATAAGCCATTTTTGTTTTTGAAATCGCAACAATGACAACCTCGCCATTTTCATATTGGTCGCCAGCATTCGGCTTTGGAAAAGGAAAAGGCTCATTTTTCAGCTTAAAGCGCAGCATCCCTTTTTCTCGGCAGTAAGCCCCTTTGTCATTCATAATTCCAATTCTTTTATCTGCGTAGGGAATAATTTTTGTTGCCTTTATTTTATAATCCCAAGGGAAGATTATGATAAGGTTGTTGAGAACGAATGTGATTAAGAAATATGCCGTCATTAATAGCCATATTCCATAAATCGGAAGATGAAAAGCGATGAGCAGCGAAACCATGCCGTTCTGCAAACCGCCAATAATTCCACTAACGTCAAATCCGCCCATGTTTGGCAAACCCATCAATAATCGCCCTTGTCATAATCCATTCGCTTGATGCCTTGATAGAGATTAACTTCGTATAAGGCATCAAGTCTTTTATTTTTTCCAAGAAACCAATCTTCTAATATAGTAAGCAATGAAATTGTTATAAGAAACGCTCCAATACTTGCGCTAAATATACTCACCGATGTCATAATTCCTATAATAATACTTAATGCTGGCGCATAAGGGGAGTTGCTTCCGAAAAAGTTAATTACAGTAGAGAACATTGTAAAAACGAGAAGATAAACAAACCCGCTTACGAATAGTGTCAATCCTAATGCGAAATTCATAATAATTTGCATGTTATTTATGTGATTATTTAAAGAGGTATAATGCAGATATTCTCTGCTTATTATATTTCCATATCTCGGCAAACCAAAATTTTGTTTAACCATTTTTTATCACCTAATATCTTGTTCTTGGCATTGAGAGAAATCCCATTGGCGACTGTTTCGGGGCTGGCGGCGCACCGACGATATTTACGTTTGTCTGTTTGCTTGTTGCAAGAAATTCATTTCCTTCCAATGCCCTTCTTCTGGCTGCCTCTATCCTATCCATAAGAGTAGAGAGAAGTGCAGGAAAAGCTGAATAGTTTGCCTGCCATTCTTTTCTCTTGATATAAACAACTCGCTCCAAATCCCTCACGTCTGCGCGAAGAAGAAAAAAAATTCGTTCTATTGAATAAGAAGTGTTTGGTGTTCCTCTTTGCAATCTTGTGGCACACCAATTAAAAATATACGTCTGTCCTTCGGCGTTGCAAAATGGTTTCACGACAGGAATTGCAACCTCGTGATAATTTCCTGTTGGGACAGTTTTTGAGTAATCTATCAATTCTTGTAAAATATAAGGGCGTTCAACAGACTTGCCATGCTCCTTAACATTAATCATTACTGATTTTTCATTCGGTTCTGTTATCTCAATGTAAGTCATTTTCTTCGCAGGGTATTCCCACACACTGCCTTCCTTATCCCATCGTGCAATAATTTTTCCTTCAAGCATTCCCTTGATGTGTTTTAGTTCCTCGGTGAAGTCTTGGATGTTCTGATAATAATTCCATTGTTGTGGGTTCATTTGCGTCGGCTCTGTTTGAAAAGGAGCAATCATTGGCTGCTCTGATAGAGAACCATCTGGAGAAACAAACTGGCCGTGTTGCTCGTCGTCGTTAGAAACAGGAGAGCGTATCGGGAGTTGAAGACGCATTATAGAATAAAGACGGTAAGATTTATAATTTTGCTCTATCTTGTCTCTTGTGTGAGGAAACGGTATAATTACTCTAATTCCTGTCTCTTGTGTGAGGAAACGGTATAATTACTCTAATTCCTGTCTCTTGTGTGAGGAAACGGTATAATTACTCTAATTCCTGTCTCTTGTGTGAGGAAACGGTATAATTACTCTAATTTTGTTGTGTTTTTTTTTG
>Ga0315281_10001725_pt1 | contig 32379 bp, 32 predicted proteins | sample YL17G07_0_MG_FD_204540 | JGI IMG/M metagenome (GOLD analysis project Ga0315281, IMG submission 204540) | Sediment microbial communities from Yellowstone Lake, YNP, Wyoming, USA - YL17G07_0 | ecosystem: Environmental > Aquatic > Freshwater > Lake > Sediment | place: USA: Wyoming | collected...
ATGATGATGTTGGACCGGACGCTCGGCACCAGTTTCTTCATGCCCGCGATGGTCTCGATGGGGCAACAGCTTGACCACTCGGGAGGCAGTCCGGTGTTGTTTCAACACCTGTTCTGGTACTTCGGTCATCCCGAGGTCTATATCGTCGCCCTGCCGGCCTTCGGCATCGTCTCCGACCTGATCAGTGTCCACGCCAGAAAGAACATCTTCGGCTACCGGATGATGGTGTGGGCGATTCTGGCGATCGGTGGCCTGAGCTTCATCGTGTGGGCGCACCACATGTACGTCAGCGGCATGAACCCGTACTTCGGCTTCTTTTTCGCCACCACCACGCTGATCATCGCCGTCCCCACGGCGATCAAAGTCTACAACTGGGTGCTGACGCTGTGGCGCGGTAACATCCACCTCACCGTCCCGATGCTGTTTGCCATCGGCTTCATCTTCACCTTCATCAACGGCGGGCTGACGGGCCTGTTCCTGGGTAACGTGACCGTCGACGTTCCACTTTCCGATACCATGTTCGTGGTCGCCCACTTCCATATGGTGATGGCGATTGCGCCCATCCTGGTGGTGTTCGGGGCAATCTACCACTGGTACCCCAAAATCACCGGGCGCATGCTGAACGATAGCCTGGGCAAATTTCACTTCTGGATCACCTTCGTCGGCAGCTATGCCATCTACTACCCCATGCATTACCTGGGTTTTGCGGGCGTGCCGCGCCGGTACTATGCAATTCAAGGCACGAACTTCATTCCCGAATCGGCGCAGTCCCTGAACGTCAGTATCACCATCGCGGCCCTGATCGTGGGCGTCGTCCAGGTGGTGTTCTTGTACAACCTGGTGTGGAGTTATTTCAAAGGCAAAGCATCGGGTAGCAACCCCTGGAACGCGACCACGCTGGAGTGGCAAACCCCCGATACTCCGCCGAAACACGGCAACTTTGGTCCGACGCTGCCTTCGGTCTATCGCTGGGCTTACGATTACAGCGTGCCGGGCGCCGACGCGGACTTCATCCCGCAAAACGTGCCGCCGCGAGAGGCCACCCCTGGCAGCAACAGGACGCAGGCGGCAGGGAACCCGACGACGTGAGCATCTTTCATGAATTGACGGTCAAGCCCTGGATGACGGACCAGGGCAAGGTCGATGACCATTATGCTGGAGGCGCATTTTCCGGGCTTGCGAAGAAACTCGCTCTGCGGGTATTTCTTGCGGTGGTCGCGGTCCTGTTCATGCTTATGGTTTTCGCCTATGGCGGCCGGATGGTGTATGAGGACTGGCGTCCCGCGCCTGAACTAAGGCTGTTGTGGGCGAATACGTTTGTCCTGATACTGGGTAGTGTTGCCTTGCAATGGGCGCAGTATTCCGTGCGTCGCGGGCAGATGGACGCCATGCGGGTCGGCCTGCTCGCCGGCGGCGCTTTCACCGTTGTATTTCTGTTCGGGCAGCTCCTGGCCTGGCGGCAACTGAGCACGATGGTCTATTTCGATATAAGGAATCCGGCAATCGGTTTTTTTTATATGATCACTGGATTGCATGGGCTGCATCTGGTGGGCGGTTTGGTGGCCTGGGGCAGGACCGTCGCCAAAGTGTGGGGCGATTTTGAAGTCGCGAAGATCAGGCAGAGTGTCGAGTTGTGCACCACCTACTGGCACTTCCTGCTGCTGGTTTGGCTGGTCCTTTTTGGCCTGCTGTTTACGGGGAACAATCTGGACATTTTATTGAAGCTCTGTGGAATCAGGTAAACCGGCGCAAAGCATATGACACAAACACAAGCCATTCCGACAAATACCTTGGAACCCCTGCCGCTGGCTGAAGGCTTGCAGGGGATCGTCGGCGACTGGTCCTCGGACCAGCGCGCGTTCAAAAAGGTCCCATGGGGCAAGGCCATGATGTGGATCTTCCTGGTCAGCGATACCTTCATCTTCAGCGCTTTTTTGATCTCGTACATGACGGTGCGAATGTCCACCACGGAGCCCTGGCCCAACCCCAGTGAGGTTTTCGCATTGACGCTGTTCGGCAGGAAGATCCCCCTCATCCTGATCGCCATCATGACCTTCATCCTGATCAGCAGCAGCGGGACGATGGCGATGGCGGTCAAATTCGGGTATGAAAAAAATAAGAGGATGACCTTTATCCTGTTGCTGATCACCGCGGCATTCGGCGCCTCATTCGTCGGCATGCAGGCCTTCGAGTGGACCAAGCTGATCATGGAAGAGGGAGTGCGCCCCTGGGGCAACCCCATGGGCGCGGCCCAGTTTGGCTCGGCCTTCTTCATGATCACGGGCTTCCATGGGACGCACGTGTCGATCGGTGTGATATTCCTGATCATCGTGGCGATCAAGGTGATACGGGGAGATCTCGATCACCAGAGGCCAGGCTTTTTGACCGGCAGGAAGGGCAACTACGAGATCGTCGAAATCATGGGCCTGTATTGGCACTTCGTCGATCTGGTGTGGGTATTCATCTTCGCACTTTTCTATCTCTGGTAAGGCAAATCATGGCACACGCGGAAGGTCAGCAGCATGCATACGCGGAAGGGCAACAACATGCCCATGCGGAAGGGCAGCAGCATCCGATCGGCATTTATCTCAAGATCTGGGGATTGCTGTTTATTCTCAGCACCGCGTCTTATCTGGTTGACTACTTCCACTTTCAGGGTTACCTGAGGTGGTTTCTGATCATCGTGTTCATGTTGGCGAAGGCCGGGCTGATCGTTGCCGTGTTCATGCACATGATGTGGGAGCGGCTGGCCCTGATGTACGCCATCGTGCTCCCGCCGCTTTTGTTGATGGTGCTTTTGGGTATCGGAGCGCTTGAAGCGGACTACACCTTTGTTACACGGAGCGTGTTTTTCCTGAAGGGATTGTTCTAGCGTAACCGGATCGAATTGCGCCGAGATCGGCTTTTTTCGGAATCCATTCCTTGCTACAAGACTGCCAATGACTGAAAAACGCTACGCGATGAACTTTACGATTATTCTCGGGATCAGTGTATTTCTGATGCTGTTCATTTTCGTACTTGTGACCCATCACCACGACGTCCCCGATCGGGTCCGGCAGGATCGTGGCACGCAGTTGGGCGCCGGTTCAAGTGTGGCCGAGCGGATCAGACCCGTCGGCCAGGTCGACATCGCGTCGGCGGACCCTCAGAGGGAGCCTGTGAAAATCGCGGTAGCCGCGCCGTCGCCCGGCCGCGACGGGCAACAGGTCTACCAGGCCAGTTGCGTTGCCTGCCACGGTGCCGGCATCGCCGGCGCGCCGAAGATGGGTGATCAGGGCCAGTGGGCGAAGCGCATCGCCAGGGGCCGCGACACTCTATACGCCAGCGCCCTTAATGGGGTACAGGGGAGCGCGGGAGCGATGCCGGCCAAAGGCGGGAACCCTGCGCTGAGCAACGGCGAGGTGAAGGCCGCCGTCGACTACATGGTCGCGCAGTCGAAATAAGCCGCAGAAACCGCAGGTCTCCAGAGATTTCGCTCATTGCAGGCTCGGATCCACGGTCTTGCCGGTTCAGCTTGGCGGTCGTTGTGGGCGCTGATCCTGCCGTTTGCCGGCTCTCATTTGCGGACCTCGAAGGCGACGGGTAAAACAAGGCCGCTGCGGAATTCCAGGTTGATGACGACCGGGTCGCCGGCCCGCAGCGTCTGCTTCGGGTTGATCAGCATCAGGTGATAACCTCCGGGCGCAAAGATCAGCCTCGCATTCGGCGCAAGCTCGATTTGCGGCGTGTGCGCCATACCCGCCATGCCGTCCTTGACGATGGTGCGGTGAATCATCACAGCCTCGAACCCGGAACTGCTTGCGGCCACGAGTACCTGTGGTCGTGGCGTGTTGTTTCGCAACGCCATGTACGCCGCCATCATGGCCACGCCGGGCGGCGATTCCCGCACCCAGGCATCGTCTACGGAAACGCCGGCCTCCCCACGCGCAGCGGAGATCAGGGTCAGCGCCAATATCAGGCCAACAAGAACGGGGCGCCGCCATCTCATGTTGCCTTGGCTCCTTCAAGTTCCCGCAGCACCTTGAAACGCCTGCTGATAGTCTCCGCATCAAGGGGCGGCGTGAAGATGGCATGGTATCGGGCCCGCGGATCCACCAGAAATACCGCCGTGGTGTGATAGACGGGATAGATTTCCATACCCGGCGTGAACGCAACCTGATACGCGGCACCCAGCTGACCAGCCAGGTTGCCGATCTGCGCGTCGTTTCCCGTCACGCCGAGAAAGGCCGGATGAAAATAGGCCACGTATTGGCCGAGCTTGCCGGCGGTATCGCGATTTGGATCCACTGAAATAAAGACGAATTCAATATCTTCGGCGCCGGCCGTAATCCTGGCGATGTTGTCACGTGCGCGGGCCAGTTCCGCCAGGGTCGTCGGACAGACATCCGGGCAATGGGTATAGCCGAAAAAGAGAAAGGACCATTTGCCCTTCAAGCGCGAAACATCAAATACCCGGTTCTGCTGATCGGTGAGTGCAAATGCCGTTAGAGGTTTCGGATCGGGGAACACGGTCATCACCCGATCCGGCAGCAACATGGCCCGCGAACCGGTTTCCCGATCCAGGGCAGCAAGCCATCCTCCGGCAAGCATCGCGCCCAGCGCGACGGTTGTCATCATGAAGCTGAATTTGGGGGACATTTGTTTCAAGACTGGTGATCAACGACAGACCTGGCGAACCGCCGCAGCGGCATCCAATTGTCCGGTTATCCCGCTTTGCCCGCAACCCATTCCGCGCCGGCGGCGCTGCCAGCTGACGAATGTTGCAATGGGTGCTGGGCAAAGGGGATGTTCGATGACCCGTGACCCAAAAGAAAAACCCCGCATTGCGCAGGGCGATTTGCTTTGCCGGTATTCGCGGTGGTGCTGCGGCGCCGTCGTTACGGCGCACGCATCACACCTGCGTGTCGCACTTCAATTATGTGCTCACCCGCATGGTCGCGTTTTAAGCTCGTGGTCCCGGGCTGGTGCCCGTGTGCTTAAACTCACTACCCAATGATTTACTGGAACGCCAGGACGATCGGTTCCATGCCGCCGAACTCCGCTTCCGGGTGACTCTGCGCGACTTGCTCACGTATCGCCTGGCTTCTGCCGAACGGGACGTCCACCATCATCAGCACCTTGCCGAGCGCAATGTCGGCATGGAACGCCTTGAGCTTGGAGTTGGGTACCTGGGTGCCGACCATGCTTGATACCCAGGCGCCGAAGAACCCGCCGAGCAGCGCGGTGATCAATATCGTCACCAGCTGCAACGAGACTCCACCCGGTGGCATCAATACCACCAGCACGCCACCGAGCGTGCCGGCAACACCGCCGATAACAAGCCCCATTTCGGCACCGTGCACAATGTCGGTTTTCTGCATCATGTTCGCCTCCGGCATATCATTGGGCAGCGTGCCGCGTTTGGCGAGAAAATGGAGGTGCCGCTCGTCGATGCGCAAGAGCAACATTTCGTCGAGCATCCTGCGTGCGACTTGGCAGTCCGGCAGCATGAAATAGAGCCTTTTTCTCATTGTCGCTCGGTCCTTGGTTTGGTTGGAAACGGGTCCGGACTTCAAGGTTTGATCGATACGCGCTTAATTTAGCGTTGGGGAATGGAAAAGTCCATAAAAATTGGGACCGGAATGCTTTGCGACCAGTGTTAAAATTCTATTGGCAGTCGGCCAGACTGTCCTTATCCGTGCCATTGCGGCGCCAATGGAGGACGGGCCGGCCTCCTCAGGGCCGGGAGACGGCTGATGACCGTCCGCCGCGGAGCGAGGAACAGCGCCACAGAATATGGACCGCAGGGATGGAGCAATCTTGTCCGTCCTGCCCGCGCCACGCGAACTGCGGCACGCCTGGAAATCCCGAAAGAGGGGTATCGAAGCCCGCATCAGGCGTTGATAGAGGCGGCGGTGTCGCGTCGGGTGCGGACAACTTCACGCGATGGCAGCCGGACTGCGCTGCGTTCGCATGGCGGGGAAGCCGAGATCGGCGGCGCCCTGACCGGCGGACAGCGCGTGGCTGTCGACCACTGCGCCGGGAACCAAGGGCAGCAGGTGATCCGGGGTTCACGGCAGACCTGCTGCCGACAACGAATCAAATGCACTGTTGGAGTAAAGCATGACGGGTAACCGGGCAAAGCGTTTGCTGGCAGGCGCAGCGTTGGCACCGGCGCTGGCAAGCGCCGACCGCTACAACCTGCAGACGCCGCAAACCATCATCGCGCATGAGATTTACGATCTGCACATGCTTATTTTCGTGATCTGCTGTGTGATTTTCGTGGTGGTGTTCGGCGCGATGTTTTACGCCATCATCATGCACCGCAAGGCGGCCGGCCACCAAGCCAAACAGTTTCACGAGAGCACCATTGTCGAGATCGCGTGGACCATCGTGCCGTTCCTGATCCTGATCGGCATGGCGTATCCGGCGACCAGAACCGTGATCTCGATGAAAGACACGTCCCGCCCCGATCTGACCATCAAAGCCACCGGCTATCAGTGGAAATGGGGCTACGACTATCTGCAGGAGGGCATCAGCTTCTACAGCAGCCTCGCCACGCCGCGCGATCAGCTCGAAGGCAATGCGCCCAAGGGCGTGAACTACCTGCTCGAAGTCGATAACCCGGTGGTGGTGCCGGTCGGCAAAAAGGTGCGCATCATCCTGACTGCCAATGACGTGATTCATTCCTGGTGGGTGCCGGCGCTGGGTGTCAAGCAGGATGCGATCCCCGGTTTCGTGCGCGATAGCTGGTTCAAGGTCGACAAGCCAGGCACCTATCGCGGCCAGTGCGCCGAGTTGTGCGGCAAGGATCACGGTTACATGCCGATTGTGGTCGAGGCGGTCGAGCCCGAGAAATACGCGCTGTGGGTCGCCGGGCAGAAGAAGAAACAGGCCGCCATTGCCGACGACCCGGACAAATCCTGGACACTGGATGAACTGAATGCGCGTGGAGAAAAGGTCTACTCGGCCAACTGCGTCGCCTGCCACCAGGCGAACGGCATGGGCCTGCCGCCGGCGATTCCGGCGCTGTCCGGCTCCAGGCTCACCACCGGTCCCAAGGACCGCCATATCGGCATCGTGCTGAACGGCAAGCCCGGCACTGCGATGACAGCGTTCAAGCAGTTGTCGGATGTCGAGCTTGCGGCGGTGATCACCTACGAGCGCAACGCCTGGAACAACAAGGCCGGGGACATGGTGGCCCCCGCCGAGATCAAGGCCAGGCGCAAATAAGCGCACGCCGCACCGAATCGAAAGCATCAAGGAGAGCACGATGGACGCAGGACACGCTCACGACGCAGCCCACGGCGAACACGCGCACCACCCGGGCGGCATCCTGCGCTGGATCACCACGACCAACCACAAGGACATCGGTACCTTGTACCTGTGGTTCAGCCTGACCATGTTTTTCATCGGCGGCCTGCTGGCGCTTGGCATCCGCGCCGAGCTGTTCGAGCCGGGGCTGCAGTACTGGAAACCCGAATTTTTCAATCAGCTCACCACCATGCACGGCCTGATCATGGTGTTCGGTGCGATCATGCCCGCCTTCGTCGGCTTCGCCAACTGGCAGATACCGATGATGATCGGCGCCCCGGACATGGCGTTTGCGCGCATGAACAACTGGAGTTTCTGGCTGTTGCCGGCTGCGGCTACCCTGCTGATCGCGTCGTTCTTCGTTCCCGGCGGCGCGCCCGCGGCGGGCTGGACCATTTACGCGCCGCTGTCGATCCAGATGGGCCCCGGCATGGACCTGGGCATTTTTGCGCTGCACATCATGGGTGCGTCGTCGATCATGGGCTCGATCAACATCATCACCACCATCCTCAACATGCGCGCGCCCAACATGGGCCTGATGAAAATGCCGCTGTTCGTGTGGACCTGGCTGGTCACCGCCTATTTGCTGATTGCCGTGATGCCGGTGCTGGCCGGGGCAATCACCATGGTGCTCACCGACCGCCATTTCGGCACCAACTTCTTCAACGCCGCGGGCGGCGGCGACCCGGTGATGTTCCAGCACATTTTCTGGTTCTTCGGCCATCCCGAGGTCTACATCATGATCCTGCCGGCGTTCGGCATCATTTCGTCGGTGATCCCGGCGTTCGCGCGGAAGCCCCTGTTCGGCTACGCGTCGATGGTCTATGCGATAACCTCGATTGCGATCCTGTCGTTCATCGTGTGGGCGCACCACATGTTCGCCACCGGCATGCCGGCGTCCGGGCAATTGTTCTTCATGTTCGCGACCATGCTGATTGCGGTACCAACCGGCGTCAAGGTATTCAACTGGATCGCCACCATGTGGCAGGGCTCGATGACCTTCGAGACCCCGATGCTGTTCGCGTGCGGCTTCATTTTCGTATTCACCATGGGCGGCTTCACCGGCCTCATCCTGGCGATCCCCCCGATCGACATCCAGGTGCAGGACACCTACTACGTAGTTGCGCATTTCCACTACGTGCTGGTCGCCGGATCGCTGTTCGCGATTTTCGCAGGCACCTATTTCTGGATCCCGAAATGGACCGGCCACATGTACGACGAGACGCTGGGCAAATGGCATTTCTGGCTGTCGGCGACCTCTTTCAACGTCACGTTTTTCCCGATGCACTTCCTGGGGCTCGCCGGCATGCCGCGCCGCATCCCCGACTATGCGCTGCAATTCGCCGACTTCAACATGGTCGCGTCGGTCGGCGCGTTCGGCTTTGCCCTGGCGCAACTGATTTTCCTTGCTGCGGTGATCAAGTGCATCAGGGGCGGCGAGAAGGCGCCGGACAGGCCGTGGGAAGGCGCGGATACGCTTGAATGGACGCTGCCGTCGCCGGCGCCTTATCACAGTTTCGAAACGCGGCCGGTGATCAGGTAAATGCGCATTGCGATGGATCAGGGGGCGCAGCCCGGCAAGCTGAGGACGGCACTGTTCCTGGCTTCGGTCGCGGCCGCGTTTTTTATCGGCGTAATCGTCCGGCACTGGCTATGGTGACCCAGGCGCAGTCGAACCTGCTGACAATGCGCAAGCTGCTGATCGTCGCCGCCGCCATGTTCGGCTTCGGTTTCGCGCTGGTGCCGTTCTACAGGCAGATCTGCGAAGTCACCGGCATCAACAACGTGATCAAGGCCGACGCGATTGCAAACACCCAGGTTGACGCTGCGCGACTGGTCACCATCGAATTCGATTCCAACCTCAGCGGAAAGCTGCCGTGGACCTTCCGTCCGCTGCAGGCGAGCGTGCGCATCCATCCGGGAGAACTGGCCACGGTGATGTACGAGATCCGCAATACCTCGGACCATGCCGTCACCGGGCAGGCGATTCCCAGCTACGGCCCGCAGATCGCGATGCGTTATTTCAAGAAGCTCGAATGCTTCTGCTTTACGCAGCAGACGCTGCAGCCGGGTGAGGTGAGGAGGATGCCGGTGGTGTTCGTCATCGAGCAGGGTTTGCCGGACGAGGTGAGCACGATCACCCTGTCGTACGCGTTTTTCGAAATTGAAGGCACGGCCAGGAAGGCCGGTTGATGGAAATGGCGGAACCGCAAAAGACGGCAAATGCAACGCCGCTGCAAGTGTTCAAGGCGGTGTTTTGGTCGTTCATCGGCATCCGCCGGCGCGCGGGGCACGAGAGGGACGCGGTGTCGCTGAAGCCTGCGCAGGTCATCGTCGCCGGCATCATCGGCGCGATCCTGTTGGTATTGGGTCTGGTCACGCTGGTGCACTTCATTATCCGCTGACGCAGGAACGCAATCTGAAGTTACGAGGGGGACATCATCATGTTGAGCCAATCTGCGCGTTATTTCATTCCGGATCCATCGCGGTGGCCGATCTTCGGCTCACTTGCGTTGCTCAGCATGGCGTTCGGCGCGGCAGCCTGGATGAACGAAGCGGCGTGGGGCAAGTTCCTGCTGATCGCAGGCCTTTTCATTTTGATTTACATGCTGTTCGGCTGGATCGGCGCCGTTGCGCGCGAAAGCGAGGGCGGCAAGTACAACCAGCAGGTCGATACCTCGTTCCGCTGGGGCATGAGCTGGTTCATCTATTCCGAGGTGATGTTCTTCTTTGCATTCTTCGCCGCGCTGTTCTACATGCGCGTGCTGTCGGTGCCCGATCTGGGCAGCCTCGACAGCAAACTTCTGTGGCCGGATTTCATCGCGCAATGGCCGACTGCGGGTCCCGGCATCGACGAGAAATTCAGGCCGATGGGGGTGTGGGGCATTCCGGCGCTGAACACGCTGCTGCTGCTGTCGTCGGGCGTGACCGTGACCTGGGCGCACTGGGGCATGCTGCAGAACAACCGCTCGCAGATGATCATCGGCCTGATGATGACGATTGCGCTCGGCGCATCGTTCCTGGGTTTCCAGGCCTATGAGTATGGCCATGCCTACTCGGAACTCAACATCACGCTTGCGACCGGCGCTTACGGCGCGACGTTTTACCTGCTGACCGGATTCCACGGTTTCCACGTGACGGTCGGCGCCGTCATGCTGATGACGATCCTCGGCCGCTGCATCGCCGGCCACTTCACCGCCGACCATCATTTCGGTTTCGTGGGCGTGATCTGGTACTGGCACTTCGTCGACTGGGTATGGCTGCTGCTGTTCGTGGTGGTTTACTGGCTATAACAAGGGGCAAGGACCAACAACAAGACGGAGACTCCATTGGAGGAGATCAGCGCCGCACCGAGTGCGGCGTTTTTTTCAAGCTTGCTGACCGCTTACAGCCTGGTGGTGATGATGCCGAAGTGGTAACCCAGCATCAACAGCGCGAACAGCGTGATCGAGAACGCAACGCGCCAGGTCAGCGCCCTTGCCGTGCGCGTTGAAGCGCCTTTGTCGTTGATCAGGAAATAGAGCGCCGAGCCGAGGCTCGCGAATATCAGAACGATGAAAATCCAAACGATAATTTTCAATTGCGACCTCGCTGCGGGCCAGTGTAGCCCAGCCCGCACGCGCTGAACAGCCAGGTCGCGGCGCGCGACGGACATGAAGGCACGCCTGCGCGCATGCCCGTGACCGCACGCTCGGATAGAATGAGCGTCCACGCTTCCACGATGAACAGATCATGGCCCGCTATGCGATCGGCGACGTGCAGGGCTGCTATGCCGCGCTCGAAGAGTTGCTGGCGAAGATCAGCTTCGATCGCGCCCGCGACCGCCTCTGGTTCGTCGGCGATCTGGTCAATCGCGGTCCGCAGTCCCTGGAAGTTCTGCGTTTCGTCAGGTCGCTGGGTGATGGCGCGGTCACGGTGCTCGGCAATCACGACTTGCATCTCGTTGCGGTCGAAGCCGGATACGCAACGCCTCACCGCAGCGATACCCTGAACGCCATATTGGACGCCCCGGACCGGGCCGAACTTCTGGGCTGGCTGCGCACGCGCCGCCTCGCCTATCTCGAAGACGGTTTCCTGCTGGTGCATGCCGGCCTGCTGCCGCAGTGGTCGGCCGACGACGTGATGCGCCTCGCGGGCGAAGTCGAGGCGGTGCTGGCGTCGCCGGAATTCGGATCCTTCGTGTCGCGAATGTACGGCAATTACCCGGATCGCTGGGACGAGTCGCTGGCGGGTGCCGACCGGCTGCGCGCCATCGTGAATGCCATGACGCGCCTGCGCTTTTGCAACGAACAGGGAATCATGGAATTGCACGAGAAGGGCGGTCGCGAACGGACGCCGCAAGGATTTCTGCTTTGGTCCGACATTGCGGCGAGGCGCACGGCGGGGCTCACCATCATCTGCGGCCACTGGTCGACCCTCGGTTTCACACAGCGGCCGGGGTTGATCTCGCTCGATTCGGGCTGCGTGTGGGGGGGCTGCCTGACCGCGGTCAGGCTCGAGGACCGGCAGGCGTTCCAGGTTTCCTGTGCACAACAGGCGGCCCCGGCGCTCCCGATATCGCCGCCTCTGTGATGCGCGCGAGTTCGCGCCGCTGATGCCTTCGCGGCGTCACCGGCGCCATGAATTCGGCGTCGACAACGATCGCCGGTTCGGTGGGAAACGCGAGGAACCAGCCCACGAAGGTCTGCTCGCCGACCTCGGCCCGCCCGCGCAGTCTTTCGACCAACAGCGAAACACGGTAATTCCCACCACTTGTCACCCGGTCCTCGAGATCGCTCAACGCAGTGCAACGGCGCCACGCCTCTCGGGATTCGCGTCATTTTGATCTAGCCCGCATTGCAATCGGCCTGGCGGAGGCGCGACATGTCTACCGGCGGATTGCTCTCCGACGTTGATGGAGAGTCAAATCCCCGCCCTCGGCTGGACGCGCGAAAAAAAAGGCGGCCCTGAATTTTCTATCTATTGATCTGTGTCAAACAGCCGACACGTTCAGTGCACGCGATTTGCATGGGGGATGGATTTCGCTGCGAGCGCGTCATCATCCTGTTTCATCTGTCATCTGTACTGAGTAAGGAGTTACGACGAATGGTTTGCTATAGGGAAATCGTTATATGAATGATTCCGATGATTGATTGGACGGCGACTCGTCACAAACCTAGAATGAATCTGTCATTCAAGGAATCAGCGACAACAAGGAGTATGTCATGAGCAAACAATTCACATTACGCAAGAGTCTGATCGCCACGGTCGTATCCTCCGCATTGGGCGCGGCTTTGCTTCCAAGCAGTGCGTTGGCGTCCGAGGCCGATGTTCTGAAGAAAATTGAAGCGCTGCAAGCCGAAATCAATGCGCTGAAGGCGCAGGTGCAGAAGGTCCAGCAAGAGGCGAAGGCGCCCGCCGCACCCGCCGCCCCCGTGCAGCAAAAGGAAGTGGACTCGTGGCGGAAGTTCTTCGCCGCCGTGCCCACGGGCGAGGCGCCGGCGACGAGCGCTCGCACGGGCATCACGGTGTATGGCCGTCTGGACCTCGGGTATGAGTCCAACGACGACGGCAAGGTGTCCCGCACAGTGTTGAACAACTATTCATCGCGGATCGGGTTCAAGGGGACGCGCAAGCTTTCGGACGACCTCACGGGAATCATGCAGATCGAAACCGGGATCGCTCCCGACGACAGCGCCAACAGCGGCGCCTTAGCCAGCCGCGACAGCTACGCGGGCCTGAAAAGCCAGTCGTTCGGCACCATCAAGGCGGGCCGGCACGACTCCCCCTTCAAGGATCTCGAAGGCGAGGGGAACCCGATGTGGGGCAATGCCATGGCGATGGAGGTCATCATCCACGGCAAAGGCACGTCGCGCGCCGCGGGGGCGACCTGGGCCAACCTCCACTCGCGGTATTCGAACGTCCTTCAGTACGAGACCCCGAAGTGGAGCAACATCGAAGCCAGGCTCGCCTACAGCACCGACGAGGTCAACGGGGCTCCCGGCACGGTACGCAAGCCGTCCATGGCCGGCTCGGTCGAGTGGGACAATGGCAGGTGGAACGCGGGGGGCGCATACCAGGTCACGCCCAACTTCAACGGCCAGGACCAGGACATGTTCGGCTACAAGGCTTCGGGCGGCGTGAAGATGGGCGATTTCACTTTCGGGGCCATGTGGAGCCGGCTCGACAACTCCGTGGGCAAGAAGACCAACAACTGGCTAGTGGCCGGGACCTACAAGCTGGGGCCGACGGTCCTGAAGGCGAACTATGGTGAGTCGAGCGAGACCGCGGGCGGCGCCGCCGACGGCCTGAAGATGATCGGCATCGCGTTGGACTACCCATTCGACAAGTACACCGCGATCTACGGCTACTACACCAAGATCATGAACGACCGCAACGCCCGCGGCCGGTTCGAACGGGGCGATAACACATTCACGCCGGTCGCTGGCGACGACCCGTCCATCTTCGCGATTGGCATCCGCTACAACTTCTGAAGCCCCCGAACTGCCGGCCTGTTCCCCCTGAGGAAGGTAAATTACGATACGGGTTCAAAAGCAATTGGCTTCAAGTTCGACGCCGGTGAAAATAGCTGCAAGACGCTGAAGAATGGGGACGATGCAAGCGTGCTTGGCTTGGCCGTCCAATAAAAATTCTGATTCAATCGCAGCACAAAACAATTCGGGGGCTATACGCCCCGTTCTTTTTATCGCGATCCCATTGCTCTCATCCACGAACAGCAGGTTCTACGGCAGGGCGTTCATGTGCTTTTCAATGAAGTCGATGAACGCCGCGGTGAGCTTGGAAAAGGGCTTACCACGGTGCCAGCACAACGACATTTGACGTTCCAGTTTTACCCCCGAGACGCGCAGACACTTGAGGCGACCGTCTTGCAGTTCTCTCAGAACGGCAAAGCGCGAGACGATGGAGGTTCCCAACCCCGCCTCGACAGCTCGTTTCACGGCGCCAACGTTGCCGAGTTCCAGCACGGAATGCAGCGTGATGCCCTCGGCGCGGATCTGCTGGAGAATGCTTTCTGAACTGGCGGAGTCCTTGGCGGGGAGTACAAAAGGCATTTTTGCCAATTCGGCGCGAGAAATGCTCCCAGCCGCGGCGAGCGGATGATTGCCCGGTACGATGACGATAAGTTCATCGCGCAGGATCGGCTTGAAGACAATCCGCTCATCGGTGACCGGCGCGCCCTCGCCGATGATGCCAAGATCCAGTTCATTGCGAAGGATCATGTCGACGATATGCCGTGCCGGGTCGACCCGCACCACCAGTTCGACCCGCGGATATTTTTCCTTGAAGCGGGCGAGGATTTCGGGTAGCAGATAGATCCCTACGACGAGACTCGCTCCGACATGCAAACTGCCGGCATTCAGTTCGCCAAGATCTTCCAGCTCCCTTTGCATTTGACTGATGCGGAGGTGGATGTCTACGGCGCAGGAAAGCGCGACACGGCCGGGTTCCGTCAAAGCGATTTTTTTCCCCATCCGCTCGAACAGCTTGAGCTTGAGCGCGTTCTCCAAGGCATCGATCTGGGCGCTGACGGCGGGTTGGGTCAATTGCAGCTCTTCGGCTGCCCGCGAAAAGTTGTTGAGTCTGGCCACGGTCTGAAACGTCCGCAGCTGGGAGAGCGTCATCATCCTGCTGTATTTGGGTTGCGTAAGAAGTTTCGACAGTTGGATTGATTCGTAAATGGCCCCGGGTCGGGGTTGTGTGAAGAAGGAAACGAGGGCTGCCGCACTGTACTACTTTGTTGGCGGGTGCGATGTATCTTATAGGGAAATCATTATATAAGCGATTCCAATGATTGATTGGACGGGGATTTGCCGCGGACCTAGAATGAACTTGTCACCAGAACAATCGGCGACACCATGAATCGATAAATCCGTCGTCCCCCGTTCGTTGAAGTCAACGCGTGACATGAAGCAACAAAAGCACAGCCGGAAGCCGAGTGTTACACCCGCAAGATTGCGCTGACAAGCAATGTGATATCCGCAAAAGGAGCAGAAATGGCAAAAGAAATTGAACGAAAGTTTTTGGTAAACCAGGAATCCTGGAAGCCTCAGGATGCTGGAATTCATTTCAAGCAAGGTTACCTCAATGCCCAGAAAGAACGAGTTGTTCGCGTGCGAATCGAGGGCAATCAGGCCAAGCTGACCATCAAGGGAGTAACCACCGGTATTACGCGATCTGAATTCGAGTACGCTGTTCCCGTGGAAGATGCGGCGATCCTGCTCGACAATCTTTGCGAGCAACCGTTGATCGACAAGCATCGCCACAAGGAAGTGCATGGTGGCAAGACATGGGAAATCGATGTCTTCCACGGATTGAATCAGGGACTTGTCGTCGCCGAGCTCGAATTGAAATCCGAAGGCGAAAACTTCGATTTGCCGGCCTGGGCAATCAAGGAAGTTTCCACTGATCCCCGCTATTTCAACTCCAATCTTTTGAAAAATCCATTTACCGCCTGGGACAAGTCCTAGGCTGGACTCAGCCATGTCATCAATCCCGGCCGCCGAGTCGCATTCCCAGAACCAGAAGCTGTTGGAGCTTCTGGGGATGGACAGGATGACCTTGTCTTCTAAGACGAGGGCGGCGCAGAGCCCCACGGAGAGCTGGATGCGCTACCTCGGATTTCCGGGGGGAATCCTGCTGTTTCTGCTCATTCTGTATCTGCCTCCCGGGGCCGGACTCAGCGCCTCGGCGCAGGCCGGCGCAGCCTGTTTTGCCCTGGCGCTGGTGTGGTGGGTCACCGAGCCCTTTCCAACCTATGTGACTTCGCTGGTGCTGATGTTTGTGCTGCTGGTGACGCGCACGTCCGACTCCAAGGCAATCATGTATGTACTGGGGATGGAGGTCATCTGGCTGAACCTGCTGGCTTTCATCCTGAGTTCCATGCTGGTCAAGGTAAGGCTGGCCAAGCGGATGGCGCTCTGGCTGATTCTCAAGTTCGGGCGCAAGGCGTCGTGGGCGTTGCTGGCCTTCGTCATCCTGCAGATGGTCCTGGCGCCGCTGATTCCGGCAACGGCCGCGCGTGCCGTGATGACCCTGCCGTTGATGATCGTGGTCGCCGCGATCTACGGCGCCACGGAAGAAACCAACAATAACTTCGGACGGAATCTGTTTCTGCTCAATCTTTGTGGAATTTCAGTGCTGTCATCGATGACCATGACCGGTTCTTCGGCAAATCTGATTGCGGTCGGTCTGATTGAGACCATGGGCGGCAAACGCGTCTACTACCTGGACTGGGTAACGGTGGGCGCTCCGATCGCCATCGTGACCATGCTGATGATGTGGGCTCTGGGGCAGAAACTGCTGTTCCGGATATCCAAGAAAGATCAGCTGCCTCAATTGGAAGGCGGTCTCGGTTTGGTGAAGCAGCAGTATGCGGAGTTGGGTCCTCTGCGCCGGGAGGAAAAGAAATCCATTGCCATATTCGCCCTGGTGCTGTTCCTGTGGATGACCGACGTGTTTCACCTGCGATGGTTCGGCGTCGAAATCAGCGCGCCCTTTGCCGCGCTGCTCGGCGCCGTCATCGTGCTGTTTCCACGCTACGGCATTCTGCAGTGGGCAGAGGCCGACATTCCCTGGCACCTGTTGATCTTCAGCGCCGGCGCCTATGCCGGCGGCCTGGCGCTCGATGACACCGGTGCGGCGGAGTGGGGCGTCCGCATGCTGTTTGGCGGTATGGATCTCAAGGGAGTTCCCTTCGGCATTTCCTACACCGTGGTCATCGCGGTGATGATGTACAGCCACCTGCTGACAACCTCCAAGACCGTTCGAACCTTGATCATGCTTCCCATCATCATCACGCTGGCCAAGGCATTGGGCTGGGAGCCGATATCCTTCGCTTTGCCGGCGGCGCTGTGTATCGACTGGGTGGTGGGTCTGCCGATCAGCGGCAAGCCGAATGTGATCCTGTTTTCAACCAATCAGTACTCTGTGGCGGACAACTTCAAGTATGGGATGCTGACCTGTACGATCGGGGTCGTCCTTCTGGTCGCCTCCGGCGCGACCTGGTTCCACTGGATCGGGCTGACCCCTGCCTTCTGGGCAATTGCGCCATGAACCGGCTGTTTATGGCTGTTGTCCTGATGTGCGCCTGTGCCGGCGCCAATGCCACCGCGATCAAGACTTACGAAGCCCGGCTTGAGGTGGCGGCGGACGGTTCGGCTCTGGTTACGGTGAACCTCAAGCTAACCGGCAGCCAGCCCGGTATGGTTCCTTTGCCGGTCGGATTCGGAACCCTGGATGATTTTCAACTTCAGGATGCACCCAGAGGAGTTCAGCTGAATCCGGTTCCCTCAAAGGATCAATCGATCGTCGAAATCGATCTTCCGCAGGCCGTTGCTGCCGACGTGAAACTGAGTTTCACGTTTCGTGCGCCGGATGTTCTTGCCCAACCCAAGAATACTGCCGGTGAAAAATCCGGGCTCCCTGCCGGCAGTCGTCTGCTCAGGCATGGCTTTGTCAACACGCAGGCTGCAACGATAGCCGCCTACCGGGTTGAAGTACGTCTGCCGGAGGAAGTCAGAGTTCAGATGATTCGTGAGCAGTTGCCAAAACCGAAGCGAACTGAAGTTCTGCCCCGCGTTCGGCTCGACAGAATCGACGGGAATCAGGGGGCCTTGCTCCAGGTCGCGAACCTCAAGCAGGGTGACAAAACCTCCATGGTTCTCGAGGTTGTCGAGGACGGTCGTTCCTACGTCTGGCTGCTGGTCGGTCTGCTGCTTTCAGCGGCTTATCTGGTCGGATTCCGGGATCTGGTGACACCGGCCGCGCGCTGAAGCAGGACGGCCCAGGCACAAATCTCAACGAAGCCATTCAGCATGACGCGATTGCCAAAGGAGAACTCCAATGTCTGACGCATTTGCCAAGAACCAGGCCACCTCCGCTACCGAGGCTGCCAAGATCGTACCGCGCGCCGAGTTCCGCGTTTTCGGCCAGGGTGTGATCGACACCGTCAAGGAACGCATGTGGAACGGCAAGACGGTGCTGTTTCAGGCGCGTCGCATGCCCGCGGAAACCTACTTCCTCTCGGTGAATACCAATGAAGCCAATGTGAAAGTTCGCGATGGCCTGCTCGATATCAAGACCAAGGTGGGTGAAACACCTGAAGGCTACGAGATTTTTCAGCCGCGGGGGAAATTCCAGTTCCCGGTGAAGCGGGACGACCTTGCCACCATCCTGTCACATTTGAAAGTCAGCATCGCGCTTGACCAGGAAAGCTATACCATCGAGACCTTCATCGGGATGGCGCGCAAGCACCCCGAACTGTGCCCGGTATCCGTCGAGAAGATGCGTTACGGCTTCATCATCGACGGCATCATCTGCGAATACGCCCAAGTCTGGTTCAACGGCGCACTCGTGGAATCTGCCTGCGCAGAGAGCGAAAACTACGCAGGCATGAAGCAGGTGATCGAGGGCCTCGGGATTGCCGCCATGCCAAACACCAACTATCTGAAAGCGGCAAAGCGAGTCGTCGGATTGAGTTGATTTCCCGATCGAGCGTTCACGGGCGGCGTGGTGTTTGGTGCCGTGATTGTCTTGAACCCTGCTGATATGCCGCGATCCTGCCAGCGCCGGCTCTTGGCGTCGCGGGAAGAGGAATTTTTTTCGAGCCAGTCATGAGTTTTTGGGCAAAGCGGACTTATGCACCTGGCGATTTCTGGGGTGGCCTGGCGGCGATGCTGGTCGCCCTGCCCGCCGCGATTGCCTTCGGTGTCACGGTCTACGCTGCCATTGGTCCCGCCTATGCCGCCTACGGCGCGCTGGCCGGTATCGTCGGCGCCACGGTCATTGGCCTGGTCGCCTCGTCACTTGGTGGCACCGATCGACTGATCAGCGCCCCGTGCGCCCCGGCCGCCGCCGTGCTGTCGGCGTTTGCGATCGAGATGGTGCAGCACGGCGATGCCCCCGGCCTGATTATTCTGATGCTGATCCTGGTCGGCGTGCTGGCCGGCCTGATGCAGATGCTGCTCGGTCTGGTCGGGGTCGGCGGCCTGATCAAATACATTCCGTATCCGGTGGTCAGCGGCTACCTGACGGCAGTCGGTTTGATCATCATCGGCAGCCAAATTCCGAAGTTTGTCGGCGCACCGGATGGGATTCGCTGGTGGCAGAGCCTGTTCTCGCCGTGGATATGGGATTGGCGTGCAGTCGTGATCGGGGTTGCGACAGTGGTCGTGACGATCAGTGCGCCCCGCGTGACTCAGCGGGTCCCCGGCATCATCGTCGGCATCGTTGCCGGCGCGCTGGCTTATTTCGGGCTTGCGCTGCAGGACCCGGCGCTGCGCGAACTGTCCGGCAATCCTCTGGTCATCGGCGCCATGAATGGCGCAGGTGACGGCTATTTCAATCCGCTCGGGAGTCGCTGGACGGAGATTCGCCAGATGGATCTTGCCCACCTCGCCGGCGTGCTCGGCAGCGCTCTGACGCTGGCGGTGTTGTTGTCGATCGATACGCTCAAGACCTGCGTGGTGTTGGATCAGCTTACGCGCAGCCGTCACGATTCCAATCGCGAATTGATTGCGCAGGGCGTGGCCAACGTCGCTGCGAATGCCATGGGCGGCATTTCCGGTGCCGGCACCATGGGCCCGACGCTGGTGGGCCTGAACAGCGGCGCATGCTCGCGTGCGGCCGGCGTGATCGAGGGACTCTTCGCGCTGCTTGCCGCACTGATTCTCGGCTCGTACATCGCGTGGATACCGGTGGCGACCCTCGCCGGCATTCTGGTGGTTATCGGTGTGCGCATGATCGACCGCGTGCCCCTGGGTTTCATCAAATCGCGCGCCACGGTGCTGGATTTCGGCGTGGTGCTGGCGGTGGTGGTCGTGGCCCTTACGGTCGGCCTCATCGCTGCCTCTGCAGTGGGCGTCGGCATGGCGATCATTCTGTTCGTACGCGAGCAGATCGGCGGCATCGTAGTGCGCCACAAGATGGAGCTGAAGCAGACCTCCTCAAGCTGGCATCGCCCCGAGACGGAGCTCGCGATCCTCGATCAGAAGGGCGATCAGGCGGTGATCTTCGAACTGCAGGGCAATCTGTTCTTCGGCAACACCTATCAGTTGTACACCGACCTCGAACATGAGATCGGCACCCGCGGCTATGTGATCATCGACCTGAAGCGCGTGCAGTCGATTGACGTGACCGCGGCGCACCTGTTCAACCAGATCCGGGACGCGATCCGGGAGCGGGGCGCCAAGCTGGTGCTGAGCGGCATTCGGGAAAATCACCCCACTGGCCGCAATCTGCAGGAGTTCCTCGGGCAGACCGGACTTTGGCATCCGCAGAGCAAGACGGTGCGCATATTCCCCGATCTCGATGCAGCCATCGCCTGGGTCGAGGATCGTCTGCTGGGGGAAACCGAATACGAGCTGGATGCCGAGACACTCATGCAACTGCAGGAAATGGAGCTTTTCTCCAAGCACAAGGACGACACCCTGAGGGAACTCGAAACCCTGATGAAGGTTTGCAGATTTCAGGCCGGCGAAACCATCTATGCAAGCGGTGCGCCTGGCGATGAACTCTACTGGGTGCGGCGCGGTACGGTTCGTCTGGTGGCATCGCTGAAGGCCGGCAGGAAGAAGCCGGTGGCCAGCTTCGGCCGTGGGGATTTTTTCGGCAGTCTGGCTTTTCTCGACAACCAGCCGCGTCCCAATGACGCCATTGCGGTTACGCCGACGGAAGTCTACGTGCTCTCGCGGCAACAGTTCAATCAGATCGCCGAAGGACACAAGAAGCTCGCCTTCAATCTGGCGATCGCGATGGCGCGCACCCTTGCCATGCGTTTGCGCCGGACCGAGCTGAAATTGACCATGCTGCAGGAGTATTGATTCCGGAGTTCCGGACATTGCATATGTGTACCCCCGAATTCCATGACGAGAATTCCTGCAGTGCAATTTATCTTGTTTAAGAAAAAGTGGCTTATGTTCAGGAACCAATCTGGAGGCTTGAACCGGGTGTGGGTGACGTTGGCAATGGCGACGTTCGCAGGCGGTTCGGCCGTCGCGGCCGAGCCGTCGAAGGCGCTTTACCTGGACACGATCGAAACCTACCCCGCACCGACGCTCGAGAAGGTGTCGGGACGGGAGTACAAGTTCCTCATCGATGCCGCGAAGACCAGGCCGGCCATGGACGAGGCTTTCAGGGATCTCTGGACCCAGGTCAAATCCGCCGCCGCCAGGCGCGGATTCATGGTGACGGAGAAGAAAAAGAGACCGCTGAAGATCGAAACGCTGACCAAGGAATACCTTGATACCAGCGATCAGGCACTGTGGAACAACGGCTATCTTGTGCGGATAACGACCCGTTACAGGAATGGCAAGCCCGATTCAACGGTAAGCGTTACGGTAAAAAGCATTCACGAAGACGCCTTGCGTGCGCTGGCCGCGCCCTTGTCCGTCGTGGGGGTCGGCAAGGTCAGGACCGAGGCACAGGAAAATGTCGGATTTGGCCCGGGTGGCAGGCTCGGTGGCTATGTCGAGAAAGGTGCTTCGTTCACCGTGCCTCGGGATACGCTTGGCGAGCGGACACTGGGCGATTTCGGCAAATACATGCCGGAGTTGCTCAGGCTGGGACTTCCGGCCGATACCAGACTGCTTGGCAAGAACGCGTTCTCTTACCGGATCAAGCCGGGCGCGGTTGTGCTGCCCGGCACCGAGCCATGCGGCATTGAAATGGAAGCGTGGAGTGCGACCGAAGGTGGCGCCCCCTTCGTCTATGACTTTGCATTCAGCTGCGGCGGTCTTGATTTTTATGCGAATGGCGAAATCCATGTGGCGGGCGAGCAATTCATGATCAAGGTCATGCAGGGAGAACTGGGTGGTCTTGCTGGTGCGGATGGCGAAAAATGGGGTGGTTCCAAGGTACGCAAGTTGATGAATCGCCCGATATCGGTCAAGTGAGAAAATTTTGGCATGCGGACAATCCACAGGTAGTTGATTTCAACTTTTAGGCACTAGGAGGTAAGGTCATGTTCAAGAAATTTACTAGCAGTGTCGTTACGGGTCTGGTACTCGGCTCGATCGCGATGGCGCCGGCGGGTTGGGCTGTCGCAAAGGAGGACCTGACCGAGACAGGGCGGAAGCTGCAAAAGAGTTTTTCGGGCACGAATGAAACGCTCGAATACCACTTCATGCTCAAGGCGCCCCCAATCACCGCCGAGAACAGGGATCAGGTCGTCGCCGACCTGATCAAGGCATTGAAACCGGTCGCCGAGATCGAGAAGCTGACCGGGCCCAAGACCGGCGCATACATTGATTCCAAGGATCGCGTACTGGCCAGGGCCAACTTGATCCTGCGCCTGCGCCCTGGCCTGTTTACGCTCAAGGCACGCTCCACGAACCTGAACGATCTCATCGACATTAAGCCTTGCAACGGTCAGAAGGCCAAATACGAGCTGGATTTCTTCGAAGAGCCCGGCTATTCGATTTCCGCGGAATTCAGATTCAAGAAGGAAGACTGGATCGCCGACCCCACCAAGGCCACGGTCAAGCAGACGATGGAGTTCATGCAGAAGAACTGTACCGACCTGCTCGCGCAGCTCGAGCCCTACCTTAAACCCATTGAAGACCTGAAGGCTCCGGGCACCGCACAAATGTACTCGGCGGAAATCAAGGTGCCCCATCCCTTGAACGACACCTTCAAGGAATCCGGTTTCGCGCTCTGGACATTCCCGGGTTCAGCATACACTCTCGGTGAGATTGCCTGGACCGGCTACGTCAAGGACAAGGCGGCGCTTGAACAGCTCTACCACGAAACGCGTGAAAAGCTGATTGCGGCAGACCTTCTGGCGCAGGATCAGTCGTCCAAGACCGAGCAGTATTTCTATGCGTATTACGGCGTCAGTGCGCTTGACACGAGATTCGGCGCTTTGGCCAAGCCCGCCTACATCAAGCACTTCGAAGCCGATCCCGCAGGAAAGGTCGTCGTCAGTCCGTACGTTCAGATAGCCACCCTTGATTTCCCGGCTTACCTGGATCCGGCCATGGCTCCCTACAATTACGTGATCGACGCCGATGGCCACTTGGCCCTCATCCATGAAACATCCCATCCTTATGGCCGGGTCTATGAGAAGGGCTTTTTACGGCCGGAAGACAAGAGCCAGAAGAAACCGGGTACGGGCGAACAGTATGGCCACACCTCGGCTCTTGGCGGGATGCCGGGTCGCATCAGCGGGGAAATCCTCTACGACAAGGCATCAAATTCGTGGATCGTCAACAACAAATCCGGACGCTACTCCAAGAACAACCCGGATCGCACGCCTGAGCAACTGATCAATGCCGCGAAGCTGATTCAAAAAGTAGCGGATGCCGGCGGAGCAACGTGGGGACCGGTTCGATTCATCTTCGAGTATGGTCCGGAAGCCATCGAGAAGAAGTACAAGAATGACCCCAACCTCGTGTACGAAGACCCGGCCAAGAAAAAACGTCCGGGATTGGTTGTATTGCCCGCTGCTACAGCCAAACCCTGATTCGATCCGTTTGAATGACCGGGCTCGATGCTCGGGCAACTGAAAATTTTGCAAAATTCAAGGAGCTTGATGATGAAACTTATCGCCAGAACTCAGCTATGGCTGGTTGTAGTCCTCACACTCGGACTGCCCTTTGGCAGTGTGCAGGCTAAGAGTGACCCGGCCGTTACGGCTATTCAACTACCCGCCAAGGATGTTGAAAAGCGCTTCATGACGTCGATTTACCCGATGAACACGGATGCTTCCGTGAACGTCGTTATCGATGCGGCGGCCAAGACCAAGAATCCGGTCAAGGTGAATTATTCCGCCGGAAAGGTACCGCGTAGCATTCTCGCCAAGGAAAAGAACGGGGATGGCGAGCCGCTGAAAGCCGTTGTTGTGGGCACACCCAAAGCGGCAGGTGCGGTGGTGAGGGGACGTCCCCTGGCGCTGATCACGAAGCTGGTCCGTGGCAAGCAACAGACCCTGCTGGTAGTCACCACCCTGACTTCCATCTATGGTTCTGCCCAGAACCTTGAACAGATCGAGGCGCAAACCCCGGGAACGATGGCCCAGTTGAAGTCGGCCTTCGCATCCGTCAAAGCCACCAAGTGCGACGAAGTGATTGAAGTGGCTTATGAAACCAAGGGACGCAAAGAGACCATCCGCTTCCTGGGTGACGCCATCAGCGACTTTGACAGCGCTTTTGTCAAGGAATCGGACAAGCGTCCGCTCGACAAGGACGGCAACCCGCAACTGTATCCCTGGCCGGGCGCCAGGAACATCGGCGAGTAACCCGGCAGTCTCGTCGCGGATTGCGGCTTCGACGCCAATTGCCGGCAATACGGTTCCTCACGTCATTCGAGTGCTTGTAATTTGACCAAGCCTTGGTAACTTTCATCTGTTGGCGTTACGGTCGGTAAAATATTTTTTATGAAATGTTTTTCTAAGGAGTAAAGAAGTGGCCCCGCAAATCTGAACAGCGCTATAAGTGGAAACTCCGGGCATGATACTGGGCCGAAGACGGTCCGGCAAAAAGGAGTTTTTGATGGTCAAGAAATCAGTGCGGCGCGCCAGAGAAGCGCGACGGCGCCGACGGCGACAACAAGCTCCATGACCCACGCATGTATCCGCGCCGGAATGTAATCCATGAGTCTGCGCGCAACGAACGCTCCCGGCACCGTGGACATGCCGACCACAAGCCCGGTTGCCGCGAGTTCGGGATTAAGTATCGCGGCGCCACTGAATAGCGCGATCTTCGCGATGCCCATCGCCGCCGAGACGACTGCGTTCGTGGCGATGAGCGCGGTACCATGAACGCCAGCGGACATGAGGATGGATATCAGGATGACACCGGTGCCGGTCATGCCGCCGTTGACGAACCCGAAAACGGCACCGGCGGTTCGTTCGCCAGGACGGGAAAACCGGAACTTGATGCGGCCCAAGACTCTCCGTAAAGGAATGCTCGCGAGCAGGAAAGCGCCAAGGAGGAAACCAATCCAGCGGCTGCTGAGCAAGGTGTATCCATAGGCTCCAGCGACACACGCCGGCAGCCCAAAGACAAGCACCTGCCGCACATGAACCCATTCGACGTTTCGCCAGAACGCGACGATACGACCGCCATTGTTCAACGACACGACGATAGCCATCACCGGAATGACATTCGCAATCCCGACCAGCGGCGACAAGAATACCGGCAAAATGAGACCGGCTCCGAAGCCGGACAACCCGCTCAGGACACCCGCGGAGAAGGCCACAAGACAAACCAGTACGAGTTGCAGCAGGCCGGCGTCGGCAAGGTAGATCAAAGTGGATCCCTGAGCCAGGTAGTATCCATTTTGGGCGTAGATATTTATTTAGACAACTCGCATCATGCCAGCAATGGTTGCGCCCAACCCCCCTCTCACGCCTCTCCGCGTGAAATAGATTCCCCGCATCAACCGGGTTTTGCAAGAGCCTCTGGCCGGATGTTTTTGTAAGTGACCGATTTCACCGGATTACCATTTCGCGAAGAACCTGCTCGGACGGCAACCACGACCTGCATCTCGTTGCCGTCGAATCCGGATACGCAAAGCTTCACCGCAGCGATACCCTGAACGCCATATTGGAAGCGCCCGACCGGACCGAACTTCTGGACTGGCTGCGCTCGCGCCGCCTGGCCTATCTCAAAGACGGATACCTGCTGGTGCACGCGGGATTGCTGCCGCAGTGGTCGGGCGCCGACGCGCTCCGGCTTGCGGGCGAAGTCGAGGCGGTGCTGGCGTCACCGGATTTCGGATGGTTCGTGTCGCGGATGTATGGCGATCATCCGGATCGCTGGGACGATGCGCTGGAGGGCGCCGGCCGGCTGCGCGCCATTGTGAATGCGATGACCCGGATGCGCTTTTGCAACCAGCAGGGACTCATGGAATTGCACGAGAAAGGCGGTCCGGAACGGACGCCAGAGGGATTTCTGCCCTGGTTCGACGTTCCGGCAAGGCGCACGTCCGGGCTTACGGTGATCTGCGGCCACTGGTCGACGCTCGGATTCGTCCAGCGCCCGGGGCTGATCGCACTCGATTCCGGTTGCGTGTGGGGCGGCTGCCTGACCGCGGTCAGGCTGGAGGACCGGAAGGTGTTCCAGGTTTCCTGTGAACCACAGGCAGCCCCAACGCTCCCGAAATCGCGGTCTCGGTGATGCGAGCGAGTTCGCGCCGCGGGTGTCCGCGCGGCATCACCGGCGCAAGGAATTCGGCTTCGGCAATGATCGCCGGCTCGGCGAGAATCGCGAGCAGTGAAGCCGCGAAGGACTGGTCGCCGACATAGGCAGCCGCGGCGCAGCGGGCGCCATCGCAATCAAGATAGCGCAACGCAACCGGCTGCAGCGGGCAGGCGCGGTCGACCGCCGCCTGCAGCAGGTTGGCGTGAAAGTGCTGTACCACGTCGCCATGGGAGGTCACGCCTTCGGGAAATACCGCGACGCGATCGCCATCGGCCAGCGCTTCGCCGATCACCTCGTTGATGCGGTGCGCGTCGCGCCGCTTTATGCGTTCAATGAACACCGTGCCCGTCATTGCGCACAATGGGCCGATCAGGGGCCAGCCGCGAACCTCGGACTTCGCCACGAATCGCACCGGATGGCGCGAATTGATGACGAAAATATCGAGCCATGAAACATGATTCGCGACGACCATGCACGGAACCGGCAGCGCGCCGTGATCCAGAATGCGCGGTGCGATGCCGAGGATGGCAAGCAGGCGTCCCGACCAGACGCGGATCATCGCGAGTTGCGCGTCGCGCGGCCGGCGCGGGTAGACGAAGCGCGCGAGTGCCAGCCCCTGCGCCAGATGCAACGCCAGCCGGGAAACGCGCCAAAGACGCGTCGCGCCACCGGTTGTTGTGGTTGCCCTGGCGGTGGAGCCGATGGCAGCGGGCGCTTCTGGCCGTTGCAAGCGCTTCAACCCGTTATGCGGCAGGCGCGATCGCCGCATCCAGGCCCAAGGTTTTTTTTCAGGGCCACAGGGTGGCGTCAAAGTGACGCGCATAAAGGCCGGCGATATCCTCGCGGCTGATGGTGTGGTTCTGCGCGCCGCGCGAGGCGATCTTGAGCGATCCCATCAGCGAGGCGAGGCGGCCGGTCTTCTCCCACCCGAAACCGTTGGCGATTCCGTACAGGAGTCCGCCGCGATAGGCATCGCCGCATCCGGTCGGATCGACGACGTCCTCCGGCTTGACGCAGGAGATTTCATAGCGCTCACCGTCGGCGAAGATCCAGGAGCCTTCCGCGCCGCGGGTCACCACCAGCGCCTGCACCAGCCGCGCGAGCTTGACCAGCGGCAGGCCGGTTCGCGCTTCGAGCATCTTGCCCTCGTAATCGTTGACCGTCACATACTCGGCGAGTTCGACGAAACGCATGAGTTCCCGGCCGTCGAACATCGGCAGGCCCTGGCCGGGGTCGAACACGAACGGAATGCCCAGTTCGGCGAATTCAGTCGCATGCAGCAGCATGCCCTCGCGCCCGTCCGGCGAAATGATGCCGAGATTGACGTCCCTGGCGTCGCGAACCGAGTTGAGATGGGAATGATTCATTGCCCCCGGGTGAAAGGCGGTGATCTGGTTGTCGTCCAGGTCGGTGGTGATAAAGGCCTGCGCCGTGAAGGTGTCGGGGACGTGGCGCACGTGGGTCTGCGCAAGGCCGAGCCTGTTCAGGCGATAATCGTACGGCTCGTAGCCTTCGCCAACGGTCGCCATGATCAGCGGCTGGCCGCCAAGGAGGCGCAGGTTGTACGCGATGTTGCCCGCGCAACCTCCGAACTCGCGGCGCAACTGGGGCACCAGGAACGAGACGTTGAGAATGTGGATCTGTTCCGGCAGGATGTGGTTCTTGAAGCGGTCGTGAAACACCATGATATTGTCATAGGCGATCGAGCCGCAAATCAGCGTGTGCATGGCCAGTGGCTTCCGGTTGTTCGATATGGCGGGTGGAAGTCTAGCAGATCGCGGTGTGCCGCCCGGGCCGCGGAAACCACTACGGAATGGAAATTCCGGTCACGGAAGGAACAGAAACAGGCGGTATCCCGTGGCCTTTACTTCGCGGCTTTCGATAAAGACTTTTATCGCGAGTTCGGCATTCGCCGGAAAGCCGGTTGCCGCGTCTGCTTTGCGATCGAGATAATCGCCGGGAGCAAGCACGCGCCGCGCCATCGGCTTGTCCTGGGTGTCGGTGAGGGTCAGCGTCAGCAGGGGATACTCCTGGACGAAGGGCGCGCGGTTCTTGATGGTGGCGGTCAGCAGGATCAGATTGGCATGAGCGGTGTCGACCTGCAGGTCGGACGCGTCAATGCTGAGCAGCTCTACGTGCCGCGGCAGCGCTACGGTACAGCGGAATTCGGCGCACGCGCGCTCGAGCAACGGCCGTGAATCGGGCCACAGCACGACAATCTCGGAACGGTAGTGGAGTGTTCCCTGAAGGATGAGCGCCACCGTTGCGGCAAGTGCGAGTATGGCCCATGGCCAGCTGCGCCGGAGTTGTGCTTTCTTGGTCCAGGAATACTCAGGTGTTCCCGGCTCGAATGCTGCCGCCGGATTAGCGCGCGGGAGCGCCGCCGGTTGCCGGTCCGCCGGCTCCTCCATGGCCGGCACCAGCTCGTCGAATTCAGGCGCAGTGGTATCGCCGCCGCCGCCGGGGCCGTTTCCGTACCCGGTTTCGCCCGCCGCCGGCGCCGTTGCCTGTTGGGACTCCGCGGCCGCAGGCTGAAATTGTTCTGGCGCCGCTGCCTCGGCGAGCAGCGTGTCGAAGGCATCGAAGATCGTCGAGCATCGGCCGCAGCGGACTTCGCCGCGATGCACCTTGAGTTGCTGCGGCGAAACGCGGAACACGGTCTCGCATTGCGGGCAGCGCGTCAGCACCTGCGTTCTCCAACCAGCAGCACCCAGCCGTCCTCGCGGCCGCCGACTGCGAGGCGGAATCGGTCGCGATAGGCGGCAATCATGTCATCGGCCTGGGATTCCAGGACCCCGGACAACAGAAGACAGCCGCCTGGCCTGCAATGCCCGGCCAGAATGGGGGCGATGAGCTTCAACGGATTGGCAAGAATATTGGAAACCACGATGTCCGCGCTTACGTCGAGTTCCGTCCCTGCATCGATGAATTCGCCGCAGACCTCGTTGCGCGCCGCATTTTCGATTGCGGTGCTGACCGCCTGCGGATCGATATCGACACCGATCACGCGCCGCGCGCCGAGTTTGAGGGCGGCAATTGCCAATATACCCGAGCCGCAGCCGTAATCCAGCACGGTTTCGCCACTGGCAAGATTCGCCTCGAGCCATGCAAGGCATAGCCGGGTCGTCGGATGGCTGCCGGTGCCGAATGCGAGTCCGGGATCGAGGCTGATGTTGATGGCACGAGGGTCGGGGGCCGCATGCCAGGACGGCACGATCCACAGCCTGGCGCCCACCGCGATCGGCGCGAATTGCGATTGGCTGAGCCTGACCCAGTCCTGTTCGGGGATTTCGCTGACCCGATATGCCGGAACGGAATCGAGGCCGGCAATATTGACGCATTCGGCAAGCAGGAGTTCGACGTTCGCGACCTCCGGAATCAGTGCGGCGATGCGGCTCAACGGCCAGGCTGACGCCGGCGCCATCCCCGGTTCCCCATACAGCGGTTCCTCGGTTTCGCTGCCCGCCGCCGCATCCTCGATCGCCACTGACGCCGCGCCGGCTTCGATCAGCGCGTCGGACAGGGCCTCCGCGCAACCGGCGGCGACGGTGAGTTCGAGCGAACGCCAGGACATGCCGCGCAAACCGGTTCAGGCGCCGCCGCCGCGTGCCTTATCGTACTCCGCGAGTTTCTCCTCGAGGTAGTGGATGTTGGTGCCCCCCTTGAGGAAGCGCGCATCCTGCATCAGGTCCTGATGCAGCGGAATATTGGTCCTGATCCCCATCACCACCATTTCGCTGAGCGCAGTGCGCATGCGGCGGATTGCCTGCTCGCGCGTGTCGCCGTAGGTGATCAACTTGCCGATCAACGAGTCGTAATTCGGCGGCACCACATAGTTGTGGTAGACGTGCGAGTCGACGCGCACCCCTGGCCCGCCGGGAGGATGGTAAGAGGTGATGCGGCCGGGGGAGGGCGTAAGCCTGAACGGGTCTTCCGCGTTGATGCGGCACTCGATCGCGTGCCCGCGGAATTCGATGTCGCGCTGGCGGATGCCCAGCTTTTCGCCTGCGGCGACGCGGATCTGTTGCTGGATCAGGTCGATCCCCGTGATCATCTCGGTCACCGGATGTTCGACCTGGATGCGCGTATTCATTTCGATGAAAAAGAACGAGCCGTTCTCATACAGGTACTCAAAGGTTCCCACGCCGCGGTAATTGATCTTGCGGCAGGCGTCGGCGCAACGCTCGCCGATGCGGACGATCTGCCGCGGGGCCAGGTCGGGGGGCGGTGCTTCCTCGATGATTTTCTGGTGGCGGCGCTGCATCGAGCAGTCGCGTGCGCCAAGATGAACCGCATTGCGGAATTCGTCGGCGAGCACCTGGATCTCGATGTGCCGCGGATTCTCGAGAAATTTTTCCATATATACGATCGGGTTGCCGAACGCGGCGCCAGCCTCGGTGCGCGTCATCGAGACCGCATTGAGCAGCGCCGCCTCGGTGTGCACGACACGCATGCCCCGCCCGCCGCCCCCGCCTGCCGCCTTGATGATCACTGGATAGCCAATGGCCTTGGCGATTTTGACGATCTCCGCCGGATCTTCGGGAAGGGCCCCGTCCGATCCCGGGACGCAGGGCACGCCCGCTTTGGTCATCGCTCGCTTCGCGCTCACCTTGTCGCCCATCAGCCGGATGGTCTCCGGGCGCGGGCCGATGAACACGAAACCGCTTTTCTCGACGCGCTCGGCGAAATCGGCGTTCTCCGATAGAAACCCGTACCCGGGATGAATCGCCTCGGCGTCGGTGACCTCTGCCGCGCTGATGATCGCCGGAATGTTGAGATAGCTCGCAGACGAGGCTGCCGGACCGATACAGACCGATTCGTCGGCGAGCGAGACGTACTTTGCGTCGCGGTCCGCCTCCGAGTGCACGACCACGGTGCGGATTCCCAGTTCACGGCAGGCGCGCTGCACGCGCAAAGCGATTTCTCCGCGGTTTGCAATGAGGATTTTTTCAAACATGGATCAGTGGGCGGGTGGGCCGGCGGAAAATGTCACGCCGCATGCGGCCGGCATTCCGGTCGGCAGGAATTCATTCGATGATGAACAGAGGCTCGCCGTATTCGACTGGCTGGCCATTCTCGACCAGGATTGAGGTAACGGTGCCGGCGCGATCGGTTTCGATCTCATTCATCAGCTTCATCGCCTCAATGACACACAGCGTCTCCCCCATTGCAACTTTTTGTCCGATCTCGACGAAGGCCTTCGCGCCGGGTGCCGACGCCCGATAGAAGGTGCCGACCATCGGCGCTTTGACAGTGTGTCCCTCTGCAATCGCCTGCACCGCGGGCACCGGCGTGGCCTCGGCGCTCGGCGTGGTTTTTATCGTTTCGTTCGGTCCGGCCTGCGGATTATTCTTGCAGATGCGCACTTTCTCTTCGCCCTCGGTGATTTCGAGTTCGGCAATCCCCGATTGCTCGACGAGGTCGATAAGCTTCTTGAGTTTCCTCAGATCCATGGCTCCTCCACTGAATGGATCCCGCCGACGGCTTGATTTTGGTGACTTGCCACCGCTTGCCGGGTGTTACTTCTGCGCCAGGACAAACCTCAGGGCGAGTTCGTAACCTTGGGCCCCGAGCCCGCAGACGACGCCCACGGCGAGGTCCGAAAGGCAGGAGCGGTGACGGAATGGTTCGCGCGCGAACACATTGGAAAGATGAACCTCGATAAACGGAATGCCGACCCCGGCAAGCGCGTCGCGCAGCGCAATGCTGGTATGGGTATAAGCCGCCGCATTGACAATGATGAAGGAGACTTTTTGCTCACGGGCAAGCTGAATGCGGTCGACCAGCGCCCCCTCATGGTTGCTCTGGAAACAGTCGAGTCCCGCGTGCTCCACCGCGGCAATGCTGGCAAGCCTGAGATTGATCTCCTCGAGCGTGTCGCGCCCGTAGGTTTGGGGTTCTCGCGTCCCCAGCAGGTTGAGGTTGGGTCCGTGCAGAACGAGAATAC
>Ga0315281_10001726_pt1 | contig 32371 bp, 29 predicted proteins | sample YL17G07_0_MG_FD_204540 | JGI IMG/M metagenome (GOLD analysis project Ga0315281, IMG submission 204540) | Sediment microbial communities from Yellowstone Lake, YNP, Wyoming, USA - YL17G07_0 | ecosystem: Environmental > Aquatic > Freshwater > Lake > Sediment | place: USA: Wyoming | collected...
ACGAACGCCAAATTGCTCGGCGTCGTCAAGCGCAAAAGAAAATCCGAACGCCCTTCGCCGCTGAAGCAGATTCCAATCTTGACAGCTGCGAGATGACCTTAACTTGTGACTGATGGCGTAAGTCCTAAAATTACAAGAGCAAACCGCAACGGCGCAGGTCAGGTAAAATTAACGCCATGAAAACAAAAATTCCCATTCACATCAGGAAACTTTTGAAAGAATTAAAAGCGCGACTTGTTCGCATTTACGGCGACCAGCTGAAAGCCGTTTATTTATACGGGTCTTACGCGCGCGGAGATTATCAGGCAGGGTCGGATGTGGACGTGATGATTTTATTGAACGATTACCAAGACTATTGGGAAGAAATTAAACGCACCAGCGAAGCGCTTCAAAACGTCTCTTTGACTTATGAGATTACCGTCAGCCGTATTTTTATGACGCAAGAAAAATGGAAACGCGCCGATACGCCCTTGTTAAAAAATATCCATTGCGAAGGATTGCCGACATGAAAGAACACATGCGTAAATTGCTTGATAAATCCTTGAGCTCGATTGAAGCGGCGGAAGGGCTAATGAATATGGACAAAATAGAGTTTGCGGCTGGGCGCGCATATTACGCCATGTTCTACGTTGCGGAAGCGTTGCTTGAGGAGAAGGGATTGCAATTCAGTCAACATGGACAAGTCATTGGCGCGTTTGGTTTGCATTTTGCCAAAACACAAGAACTTGACCCGAAATATCATCGCTGGCTGGCGGACGCTTTCGACGTTCGCATTTCTGGAGATTACGAAGCTGGCGCAAATATCGGCGAACAGATTGTAGCGACTATCATTAACCAAGCGCGGGAGTTTTTAGAAGTCGCGCAAAAGTATTTAGAAAAAGCGGCTGAAGAAAAACAATAGGGCGGCGGTTACAGCGGGTTGACTTGTTCGCATGCATATCCTCATTATTCATCAAGCCTTTGCCTCGCTCGACGAACCCGGCGGGACGCGCCATGACGAGTTTGCGCGTTTGCTCGTTTCGCGCGGACATCAAGTGACGGTCATCGCTTCGCCGATTAGTTATCTCACAGGCGCCCTCACCCCAACCCCTCTCCCAACGGGAGAGGGGCTACGGGTTCTCCGCGCTTCGGCGTATAATGCGCATCACAAATCTTTCTTTCATCGCGTGATTGCGTTCTTGTCGTTTATGTTTTCATCGTTTTGGATTGGGCTGGGCGTAAAAGAAGTTGACCTGGTGTGGGGAACGTCGCCGCCGATTTTTCAGGGAGCGACGGCATGGGCGCTGGCGCGCATCAAAGGCGCAAAGTTTTTATTCGAGGTGCGCGATTTGTGGCCCCAGTTTGCGATTGCCGTCGGCGTGTTGAAGAATCCCATTTTGATTGCGCTCGCTCAATGGTTGGAGCGCTTCTTGTATCGCCGCGCGGATCGGGTGATGGTCAATAGCCCGGGGTTTTTAGAACCAGTTGCGCGGGTCGGAGCGCGGCGCGTCGCGTTAATTCCGAACGGCGCGGACGCTTCGATGTTTGCTTCAAACGACGGAGGCAAAGCGTTCCGCCAATCTAATGGATTTGAAAATAAATTCGTCGCGTTGTACGCGGGCGCGCACGGCATGTCCAACGATTTGAAAGTTCTTTTAGAAGCGGCGAAATTATTGGCGGATAAAAATATTCAAATCGTTTTGCTCGGCGACGGCAAAGAAAAATCCGCGTTGACTTTGCAAGCGCGAGAAATGAATTTGACCAATGCGACGTTTCTGCCGTCCATCTCAAAAACTGAAATGCCCAACGCGCTCGCGGGCGCGGACGCTTGTATTGCGATTTTGAAGCCGTTGGAAGAATACAAGCGAACTTATCCCAACAAAGTTTTCGATTACATGGCGGCGGGCAAACCCGTCGCGCTGGCGATTGACGGCGTTATCCGCGAAGTCGTGGATGCGGCGGGGTGCGGATTTTTCGCGGAGCCGGGCAATCCCGTCGCGTTGGCGGACGCCATTTCAAAACTAGCGAAAGATAAAACGCGGGCGCGCGCGATGGGCTTGCAGGGACGAAAATATTTGGAAGAAAATTTCAGCCGCGAAAAAATCGCAAATCAATTGATTGATTTGTTGGAAGAAGTGTGTAACGCAAGTCTATAGACTTGCGTTACGAGAGGTCGGAATGCAACGCAGCTCAAAAAATATCTTATTAATCGGCGCGTCGGAACACGCGAAGGTGGTTGCCGACATTATCGAGAAAGAGGGGAAGTATAAAATCATCGGCTTGATTGATACGTTCAAGCCGATAGGCGAAGAAGTTTACGGTTATAAAATTCTCGGCGCGGAGGGAACGCTGGCGGCGCTGTTTGCCAGCGGAAAAGTTTCGGGCGGATTAATTGCCATCGGCGACAACTGGACGCGCTATATCGTGGCGAAAAAAGTCAAAGCGCTGGCGCCTGAATTCAAATTTATCAGCGCAATTCATCCACTGGCAAGCGTGGCGCGGGGCGCGACGCTTGGGAACGGTTGCGTATTAATGGCGGGAGCTATTGTCAACAGCGATAGTCGCGTCGGCGATTTTTGCATTTTGAACACCAACTCAGCGCTTGACCATGATTGCGTAATGGATGATTTTTCCAGCCTGGCGCCCAACGCAACCGTAGGCGGGAAGGTTGCGATTGGCGCGTTCAGCGCGATTGGCTTGGGCGCAAACATCATTCATGGAATTAAGCTTGGGCGACATGTCGTCTTGGGCGCGGGCGCGACAGCGTTGAAAGATATTCCCGATTATTCCGTCGCGTATGGCGTCCCCGCGAAGGTTGCGCGAAAACGGCGGGAAGGGGAGAAGTATTTATAAACTCGCCCTCACCCTAGCCCTCTCCCAAAGGGAGAGGGAACTCCCTTCCCCCACTTTGGGGGAAGGGCTGGGGATGGGGGAACTTTTTCTTTTTGTTCAGCGTCCATTCACAAACGTCAAACTATTTTCTTTTTGGAGGAGAAAATGAAAACAAAAATTAACTACCTTGCCTTGCTTGTCTTATTGGGGGCGATGCTTCTCAGCGCTTGCGGCGCCGCCGCGCCTGCGACTTCAAAAGAAGCGCCCAGCGCGCCCGCAATGGAAGCTCCGCCGCTTGCGGAGCAATCCGCGCCGAGCGCGGGAGGGGGCGCGAATGGCGCTTCGGGAGGCGGAGCGACGGGAGCAGATTCCACAACAAAGGGACAACCCGCCGACCTTCCAGTCGGTCCCATTTACAACACGGGGCCCGTCACAACAAACGGCGCGCCCGCCGACGCATCCGCGCATAAAATTATCAAAAACGCGGATATCAAATTGCAGGTCGCGGATACGGACGTCGCCATCAATCGCGTGACGCAAGCCGTCGGCGACGCGGGCGGATACATCATCAGCTCGCGCGTGTGGAGTCAAGCCAATTACGACGGCGTGAGTTACAAATACGCGACCATCACCATCGGCGTCCCTGTGACGGAATTTGAACGCATTCTTACGCGCCTACGCGGGTTCGCCGTTCAGGTTTTGGACGAGACCGCTTCGGGCGAAGACGTGACCAAACAATTCGTGGATTTGCAATCGCAACTCGCCAACCTCGAAGCGACCCGCGACCGCATCAAATCTTTTTTGGCGCAAGCCAAAACTGTGGATGAAGCCCTGCGCATCAATCAGGAGCTTTCCAATGTGGAAGCGCAGATTGAACAAATCAAAGGGCAGATGAATTACCTGCAAGACCGCTCCGCGTATTCCACGATTACCGTCAACCTTGAGCCGAAAAAATCCGACTTGATTGCCACGCCGACGCCGACGCCCATGCCCGACTCGTGGAATCCCGGCGACACGTTCAAGAACGCCCAAGAGACTTTGTTCGCCGCTTATCAAGTCATTGCGAAATTCCTGATTTGGTTCTTCATCGTAATTGTGCCAATTGTGGCTCCGCCCATTTTCATCCTTTGGCTTTTGTGGAAGTGGCTGGCGCGAAAGTTGAACAGCCCGAAATAACCTTTGTTGAAGAAAAAACCGCCGAGACTTTGCGTCAAGCGTCTCGGCGGTTTCTTTTTAAAAGCGCGGAGACTTGGTAAAACAATTTCAAAAAAGCCAACCCATCCTTTTCATCCGTTAGGCGAGAAATGCGTCGGCGCAATCTCCTGCGCGAGCATATAGCTTGCGCAATAGATAGTTTGTCATCGTATCTTTTGCGCGTCCTTGGCGACTAATAAACGTAACGCTTTGTCAAAAAATACAATGATCCTATCCATTTCTCTTCCAGCATTCTTTCTTGAAACAGGCGCCGGTATTACGGCGCCTATTTTTGTTTGTTGGGATTGTTCGGACAAACGCGTCGCGCGTAAGGAGGCAGGCTAAAAAAAGCGAGCGTCAGTTTTACCGTAATGAACGAAAAAGACTTTTAGAACTTCTTTATGAAGGCAGTGTATGGGGCATGCCTGACGCTGTGTTTTTTCAAAGAATTTTTAGCGAACAAGGAAAACAAGAAATGAAATTCAAAAAATCACTTATGCTCGTATTCACTCTGCTGGCGCTGACCTTTAGCGCCGTGGGCGTGAAGCCCGCGTATGCGCTGACGTTCCCCGTGACCAATAACGCCGATAGCGGCGCCGGCTCTTTGCGTCAAGCCATTATAGATGCGGAAATCGCCGCACCTGGTCCAAATACCATCGCCTTTACCGGGAATTACACCATCACCCTTCTTAGTCAATTGCCAGTCGTAACAACCATCATCATCGTCAACGGAAACGGCGCGGCAAACACTATCGTGCAAGCTTCAACCTGCAACCCGGTTACTTTGCCGGGCGCTTGCGCTCCCGCAGGCTACCGCGTTTTTGAAGTGGGCGCCACAGGCGACCTGACCCTAAACAGCCTAACCGTGCGAAACGGGAGTTGCGCTGGCGCCTGCGCCACAGATGCAAATAACGGCGGCGGAGCCTACAACTTGGGCTTGCTGACAATTACGAACAGCGCGTTCTCTGCCAATACCGCTACCAATGGCGGCGGCGTCTATAACATGGATCCCGCTACGCTAACCGTCACGAACAGTACATTTTCTGGCAATTCCGCTACCACCAATGGCGGCGGAATAAGCAACGTTGATTTTACGACGTTAGCAAGCGCAGTCACGAACAGCACATTCTCTGGCAATTCCGCTGCCAACGGCGGCGGAGTCTATAACGGCGCGGGTAGCGCGCTGACAATCACAGACAGCGCATTCTCTGGCAATTCCGCTACCATCAACGGCGGCGGAGTCTACAACTCAACGGGCACTACGTTACCCGTCGCGGGCAGTACGTTCTCTGGCAATTCCGCTACTGCCAATGGCGGCGGATTATTCAACCTTGGCGCGGGCGCTGGGTTTGTCACAGTCGCCGGCAGTACGTTTTCGGGCAATTCCGCTGCCAACGGCGGCGGCGCCTACAACGACGCCGCCAGTACGCTGGACGTTATAACCAGTACGTTCTCTGGCAACTCCGCTACTAAAGGCGGCGGCGTTTACAACCTCGGCGGCGTCACATTCACAGACACTACGTTCTCCAACAATTCCGCTACCGCTAACGGCGGCGGCGGCTACAACGACGTCGCTGGTACGCTGACGTCGCTGGTACGCTGACGATCATAAACAGTACGTTCTCTGGCAACTCCGCTACCAACACAGACGTCAACAGCGGCGGCGGCGGCGTTTACAACTTGAGTACGCTGGAAGTCGTAAATAGTACGTTCTCTGGCAACTCCGCTACCTACGGCGGCGGCGCCTACAACAACGGAACCACGCTGACAGTCACGAACAGCACCTTCTCTGGCAATTCCGCTACCAACGCCAACGGCGGCGGCGTCCTCAACAAGGTCGGCACGCTTAATTACACCAGCGCCATCATCGCCAATTCCACTTCGGGAGGGGATTGCGTCAGCGCCATCGCCGCCACAATTGGAACCAACCTCAATAATTTAGTGGAAGACGGCTCTGTTTCTTGCGCCGCCGCTTTGAGCGGCGACCCAAAACTTGGACCGCTTGCCAACAATGGCGGTCTCACCCAAACCTTTGCCTTGCTGACTGGTTCGCCAGCCATTGACGCGGGCGACATAACTACCTGCGCCGCGATACCGCCGCCGGCGACAGCGGTGAACTCGCTTGACCAGCGCGGCAATGCGCGTCTAGGAGCTTGCGACGTCGGTTCTTTCGAAGCTAGACTCGCGACCATCGCGCGCGCGGGCGCAAACCCAACCAACGCGGTCAGCGTGGATTTCACCGTCACATTTAATGAACCCGTAGCGGTCATAATCAGCGCGGCTGATTTTAAACTGAATTCGTCTGTAACCGGAGCGTCCATTACTAGCGTTGTTCCAGTTTTTACTCCTCCCACGAATATTTACACCGTGACGGTCAACACCGGCTCAGGCAACGGCTCCATCCGCTTGGATATTCTCGGCGCGGCTGGCGCTTATGTTGGAACTCAAGCCGACGCGACCTACATAGTTGACAAGGGAGTCGCCCCCACGGTTCCCGCCCTTGTTGCTCCTGTTGACAAGGCTCTCGTCGCAAATTACACGCCGACGCTGGATTGGGGCGACTCGTCCTATATTATGGCGCTGGCAAACCCCTGGTCATACGAGGTTAACGTCACCGATGGAGCGACCTACAATCAAACGTTCAACACCGTGAGCGGTTTTTTCAATTCTGAATATACTTTCAGCTCCAGCGCTCCCCTGTCCCAGAACACAACCTATACTTGGAAAGTTCGCTCCTTCAACGGCTTCAATCAATACAGCGCCTGGTCGCTGAAGCGGACGTTCCGCACGAAACTGGCTCAGCCGGTTTTGAACTTGCCCGCGAATACGGTTGCGCCCATGAACAACAAACGCCCAACCTTTGATTGGAACGCTGTGAACGGCGCGACGTCGTACACGTTACAAATTTTGAATGGAGCGACGGTTGTTGTCACTGGCACAATTACCGCGCCCAACCACACTTTCACTCCTTTAGCGGATTTGCTTCCAAACACAACTTACACCTGGAAAGTTAAAGCGAATGGCTTGAATCAAGGCGATTATTCCACGCCGTTCACCTTCAAGACAGCCACCCCGCCTGCAATTCCCGCCCTCTTCGCTCCCGCTAACGGCGCTCTTTTGGCAAGCGGAGCGCGCAACATGACTTGGAACGCCAGCCTTGGGCTCCCAGCTGCTGGCAGTTACGAGATTCAGTACGCCAACAACGGCAATTTTACAGGCGCTACTTTCGTTTCCGCCATCGTTGCCGCCGCCACCCCAACCATAACCACATCCATCGCGACAAATCCAGGTCGCACTTATTACTGGCGAGTTCGCGCGTGGTCTGGCGCAGGCGCCACGGGAGATTACAGCTCTTGGTCGCCAGTGTGGAAGCTGAATGTCAAGTACGTCGCTCCGACGCTCGTGTCGCCGATTAACAGCGCGTTAGGCGTCGGCGTTAGACCCACCTTCACATGGAACGCCAACGGCAATGGACTTTGGACGAGTTACACGATCACGGTCGCAAACAATGCCGCGTTCTCTGTGGGAGTGCGAACGTTTACAGTCGCCGCTCCAGTCACGACCTACACGATCCCCAATTCCTTACCCGCCTTAACGGCAGGTCTCAAGTATTGGAAAGTGAGAATCAACGGTCTGTACACGCCCATTACCTCGACCGAAGTTTCCCCCGTCAACACTTTCACCACTCCGTAAGCGAAATATGTAATAACCTGTAACAAAAAGCGCCCCTGAGCAATCGGGGGCGCTTTTTGTTTTGTGATCGCTTTCGAGCCGCGGCCAAAGAAAAAGCGGATTATCTCGTCTATTCTTGCATTTTTAGAATTTTTTCAAATTGCTTCCATAAATCAGGCAGAGCGAGAATTTCGGCGAAAGACTCGACCCATTGTTGAATGCGCTTCAAATCTAGTCATCTTTATAACTTTGCCCAGCGCGCCATCCAACCCAACCAAACTCTCATTCCAGTTGGACCCAAAAACTAAAGCGGGTCAAAACACGGATGAACGCAGATTTTTGGATAAAATTTCCAAACAAGTCTCTTGAAATCCCGTCAAATCCCTTTTATCTGTGCGCGAAGCGTCTGTGGTCCATTTCGACTGATTAAACAGTCTCTAAAGGTTTTTTATTTTTTACCGGGCAAACGCGAAAGAATGGAGTTGTCGCTTTTTGGTTGGGGAGCCGAAACCCCGCCTCCCCCTGAGCGTACGCTTTCCAACTCGGAGCTGAACTTCATCCAATCGTCAACTAAAATAACAAGATGCGGGGTTTTATCTTTGAAGAATAGCGGGGAAAGAAACAAGCGCAACGTGGATTGCGACATGGGGTGACCGGTGAGTTCCGCCACAATAGCGGTCTTGCCGGCAAGCGGACGAATAATATCCGCCCGCCAGTTTGAAACGTTGTTGGGCGGAAACAATATCCCCATGTTTGAGGTGGTCGCGCGTCGAAATCTTTTATACGAAATATTGAGGCGCAAAAATGGAGTCGCCAGCCGAAGATGATCGCTAAACGGCTGGACGTACGCGCTCTTGCGCGCGACCAACATTAACACGCTCAGGAATACGTTGAGTCCGCCCAGACTGATAAAAGTCAGCCATGTCCATTGTTCAAATTCTCGGCTGTAAACCGCCCACGCCAAAGCGAACAAAGCCAGCCCCAGAGCGAAGATCGCCGAGCGCCAACGATCTATCATGTGGGTATAAACGATAAGAGGATAACGCTGACCGCCTTTTGCCATGTCTATTGATCCGCGCCGTTTAATTGGGCGCTTAACCGACTGATGGCTTGCGTGAGATGTTCGCCGCGTAGGCTAAAAGTTATATCGCCGCGCGTCTTTTCGATGATGCTCCGCGCGAGATCGGTTTGACGGCGCAAGCCGTTGGTAATCGCGTCGGGGTAATCCATCGTGACCAAGACGGAATAAATTTCGTCCATGTAACCCAGCAAACGCTCGGCTTCTTGCGAATAACCGTGACGGAGAATATCCAAAATGCGGCGCCGCAATTCGCCGACGACCTCCGCCAATCCGTTGAGATATGTCGCGGGTTCAACGACCAACGCCTCGGGAGTCTGAAGCGCTTCGTTGCGGATTAAAGCGCAGGTCACGTTCGCTTCCACAAATTCTTTCAGCGCGTCTTGAGTGTATCCCGCGTAAAAAAGGTCGGGGTGCGTCGCAAGCGAAGCGCGAAGCGTATCCGCGAGTTGGCGGGCTTCCTGCAAACGCGCGTTCATGGTCTCGGCTTCGTCGCGGTGGACGGCGCGAATGGCAAGCGAACAAGCGCGCGTGAGTTGGCGCGCCAACGCGAGGGCGTGGTCGCGTGCGGAAGCGCGCGCGTCAAAAGTTTTGCGGATTTGTTCCGTAATCTGTTCGAGCTGATACATCAGGTTTTCCGGCGTTGCCTATTGACATGCTTATTCTTTCGGCGGTTCAGGCGGCTGTTGAAAGGGGCGAAAGAGATTATCCGCGAGAGTGGCGTTGGTTGGCAAATGGATTTCACCAAAGGCGGTTTCATAGCGCGCAATGTTTTCGGTGAGCGCGCGCACCAATAATTTTGCGCTGAGCGGAGTCATCACCACGCGCGCGCAAATCTTCGCTTCTGATTCGCCGGGCAGGAGATGAGCAAAATCAAGCACGAGGTCGGCGGGGGAATGCGCGATGCGCGCGAGGTTGGCGTAGACGACGTTAAGTTCCGCGGGCAGTTCAAGAGTTGGACTGATAGGTTTGGGAAGAGTGGGCATGGATTATCCATATTTGCAAACTGGTCTAACAAATCGTCTGCGATTTGTTAGACCAGTTGTTATTTTGAGGTTAGAACGGAATTTCATCTTCGGGCGGGAGTTCAGCCATTTCCATGCCGCCGACATTGTTGTTGCCCGCTGAGATATGCCCGCTTTCAGTCTCGGCGCGCGAGGAGAGAAACTGCACGGTCTGAGCGTTGATTTCAAAGGATGCGCCGGCGGCGCCGTCTTGCTTTGTCCAAATACGCGGACCGCCTGTGGTTTTATCCGGCGTCAAACGTCCTTCGACAAGCACTTTTGCGCCTTTCTTAACATATTGATTGCACGCTTCGGCGGTTTTACCCCACGTTGAAACGCGAAACCAGATCGTCTCTTTGACTTGTTCTCCATTTCCAGCGATGTACTTGCGGCTGGTGGCGACTGAAAAAGACGTCACGGCTTGACCTGAAGGCGTGTAACGCATTTCGGGATCTTTGCCGACATTGCCGACGATAATGATGGTGTGATACATTGTTTTTTTTTCTCCTTACGAGTTGAGGTACCCGCCGATCTCGGCGGGGGAAATAAGACAGCGAGTATTTTACTCTAACTTTGCTTATAAACTGATGTTACGCGCCATCTCCATCTCCTGCGAAGTTAGCCCGCCGTAATGCCCATAATATTTTTGCTCAAACTTGTCTTTTTCGTAACGCGGCTTGACGAAAGACGCGTTCATCTATTTCATCATCCGCGCCGCGCGTCTGCCGATTTCCACCGCGAAGTTCGTGCCGCGATCCCAGGGGTAGACTTGACTCATCGAAGCGAAATACAAACCTTCAATCGGCGTTTCAATCGCGGGGATATTTTTGGAATGATTGACCAAAGGCACGGGCTGGGCGTAATTGGTTTTGAAGACCCAAATTTTCTTCACCCACTTGCGGGTAAATTCGGGGTTGAATTTTTGAAACGCGGGGATAAAGCGCTCCAGCAATTCGTCGTCGCTCATGGAGAAATACTCGTGACCCAGTTCAAGATAATCGCCGGCGTACACAATATAGTCGCCGCCGAAGTTTTCCTTCGGAACAAAATTCGTATGCTCCACCAGCGCAAGAAATGGATAGCCCTCGTCCTTTGGCACATTGAACCAATAATAACTTTGATTAGATAATTGACGCTTCAATGCAAGCGTCATCACCACTGCGCCCATTGATTTTAGATTCAGCAAACCCTTCAAATAATTTTCGGGCAGGTCGGGGCATAACTTCGCCATCAGATGCGGCGACGAAGTGACCAAGACTTTATCAAAAATCTCGCCGTTCACGCTCAACCCGTCCGCGCTTTTTTTTATGGATTCAACTTTCGCCCCCAACCGAATCCCGACTCCTAATTCCTGCAACTTCTCCGCAAATAAATCCGCGAAATTTTGAAAGCCGCCTTCAAACGTGCCGAGTCGCGTCGTGCGAGCGTGCATTCGCGCCCACATCCACGCCATGTTGACGTCTTTGTAAAAAGGACCAAACTTGCCAACGAGCAACGGTTTCCACATTTGTTCGTAAACTTGTTTGCCCGCGTATTTAATCATCCACTCTTCGGCGGTGGATTGTTCCAGCGCGCGCCAATTATTTGTGAAGCGCAAATACAGCCCGACGAATCCAAAGCGGATTTTGTTCAACCCAAACCCAAGTCCCGGAAAGCGCAGCGCGTTGAGAATCGAATCAAAGGGATACCATTTATTTTTATAAAACATCACCGTCAACGGACGCGGAAAAATCACCTTGTCTTCCAACCCTAACTCACGAATGAGTCCCAGCATTTCCGAATCGCTTTGAAACCAATGATGATAAAACTTCTCAACCGACCATTTCCAATGCGGCTCTTTGAAACCCGAAGCCAACCCGCCGACATAATCGGCGGATTCAAAAATAGTAACGTCATGCCCCGCCTTTTTTAAATCATACGCGGCGACCATGCCGCCGTAGCCCGCTCCAATAATCGCTATTTTCATTAACTTGACTCTCTTTTCTTTGAGGTGTAAACTAAGTTTAATGATCGGGTGGCTCAGGGACCTGCTAGAACATCGCTAGCAGCCGAACTGAGAATTCCTCCGCAAGGAGTCCCCGATCTATTTTATTTTCTAAACTCCCCTAAAATTTCATTCAAAGTAATAACCTTGTCGGGTTTGATCATGCCCCGATGTGTTTTTATCGCGACGTTATGGGCGTTGGATTTTTTACCGACAAAATCAAATTGAAATTTGACAGGGTTGATTTTAAGATTTGCGCGCTGGAACAAGTTTAAGTAGTTGTTCCTTGATTTGCGCTTCATGTCCCGGATATTCAATATCAATGACGACTTGTTCTAACGCTTTGATGTGTTTTCGCAACAACAAGAATAAGCCAACCGAAAACAATTTAATGTAAATTCTGGTTTCAAGTTTTCCGTTGCGTTTGCTTCGCAACCATTGAACGCAGTCCCTTTTTACAGACGTTGGAATCAATATAGAATATCGCTTCCCGTTCGATAGCGCTAACACAGTGGGGATTTTAGTGTCGCCGATTTTTCCGCTTTGATCAACTTCCACTCGCATTTTTTTCTCTCAGTTGCAACCGTTTCTTTCAGCGATTTGTCTCGCGTTCCAACCTTGCCGCGAGGGTTGTGAGCTTGCCCCACTCCTGACGAATCGCGTACATCAGCGCCAGCGTCTCCAACCACCGCGCGGCGCATTGCGGATTCTCCGCTAGGCGCTCAAAAATTTGCGTAGCCTCGTCGTCGGTGCGCCCTTCTTTCATGTATTCATGGGCTAATTCTTCAAGGGCGACGTTGGGCGCAAGCGTTTGATTAGACGACGCGATTTTTGCGCGCGTTTCATGCAAACGCTCGCTGACGCGCTTAATCGCGGATTCCAATTCTTCGATGATAAAAGGTTTGACCAGATATTCTTTAATCCCGATAGCCGCCGCCTCGCCCATTTTTTCAGCGCTGTTTTCCGCGGATATGACAATGCAACCCGTATCGGGATACATTTGAATAATTTGCGTAAATGCCGCCAGCCCGTCAAGTTCGGGCATATTGACGTCCAAGATAACAATGTCGGGGCGATGTTCTTTTGTCATCTCCACAGCCTGGCGCCCATTGGACGCAATGGCGACCACCTCCACGTTATTAAGCGAGGACAACATCAAGCGGGTGTTGCGCCGAGTTTCCTGAATGTCGTCGGCGATGAGCGTCCGCAACTTCGCTGTTTGAGAATCGTCAGTTTGAGTCATGATATATTTTGCCTTGTCGTTACAAACGCTTTGTTTACGTTGTTTTAAGTATAACTCAAGCCAGCGTGAATTTAATCAACCTTTCCTCTCAGCGTTTTTCTTTTAGGACTTTCGTTTGTCGAACAATAGCGGCGCAAGAGAACGCGCCCTCGCCCGACCCCTCTTTTGCAAGAGAAAGGTCGGGCGAGGGCGCGTAAGGCAACCATGAATGGCGCAAAGTTTTGAGATTTACCGTTCGCTCTCCCATTCAAGTCTTGCTGAAAGAGTTTTTAGTTTGCTCCATTCCTGCCGAATAGCGTAAATCAACGCCAGAGTTTGCAACCAACGAACGTTGCACTGCGCGTCTTCCGCCAACCGCTCAAAGACTTGCGCAGCTTGATCGTCCGCGCGCCGCGCTTTGGAATATTCGGCGGCTAATTGTTCAAGGCGAATTTTATCGGGTTGCGGGTTTTTCGCGCGGAGTTCGTTCAGACGCTTAACAACATAGTCAACGGCGATTTCCAATTCTTCGATAGTAAAAGGTTTCGTCAAATACGCCAGCGCCCCGAGCGCTTCCGCCGCGTCAAACGTCGCGGAATCGTTTTCGGCGGAGATGATGATGCAGGCTGTATCGGGATGTATCTGCGCGATATGTTTATAAGCCGTCAGCCCGTCCATTTCGGGCATGTTGACGTCCAGAGCGACAATATCGGGGCGATGTTTCTTGACCATCTCCACCGCCTCTAAACCGTTTGACGCCATAGCGATCACTTCGATATTATCCAGCGCGGAAAACATCAAATGGGCGTTGCGCCGCGTTTCTTGAATGTCGTCGGCGATGAGAACGCTTAACTTTTTTGAGAATTTGTCGGTTTGAGTCATGGTTCACCTCGTTATAAAATCTGATTAACAACGCTTTGAGTATAAACCAAGCCCGTTTTTGAAATATAACTATTCTGTTTCAGTTCTCAAAGCATCGCTCCATTGGATTCCTTCGCGCGTCAGGTAATACGCGCCCAGCAAAGTGATGGGCAGCCAGAGCGCGACGTGCAAGGTGAGGGTGTATCCCGCCGCCGTCGCTTGATCCACGCCGTAAGCGGTGAGGACGGCGATGCCCGGCGCGTCAAACGTGCCGATGTAACCGGGGGCGGAGGGAATCGTCGTGGCGAGGTTGACAATCCCGTTCATCAACATCAGCGCGAAAAACGAGACGTTGAAATTAAACGCGCGCATCACGAACCAATATTTGCCGGTCTCTAACAGCCAGATAATCGCCGAGGTCAAGAAGACCATCAACACGTTAAAGGGCGAACGGAGCGCGGCAAGTCCGTCTAAAAATTTATTCATCATGCCGATCATTTTCGCGCGGATTTTTTCAGGCATAAAGCGTTCAATGATGCGTAAACCGATTTTGGCGGTCGCAAGCGGGAACATCGCCGCCAGCAAAAAGACCAGCAACGCGCCGAGAAAAACGCCCGTGCCGATAATCGCAACTTGTTGAATGTTGCCCGCAAAACCAGACGCCCCAGTAAGTTTTGCGAGTTCGGATAAATTGACGAAGACAAACGCCAGCATCACGACGCCGTCGAAAATCCTTTCGACGATGATGGTCGCCAGCGAAGCGGAAACGGAGACGCCCTCCCGGCGTTTGAGAATCACGGCGCGCAACACTTCGCCCGCGCGCGCGGGATAAATATTATTGCCCATGTATCCGATGGTTGTAATTGGAAACATAATGCGCGTCGGAATTTCTTTGATGGGCTTCAACAAATAATGCCAGCGCCACGCTCGGATCCATACGCCGATGAAATACACGCCAATTCCCGGCGCCAACCAGATATAATTCGCTTTTTTGACTATGCTCCAAAAATCATCCAGTTGAAGTCCGCGCAAGGAAAGCCAGATAAAAACCGCGCTGATGAACGCCCCAAGCCAAAACTGCCATTTTTTTATATTCATGGCGTTGATTGTACCAAAGGAAACCTATGAAAAAATATTACGCCAACGTTCAAGACTACGTCGTCATCGCCTTTGGCGCGCTGATTCAAGCGGTGAGTCTACGCATCTTCTTTGTCCCCGCCAACCTCGCCTCCGGCGGCGTCAGCGGAATCGCGCAGCTGATAAATCACTTTACGGGCTTCCCCATCGGTTTGATGGTTCTCGTCGGCAACGTGCCGTTGTTCCTGCTGGGCTGGCGTTTTCTCGGCGGCAAGCGCTTTGCGTTGCGCACCGCAACCGCTATTCTCACCTATTCTATTTTTACCGACCTCGTATTAAAACTTCCGTTATTTGGGGAGAACGGCGCGGCGACCGCGCTCATCCGCGATTTGCACGGCGACATATTTCTAAACTCGCTCTACGGCGCCATCGTCAGCGGATTCGCTTACGGGTTGATTTATCGCGCGCGCGGCACCAGCGGCGGCTCGGATATTCTCGCGCGCATTCTCAACAACTGGCGCGGAACTTCCATGACGCAAAGTTATCTCATTGTGGATACGGCGGTGATTCTCTCGGCGGGTTTTGTCTTCGGCTGGAAGCACGCGCTGTACGCGATGATTACGCTATACGTCAGCGGGCTTGTCTCGGAGACCGTCCTCGAAGGCGGCGCGACGGTTCGCACGGCGATGATTATCACCGCCAAAGCAAACGAAGTTTCCGCGCGCATTATGACAGACCTTGAGCGCGGCGTGACGTTTTTAGAAGGCGCGGGCGGGTACACGCGCGAATCGCGTCCCATTTTATATTGCGTCATCGCGCGCGCGGAAGTGGCGCAATTAAAAACTATCGTCTATGAAATTGATCCCGAAGCGTTCATGGTCATCGGCGTCGCGCACGAGGCGCTGGGCGAGGGGTTCAGACCGTTGAAGGAAAGATAAAAAAGCGATGCGCCTTTTTAGACGCATCGCTTTTTACTGTTCACTGTTCACTGATTACTGATTACTGAGATTACCGCTCGCTGAACTCAGACAATCCCCAACTCCTTCAACTTCGCTTCCGGCACGACGCCGTTCTTCCAGCCGCGCTTCTCGTAATATTCCGCCAGCATTTGATCCAGTTCGCAGACGTGACCCTTTGAGCCGGGTTGGTCGGAGGGTTCTTCAAGGAAACGTTTGGGGAGAGTATCGCTCCCTTCGCCAATGCCGTTCAGGTTGTTGTAATAGCGTTCGAGGTTGTAGATGCGCTCGCCCGTTTTGAGAACGTCGTCCACTGTGAACGGAACGCCGACCATCGCGGAATATTGCGCGGCGTATTCGTCGCCGCCTTCGGCAAAGGCGCTGAACTTGCAGATGTCCATGCTATCGGAGAAGGCGTGCACGTTCTGGAAAATCATCGTCAGTTCGCCCTTGCCCTTCCATTCAAGCGGATCAACTTTGAGCGAGCCGAAGGGCATGACGCCCAACTCGGCGGCGGGGGTGTAAGCGCGCAAATGGCAAGCGCCGCGATTGGATGTGGCGTAACCGATGCCCATGCCTTTGAGACCGCGCGGGTCGTAGGCGGGAATGGCTTGTCCTTTAACCGTCATAGACATTTCGGGATGACCGAAGGCTTCCGCCGCGCGCGCCGCGCCGTCCGCCAACTTATCGCCGACGCCTTCGCGCTTGGCAATTTGGTCTACGAGAGCCACCATGCCAACCGTGTCGCCCCATTCCAGTTTGCCGCCGTTGGCGTAACCTTTTTGGCAGGCTTCCAGATAAACCGAGACGACATTGCCCATCTCGATGGTGTCGAAGCCGTAATCGTTGCACTGGTCAATTAATTTGGCAATGGCGTTGACGTCGCTGTTGCCGCAGTTCGCGCCGAACGCCCAAGCGGATTCGTATTCGACGGATTCCATGCGCAAGCCTTTCCATGGACCATCTTTGACTTCCACTTCTTTTTTGCAAGCTACGGGGCAAGCGTGACAAGTGGGGTCTTCGACGAGGACGTGCTGTTTGACGTATTCGCCGCTGGTTGGCTCCGCTTTGTCGCCAAACGCCGCAATCTGACTGTTCTTGGTGGGCAACGCGCCGATGCTGTTAGTGATGTTCATCAATACGTTCGTGCCATAAACGGAGAGACCGCCCTTGCGCGGACTGGTGATATTTTCTTCCGCCATGATGACTTTTAACGCGCGGTCATGGGCGGCTTTCCAAGCGTCGCGGTCGGTTGCTTTGGGCATTTTCTTCTCAGCCTTGATGACAATGGCTTTGAGATTTTTGCTTCCGCCAACGCAACCCGTTCCGCCGCGACCCGAAGCGCGGTCGTTTTCATTAATCCAACAAGCGAACTTGGATTGCTTCTCGCCCGCTTGACCAATGGTAATGACGGTTAAATCTTTTTCGCCGTATTTCTTTTTGAAATGTTTAATCGTGTCGTGAACGCCTTTGCCCCAAACTTCCGCAGCGTCGAGCAATTCTAGTTTGTCGTCGTGAATGTAGGCGTAAGTCGGCTTGGCGGCTTTGCCTTTGAAAACCAAGCCGTCGAAGCCCGCCCAGCGTAATCGCGCCGCCGACCAGCCGCCATGATGCGAATCGGTGACGGTGCCCGTCAGCGGGGATTTGGTCACAACCGCCATGCGTCCGCTCATGTTCGCTTCCGAACCCGTGAGCGGTCCGTTCATAAAACAAAGAATATTATCGGGCGAAAGCGCGTCCACTTTGGGACCGTTGTCAAAAACGAACTTCACGCCCAAGCCGCGTCCGCCGATGTACTTGCGGGCGTCGTCCTCGGGGACGGGCTTAAACTCTACTTTTCCTGCGCTCAGGTCAACCCAAGCAATCCGATCTGCATAACCGCCAAGTTTCATGATAGAGCTCCTTTTTTATAGAATTAGATAGAATGGTTGAAATGGGTAAATATAGGTTTTAACGGATGAACAATGTGCGCAACGAGCCTCCTGCTTATGAAGGATAGAGACAAAATATGTTTTGAATTGCCTTTCATTCGAACTCATTCGTCCCCCCAGCGCTTATCGAAAATACCTATAAATGAAGATGACAATATTATAATGACTGCGCGGGTTTGAAGCAATACCCAAAACGTCAAAAAAATTTTTTGTTGCCGTACAAAATTCGTATAGAACGCGGATAAACGCCGACGCTTCGCGCGCGGAATTTTTTGAAATGTACGGTAGAGAAACATTTTGTAGAGTTTAGGCAGAATTAGCGAGTTTGGCGATCTGCCTTGAATTGATTAGCAAATTAACCAGCCCGCAAATGGAACGCATAATAGAAGCGTAAATTGAATGCGCGCGACGAAATCGAGTAGCCAGAATAGCCCAATTCTTGACAACGCTTGCAAAATATTCATGTTAGCAACTCGCCTTACGCAGAATTCTCCCTCATCCCCAGCCCTTCCCCCGCAGGGGAAGGGAGGCCCCTCTCCCTACTGGAGAGGGTTAGGGTGATGGCGCGTAAGGTGAGTTATAGACATTAAGATAAATATTTGGAATTTAAACCAGCCAAAACGCCTTGTTTTGCGGATATTTTCGGTAGAAGATTTTCAAAATCATTATCTTAACCTCTATAGTAAAACGCTAGGCTGATGGCGAATAGATCACAGCGCAATTGCGCCCAGCTTGTTTGGCGGCGTACATGGCTTCGTCGGCGCGACGGATGACGTCTTCCGCCGATTCGTCGGCGGCGTGATTGATTTCGGCGACGCCGACGCTGAGCGTCACAACGGCGGTTCTTTTCGGGGTTGGCACATAAATCATTTCGACGCTGACGCGAATGCGTTCCGCCAGAATAAGCGCTTGCTGGGCGTCCGTCATGGGCAGGATAATCACAAATTCTTCGCCGCCGTAACGCCCGATAATATCGGCGGAACGGAGCTCGGCGCTGGCGGCTTGCGCGACGAGTTGCAAGATTTGGTCGCCGATCTGATGTCCAAATTTATCGTTGACTTTTTTAAAGTAGTCAAGATCAAACAACAAGACGGAAAGCGGACGCTGATAACGCCGGGCGGTTTCAAATTCGCGTTCCGCCATCTCAAATAAATAACGACGATTATTAATGCCTGTGAGCGCGTCTGTGCGGGAGAGGAGTTTCTCGCGTATCAGAGCGGTTTGCAATTCGGCGTTGGCTTGCGCTAAGGCTTTTTGGGCGCGAAGCGCTTCTTCTTCCGCTCGTTTGCGCAGGACAACTCCCCACGCCATATCTCCTAATTGCGAAACGGTCTTGACGTCTTGTTCGTCGTAGTCTGTCGGTTTGTTGCCGACGCCAAAAATAGCGACGATAACGTCGTTCTGCAGGATGGGCGCAATCAATTCGCGGATCACGGGCGCATGACCTTCGGGCATGCCCTTGCGGCGCGAAGCGGGCAATCTGGCGTAATCGTTGTGAATGACGGGCGCGCGCGTAAAAACGCAATCCACCCAAACGCCCGCTTTGTCCACCGAATAATGTTCTCCCTTTCCTTCGGCGGCGCACATATTTTGCAGAGTGTTGGTTGACCACATTTGCAATTCCAATGTCTTTTGATCGGCATTGAGAAAGTGAAAAAATCCAATCTGGCTGCCTGTTAGCGCTTCGGCTTCGTTGATGGTGTTTTGCAAAAGTTCGTCTGTCGTGTGGGCGTCGGCAAATTTACTGAGCCAGAGCCGCGAGCGCAACGCCGCTTCATCCCGCTTGCGGGCGGTAATGTCGCGGTTGCTTTCGCGGCGTCCCAACCAACGCCCATCCTCGCCAAAAACCGCCGTGCAAGAGTGATTAATCCAGCGCGTCTTTCCGTTGACGGCGACGATGCGGAAGTCCAGTTGATAATCGGTTTCCTGCGGATGACGCCCAATGGCGTCAAGATGTTCGTTAAAAATCGCAAGATCTTCAGGGTGCGTAATTTTCAGCATAAAATCTGTATCGGCGACAAACTTATCCGCCGCATAACCGGTGATGCGCTCGACGGAAGGGGAAACGTAGATGTAGTCTCCATTCGGCGCGCGCCACGCTTCCCAGTCGTAAGTGAAGTCTGCGACGGTGCGATATTTCTCTTCGCTGGCAGTTAACGCCGCTTGCGCCGTTTTGCGCTCGGCGACGATGGCGCTCAACGCCAAACCTGAAAAAGTCGCCACGCTTAAAAAAAATTGAACCGCGATTAAATGTTCGCTGTGCGACTGTTTCGCTAGTTCAAACATGCCGTAATCATGCATCGTTCCCCAAACGGCAATATACGAAAGTATCGCAAGCGCGCTCGCCATGCCGCGCGGAGTGAATTTAAACGCCACCCAAATCAGCAATGGAAAGAGCATGTAAGCGCGCAAGGACGGTTTTTCGGCGTTTGTAAAAGGACCAAATACCAGCCACGCGAATTGCGTCAGCGCCACAATCAGTAAAATAACTTCAGCGGTTTGCAGAAAGGATGTAAATTTAAAAGTGTTTTTGCCAACCGCCCAAAGGACGATGAGCGGCGCGACAAGCAGTATCCCCAATCCGTCCGCCACCCACCAGAGTATAAAGACATTTGTAAAAGGAACGCCAAAGGCAAGCGTGGAAATGGACGCGCCCAACACTCCCGCAACGCCTGCGCTGACGAATGCCGCGCCAAACAAAGCGAACACTTCCGCGACGCGCTCGAAAGTGATTTTTGGTTTGGCAAAAAAAGTTAGCAGCCACGCGCCGAGAAACGGCTCGACGGTGTTTGCCAGCGCCAATCCAAGGCTAGCCAACGGCGGATTGCCGCCCGTCCATAAATAGCCCGCCGTATTGGTCAAGAAAATAACGGCGAGAATTTTTTTCCAATAAGATTTGGGGGTAAGCGCTAACGCGGCTAGCGATACGCCGCTGGCGGGGCAGATGGCGGCGTTTCCTTCAAAGCGCGCCACGAACAAAAATCCCAGTTGCAGCGCAAGCCAGTAAACGCAAGCGAAAAATAAAAGACTGACTATTTCTTTGCTAAATAGTTTTTTTGCGGCGGCAAGCGGTTGCGCGGCAAAGCGAGAGTCGGAGGCGGGTTCGTTCATTTCGTTTGCTCAAAAGGTAGAAGCGAACAGCGTTTCTATAAAAATTATACATTCCAAGCGCGCGGCGTTTGATTACAACTTTGTACGAAAAACCGTCCCTCTCCCTTCTTTAGCCTGCGTCAATCAAATCTGAGATGTGTTCCAATATCTTGGGGCTACGGATTCCGCCGTATAAGATGCGCGCCGCGACTTCCTTATCCAGCTTTTCGGACGAGCCTAAATCGGAGATCAGCAAATACAACAGTTTGCGGTCGCATTTATCGAGCAGTTCCGCCGCGCTTTGCACGTCCGCCGAAAAAAACATTTTGCGATTCAAAATCCGCTCGTGGCTTTCAGGGTCGAATTCAAAACAAAAGGTGTGGAAGAGCTGGTGCGCTACGTCCAACACGACTTGCGTTTCAATGTTCGGAGTCGCGTTCGCAAAAAAGACCTCCGCCTGCTCTTTCAATTGATTGAAGGTCAGTTGTTCGGGGTCGTTCTTGACCATTTCGTATATTTTATAGATGACATGCGGGCGATGCGTTCCGTCCGTCACGCGGATTTTGCGCGTCGCAAGCAGACTTGAATACTGCTCGAATTTTTCTTCAGGCGTGGTTGGCGCCGTTGGCTTCGCTGAGTTATCGTTCGGCTTGGGCGCGAATTGGTTCTGCAGCGCGGCGCTTTGGAACGTCTTTTTGAATTTATTCACGCCCTGCCATTTATCGTAAAAGATAAATTTATCGCAGGCGTTCACGAGATATTCCGCGCTGGTGCCGCTAATGCCCATACCCAAGACGGTTTTGCCGCGCGCGCGCAAACGGTGAACTAATTCGGTGAAATCGCCGTCGCCGGAAACAAGCAAGATATGCGTAAAAGAATCCTTCTCGTTATAAAATAATTCCAGCGCGTCAATGACAATGCGAATATCCGCCGCGTTCTTTCCGCGTTTGCTGTTGACATGGACTAACTCCACGCCGAGGGCGAGCAACTGGCGTTGTTTATCCTTCGCTTCCGCCCAATCCGCGTAGGCGCGCCGCAAAACCACGCGCCCGATTTGCGTCGCATATTGAAAAATACGCTCCCAATCCACATCCGTTGTTTTGCCAAACGCTTCTTCCACGCTGATTTCAATGTTGTCGTAGTCAATGAAAACCGCTATTTGAGTGTCCTGACCCATCCAAACTCCCATTCCAATTTTTTTAAAGTATAGCATAAGCGCTTTATTCTGTGGCAAAATAGGGTCATGCCCGAACAACTTGCCGTCCTGAGCCAATCTTCCTTGCAAGATTACAACGATTGCCCGCGCCGCTTTGAGTTGCGCTACCTGCAACGCTTGGCGTACCCCGCCGTTGAATCCGAACCCGCGCTTGAAAACGAGAAACATCAACGCGAGGGCGAATATTTTCACCGCCTCGCGCAACAATATTTTCTTGGCGTTCCGGCGGAACAAGTCGGCAAATTGGCGAACGCGGATAACCTGCGCCGATGGTGGGAAAATTTTATAAACGATAAAAACCTGTCCGGTCTTAAAGACCTGACAGGTTTCCCAGAAATTTCTCTCTCCGCCCCGCTGGGAAAATTCCGCTTGGTCGCAAAATACGATTTGATTGCGCTTGACCAAGGCAAGGCGACAATTTACGATTGGAAGACCTATCGCCAGCGCCCCAAGCATGAATGGTTGCATGCGCGCTGGCAAACGCGAATCTATCGCGCCTTGCTCACGCAAGCGAGCGCGCATTTGCATCACGGCAAACCGTTTGCGCCTGAACAAATTGAGATGATTTATTGGTTTGCGGATTTTCCCGCCGAACCCGCGCGATTTGTTTACGCCAAAGAGCAATGCAAACGCGATTGGGACGCGCTCGCCAAAATTGCGGATGAAATCGCCTCCGCGTCAACCTTCCCCCTGACTGATGAAGCCGCGCGATGCAGTTACTGCCCGTATCGGTCGTATTGCAATCGCGGCGTTCGCGCCGGCGCCGCCGCCGACGCGGAACTAGAAATCGAAGCGGAAGAGACGTTCGATATCAATTTTGAACAAGTCGGGGAAGTTGAGTTTTAGGGTTTGATATAAACCCCAAAATGATTCGCCACCGGTCTTTCGCGCAAAGGGATGTAACTATCAATCGGGGAATTCAAAACGACCGGCGCGCCGTTCTCGCCCGCCACGACCATCGTAGACGAACCGCCGCCGTCGAGACTCATGGCGGAGGACGCGCCTAAACTTTTCAGCAATTCAGCCAATTCTTGAAAAGTCGCGCCGGCGCTGTAAAACGGTTGTCTGCCGTCTACGACGACGAGATAAACCCAACGCCCGTTTTTATTGATTCCAATCGCCGTGCGCGGGTCGAGTTTCTCGTTATCCAAGCCCGCAATAATATTTCCGCCTTGCATCAACATGCGATCCCCTGAAAGCGCGTAAAAGATTTTACTCGGCGGATGATTGAACGTGATTTCATTTCTGCGGCTAATGTAAAGCGTCGGCTCAAGGCTGGCGGCTTGCAAACCGCGCGCGTAAATTTTTCCGCGCGCCGCCGCGAACCCGTTCGGCGTGACGGGGTCGCCGACATGCGGATAATAGTCGGCGGGACCGCGCGAATGCCACGGGAAGAAGCCGTCTCCATTAATCGCCATCTTCAAGCCGAACTCTTGCAGAAATTGAGAGGTTGTCCGCGCCTTGAGCGCGCCGCCTGCCACTTTGTCGGGCGGCGTGACGACGAAATACAAACCCCTTGTTTTTTTGTCAATTATCAAAACGTGCGCAATCATGGGACGCGGCAGATAGCGAACCATGCGCTGATAGGTTACGCCCCTCGTTATCTTTTCGTGGACAGGCACAGGCGGCGGACGCCCATTGTAGAAAAACAGGTACGCGCCCAGCAAAGACAGCAGGCTGAGTAAAATAACGAGCGCGAGTTTGAAAATCTTTTTTAATTTCATCGTTTGATTTTATCGAGAAAAAATAAACGCAAAATTCTCTACCGTACATGTCGGGTTTTTGGTAGTGGGTTCAAATAAATGCAGGACTTTCGCTCAGTTAGCGTTAGAGAACGCTGACTACGCTAAAAATATTTTGGGTGTGTTTCGTTTCAGTTGAAAGGTCAGGCGGCGAGTAGGACAAGTCTATAGACTTGTCCTACATGCGCGATTTCAACTTGTTTGAAACAAACCCAAATAAAAAGAGACAGACGCGCGCCTGTCTCTTTCAATCCGAAACGCCTCCGGTGTTACGCAAACTCGCTCTCCGCTTTGCGCATGGACTGAAACGATTGAATCGCCACTTCGAGCATGGCGAGGTCGGGGACGCGCGTGGTGAGACGTTGCAACGCCAAATTGGGTTTAATCAGCGCTTGCACGATTGAGTTATCCAAATGATTCGCCGTCCAGCGAATGTATTCAATGGAAATGCCCGCGAGAATGGGAATAAATAAAATGCGCGTCGCCAGTCGCCAAAAGATGGACATGGGTCCTAGCGCGGTGAAGACTAAAATGGAAAGCAAAACCAGCGTCAGCAGAAAGGCTGTGCCGCAACGCGCGTGTTCGATTGGATATTGCGCCACGACTTCGGGAGTTAACTCCGCTCCCGCTTCAAAGGCGTTGATGGTTTTATGCTCCGCGCCGTGATACATGAAAAGGCGTTTGACGTCGGGCATGAAACTGATCGCCCAAATATAGCCGATTAAAAGCGCCAAACGCAAAACGCCTTCGACAAGGTTGTTCGACCATGAACTCCAGCCCAGATAACGCTCGGCTAACCCGCCAATGCCGGCGGGGAGCAAAAAGAAGAGACCGACGCCGAAGGTCATGGACAACCCCAAAGTTAAATAAAGAGCGGGACCTTCCAGTTTTTCATTCTCGCCCGTTTGCGTGTTCGCGGAAAGCGTGAGGGCGCGCATCCCCAATCCAAGCGCGTCCCACAAAAGAATCGAGCCGCGCAAAAAAGGAATCTTGACGACGCCGGAGCGATAAACCTGCGCAAGTTTTTCTGTGTGAATGGCAATACTGCCGTCTGGCGCGCGCATCGCGACGGCGTAAGCTTTTTGCCCGCGCATCATCACGCCTTCGATGACGGCTTGTCCGCCGTAGGCAATTATTCTGTCTTCCATAATTTTTTGTCTACCTATTTACTTTTCTCACTCATATTATATAAAAATCGAACAAGCGCTTCCATGCCTTTGTGCCATGTCGGCAAGTGCAGTTTCTCGTTGGGCGAATGAATATTGTCGTCGGGTAAGCCAAAGCCGGTGAGCAGGGAATCGACGCCGACGTATTTTTGCAAAAGGGCGACGGAGCCAATCGAGCCGCCGTCGCGTTTGAAGTAAGGGCGCTTGCCCCAAACCGATTTAAACGCGCGCGCCAGCGCCTGCACGCCGACGGAATCGCTTTTCACTAAAGCGGCGCCGGAGTTGTGCAAGTTAATCAATTCCCATTTGATCGTCTTCGGCGCGTTCTGTTTGAGATACGCTTTCAGTTGTTTGTGCGCTTCTTCGTTCGTTTGGTCAGGCACGAGACGGCAGGAAAGTTTCGCCATCGCCCAAGCCGGCAAAACCGTTTTGGAGCCTTGCCCAGTGAAGCCTGAAAGCAAACCGTTCACGTCCAGAGTCGGGCGCGCGCCAATGCGCTCGACCGGGGTAAACTGCGCCTCGCCCCATAAAGCGGGCGCGCCCGTCATCGCGATTAATTTTTTATTGTTGATTGGCAACCGTTTAGAATCTTCGCGTTCCTGCTTGCTCAACTTGCGGACTTTATCGTAAAAGCCGGGCAAAGCGACTTTTCCATTTTTAGCGTGCATGCCCGCAATCAATTCAATCAACGCCTGCGCCGGGTTGTGAATCGTCCCGCCAAACAAACCGGAGTGCAAGTCTTTGCTGGGACCATAAACTTTCAGCTCGAAATAAGCCAAGCCGCGCAAGCCCGTTGTGATGCTGGGCATATTCACGCCCAGCATACCCGCGTCGGGGTTTAAACAAATATCGCTGGCAAGCAGCTTTTTATGATTTTTGATAAACGTCTCAAGATTCTCAGAGCCGATTTCTTCTTCGCCTTCCAACAGCCATTTGACGTTTATGGGCAAACCCGTTGTGCGGACAAGCGCTTCCACCGCTTTGAGCGAAGCCATCATCTGCCCTTTCATATCGGATGCGCCGCGCGCATATAAATTCTCGCCGCGCACAATTGCGTCAAACGGCGCAGATTCCCATAATTCCAACGGGTCAACGGGTTGGACGTCGTAATGCCCGTAAATCATCACCGTCGGCGCGGATTTGCCCGCGCCCAGCCATTCGCCGTAGACGATGGGATGTTTGCCTGTCGGCATAATTTGCACATGATCCATATTAAGCGAACGCAATTGCGCCGCCACCCATTCTGCGGCGCGTTGAATGTCGCCCCGATGTTCGTCAAAGGTTGAGACGGAAGGAATTGCGATAAATTCCTTCAACTCGTTTAAATAGCGTTCGCGGTTTGCGCGAACATAATCCAGGGCTGGTTGAACGTTTGTCATAATCATTCTCCTCAGGGCTTCAAAGTTCCAAATAAAAACCAAAACGCTTCGCGCGGGAAGTTGGGCGCGCATTCTTCTTCCCAAACAAAATCGCCTTCTTTGAAAACGCTTTTCACAAAGCCGTCCGCGTCGTCTGCGGGTTGTCCAAGCAAAGTCAGCATGGCGCGATAGCGGACGTTTTGCGAATATAACCGCGCGCCCGTTTTGGGATCGTCGCGGTACTCGGCGAGATAATTCAGCCACAACTCGCTGCGCGCTTTGACCTCGCGGGTTGCTTTGGCTTCCCATGCGGAACGCCGCTTTGAGCGCAGCGCCTCCGCTGGCGCCCGAAATTGCTCCGCGCGCGCACCCATCCGCGCGAGGGCTAAAAGGATTCCGCCCAATGTCAACGGCGGTAAATGTGAGCCGATGGGATAATACAATTCTTGCGACAGGAGATAGTTTTCCAATTCAGGGACGCCTGCGGCAAGATATTGAGCGTCTTTTGACGCGGACATAAGTTTCGTAAGCGTCATTTACGCCTGCGCAATCTTCTGCAACGCTTCGCCAAAACGCGCGACTTCATCCAGCGTATTGTAATGCACTGCGCCGACGCGCGCCATGCCGCCGCTATCCAGCAAGCCCAAGCGCTCAACCACGGCAAGCGCGTAATAATGCCCGTTCCACACATAAAAACCCGCGTCCCCTAATTGTTGGGCGACCTCTTTAGGATGTTTGCCTGCCAGCGTAAACGAAACGGTGGCGACTCTTTCGTCCAGTCGTTTCATGTCGGTCAGACCGTAAACGCGCGTCCCCTGCACGGATTGGATGGTTTCAATCAACGCGCGGGACAACTCGAATTCATACGCGCGCAAAGCGGACATGGCTTGCTTGAAGATTAACCTGCGTCCGCTGAAGCCCGCCTCCTGCCACCCCGCGGATTGATTTTGCCCAAACTGGTTTCCAATCCACTCGAAGTGTTCCAACGCGCCCAACACGCCCGCGATTCCCTCGTGGTTTTGCGTTCCCGTTTCAAATTTATACGGCGGTTCGTTGGAAGCGGGGCGGACTTTATACGCCTTCAATTCATCGAGCAAGTCGTACTTTCCATACAATATGCCGGCGTGCGGACCAAAAAATTTATACGCCGAGCAAACGAGAAAATCGCAGTTCAAATCTTGAACGTCAATGGGACCGTGCGGCGCGTATTGCACCGCGTCAATGTAGACTAACGCGCCCGCGTCCTGCGCCATTTTAGTTAATTTGCGGACGGGATTAATTGTCCCAAGCGCGTTCGATGCGTAGCCCAACGCGACAATCTTTGGCTTGCGTTCCAACGCTTTGGCGAACTCGTCTATTTTTAGCGCGCCGTCTTCCGCGTCAAAATCAATCCAGACAACGTGGCAACCTTTATCTTCCGCAACCAACAACCACGGGGAAATATTCGCGTCATGGTCGAGGCGCGTGACGACAATCTCGTCGCCCGCGTTTAAATTCCGCGCCAGCGAACGCGAGATATGCAGGGTGAGCGTGGTCATGTTGTTGCCGAAGATAATTTCTTCAGGGCGCGCCGCGTTGAGAAAATCCGCCGTCGCCGTCCGCGCTGCATGCAAAACCGCGTCCGATTGGCGACTGGTCTCGAACATGCCATCGTGATTGGCGTTGCATTCCAGCAAATATTGATTGATGCGATCTAAAGATTGCTTTGCGATTTGCGTTCCGCCGGGGTTGTCGAAAAAAACGGCGGGGCGCTTCAAAGATGGGAAGCGTTGACGAATCAAGTCGAGGTTGAGAGACATTTTCAAATTCCTTTAATGACGTTTAACGTTCAATATTTCTTCCGCCTGCGCAAATTCTGCGGGCGTGTTGAGATTCCAAAAACATAAGCCAGAAGGGTCAACTTGTTTTATCTCGTCGGGGGCGAGTTCGCGGATTTTGACTTTTGGAAACCACGCGACAACTTTCCATTGACCCGCTTCCAACGCCGCTTCGACAGCGGGCAGACAGGTCGCGCGACGATACAAGGCGTGCAGAGGTTCGTAGCCGGCGCCTGTTTTGGCGATGACAATATCCGCTGTTTCTTGACCTGCGAGTTGGATCGCGCTTTCAAAGAATTTCTCGCTGGCGAAAGGCATGTCGCACGCGACCACTGCGACCAACGGATGCGCCGCAGAGGCAAGCGCCGTGTAGAGTCCGCCCAGCGCCCCGCGCCCCGCTTTGAGGTCAGGGACGAGGCGCAAACCGAGAAAGGCATACTCAGCGGGGCGATTCGTCGTTACAATTAGCTCGTCCGCAATGGGCGCCAGTCGTTCAATCACGCGTTGGATGAGCGGCTTTCCCAAAAATAATTTCAGGGCTTTGTCTTCGCCCATGCGCGCGGATTGCCCGCCCGCTTGAATGACAACGGTTAACATGAGCGTATTATACGAGAGAATGAGAAAATGACTTCACTTAAAAATTTACTGGATGATTTGACGGTTGAAGGCGAGTTGTACGAAGCGACGCCCGACGGCGCGACGCGTTGCTTTGCCTGCGGACATCGTTGCCTCATTCGCGCGGGCAAGCGCGGAATTTGTCAGGTGCGCTTCAACGCGGGCGGCAAGTTGCGCGTTCCGCATGGTTACGTCGCCGCGTTGCAAAACGACCCGATTGAGAAGAAACCTTTCGCGCACGTCCTACCCGGCGCCAGCGCGTTGACGTTCGGGATGTTGGGATGCGATTACCATTGCGATTACTGCCAGAACCACATCACCTCTCAAGCCTTGCGCGACCCCGCTTCGGATATTTCGGCGCAATTCGTTCGGGAGATAACGCCGCAACAAATTGTGGAATACGCGCTCAGAGTAAAGGCTGACGCGGTGGTCTCTTCTTACAATGAGCCATTAATCACCAGCGAATGGGCGGCGGCGATTTTCAAAGCGGCGCAGGCGAGCGGGTTGCTTTGCGCTTACGTCTCCAACGGCAACAACACGCCCGAAGTCATGGAATATTTGCGCCCGTATCTCGACGCTTATAAAATTGACTTGAAGTGCATGAGCGCTAAAAATTATCGCAAGCTGGGCGGGACGTTGCAAAACACTTTGGACGGAATCAAACGCGCGCGCGATTTGGGTTTATGGGTGGAGGTTGTCACTTTGGTCGTCCCAGGCTTCAACGATTCAAACGAAGAGCTGTGGGACGCGGCGCGTTTTCTCGCGGGTTTGTCCGTTGATATTCCGTGGCACGTTACGGCTTTTCATAAAGATTACAAGATGACCGCGCCAAACAACACGGACGCGCAGACATTAATCCGCGCGGCGGAGATTGGACGCGAGGCGGGATTGCGCTACGTTTACGCGGGCAACTTGCCGCGCAACGTCGGCGAATACGAAGATACGCATTGCCCCAAATGCAACCTCGCCGTTGTCCAACGCAGCGGATACCTGATCCGCGAATATAAAATTACAAGCGATGGGAAATGCCCGCAATGCGGCGAGGAGATTGCCGGGTTATGGCATAAGGACGCCGCGCAAATTTAGTTGAAGCGATTTTATCCCTCACGCCTTTGGTATAATCTTTTTCATGGAACGCCAAAAAATCATCGCGCCGATGCTTTACGTCGCGTTCATCGTCGCCTTGCTAGCGCCGCGTTTGTCGGCGCTAGATTCTTTTTCCACGCTGGACGAGCCGTATTGGTTAAGTATGGGCGCGAATTTTTATTACGCTTTGGGGCAAAGGGAATTTCAAAACACCGTCTACGAATACCAGCCCGCCATCACCACCATGTGGATTGTGACCGCCGCCATGCTGGTTTACTTCCCCGAATATCGCGGCTTCGGACAAGGCTATCTCGATTACAACAAAGGCTGGCTCGACCCCTTCCTGCGCGACCACGGCAAAGACCCGCTGGCGTTGTTGCAAATTTCGCGCGAGATACAAGTCTTCATCGTCGTTATTCTTTTCCTGATTTTATTTTATTTATTGCAACGCTTCGTCCCCAAACCCGTCGCCGCGTTTGCGATTCTCTTCGCTTCGTTTGACCCATTCTTTCTCGGGCAATCGCGCCTGCTCGACCACGAAGCCATGCTCTCGTTATTTGTTATCGTTTCTGTTTTGGCGCTCGCGCTCTATCTTTCGCAAGACCGCCGCCCCGCGTTTTTGCTTTTATCCGGCGTCGCGGCGGGCTTCGCGCAACTCACCAAATCATCCGCAATGGCGATTTTCGCGCCCGTCGGCGTTTTGTTGCTCGTCCAAATCGTTCAAGAAAAAAACTTTTTTAAGTCGCTAAAAATCTTCGCGCTCTGGCTCGTCGCGCTCGTCGCAACCTATTTTATCTTTTGGCCCGGCATGTGGGTCGCTCCGCAAAAAATGCTTTACGAAGTTTACGGCAACGCCTTCAGTTACGCTTTTCAAGGCGGGCGGCTTGCAGTCACTGGGGAATTGCAAACGTCCCGATTTAGCCTTGACCTCAATTTTGCGGGGATGTGGGAATTGACCAAAATTCTGTTGATGCGGACGACTCCGCTGACATGGCTCGGCGTCCTATTTGGATGCGCGCTTCCGTTCGCCCCTACCCGTGAGCGGATCGGCGCGCGCGGATATTTGTTTCCCTCGTTGTTGATCTCCGCCGCCGCGTTCATCCTCATGTTTGGAATCGCGCAAGGGCGCAACTCGCCGCATTATATTTTATGCAGTTACCTCGCGTTGAATTTATTCGCGGGACTAGGCTGGTTCTATTTTATTCAACGACTAACATTTCAGAAATGGGACGCGGACGAGCGCGGAAAAACACGGATTGAATCTGTTTTTCAAAAAATTCCGCGTTCATCGGCGTTTATCCGCGTCCTATATAAGTTTTTCCAACCCGCCGCCTTATTCGTCGCGCTATTCCTGCAACTCTCCAGCGCGATGACTTACTACCCATACTATTTCACCTATCAATCGTTTGGAAGAGGCGCCGCCTTCCCCTCATTTCCCTACGGCGAGGGCTTAGAACTCGCGGGGCAGTATCTTGCCAAGCAGCCCAACGCCAAAGATTCAACCGCTCTCGTCTATTATAGTCGCGGATGTTTTTCGTATTTCTATCCCGGTCTAACCAACGGCTTCCGCCCTTATTATGTGGACGGCGCGCACTCGCAAGATTTATTGCGCGAAATAAAATCCGCCGACTATCTCGTCGTCTACTACGCCGCGCAAGGACAACTGGATAAATACGCGGGATATATCGAAGCGCTCTCCGCCGTAAAACCCATCCACGAGGTTTGGCTGAACGGGCGCAAGTATGTGATTATCTATCAAGTAGACTCCATCCCCGATAGCGTCTTTGAAGCCCTCGCCAACTTAAAACCATTGCCCTAACGCCTCCATCCGTTTATCCGCTATCCGTTTCTAAAATCCGCTTACCGCTTACCGCTTACCCCAAACATGAACAAACATAAATGGTTAGCCGCCCTTATCCTGCTTGCATTAATCATCCCAACGCATATCATCGGCATTGATAAATTCGCCACGATTGACGAACCTTGGTGGGTCATCTCTGGTTCCAATTATTATTACGCCCTCGCGCGCAAAGACTTCGCCAACACCGTCTACGATTATCACCCCGCCGTGACCACAACTTGGGTCGTGACGGCGGGCATGGTTTCTTATTTCCCCGAATATCGCAAACTTAATCAAGGCTACTTCGACGTTCGCAAGCCGTTGTTTGAAAACTTCATGCGCGAACAGGGAAAAGATTCTTTGCCGCTTCTGCGCAACAGCCGCTTGTTTCAATCCGCGTTGCTAATCGCGCTGGCTTTGCTAAGTTTCTTCCTCTTGCAATTTCTCGTGGATTATAAAATCGCGTTCCTTTCGATTGCCCTCGCCATGAACGCCCCTTTCTTTCTCGGACATTCGCGCCTGCTCAACCACGAAGGGATGCTGGCGATGTTCGCGCTGGTTTCACTGTTGGGGATGCAAACCTATCTCAACAAAGAACGCAAACTGATTTATTTGCTCGCCTCTGGCGCGGCGTTTGGATTAGCTCAATTA
>Ga0315281_10001727_pt1 | contig 32369 bp, 21 predicted proteins | sample YL17G07_0_MG_FD_204540 | JGI IMG/M metagenome (GOLD analysis project Ga0315281, IMG submission 204540) | Sediment microbial communities from Yellowstone Lake, YNP, Wyoming, USA - YL17G07_0 | ecosystem: Environmental > Aquatic > Freshwater > Lake > Sediment | place: USA: Wyoming | collected...
TCCACGCATAAAAAAACTGCCACGGGCTCGCGAAAAGCCACCGTGGCAGTGTCAGTTCTTACACTATTACCATGCAAAGTGGGCAAAGGCTTTGTTCGCCTCGGCCATACGATGCACGTTCTCCCGTTTGGTCATCGCGCCACCCTGCCTGTTATAGGCATCGGTCAACTCCCCGGCCAGCTTCTCAGACATCCGCTTTCCCTTTTTGTCGCGCGCCGATTGTAGGATCCACCGGAACGCCAACGACTGCTGCCGTCTCGGGCTCACCTGCATGGGGACCTGGTAACTGGCACCGCCAACGCGCTTGCTACGGACCTCGAGCATCGGTTTGACGTTATTAATCGCCGTCTCGAAGACCTCCAGCGGCGAGACGTCCTTGATCTTCTCCGCGATCATATCCATCGCGCTATAGAAGGCGTCCTGGGCCGTGCTCTTCTTGCCGGCCCACATCATGCAATTGATGAATTTGGAGACCAGCTTGCTGTTGTACTTCGAATCCGGTTTCAACTTGTCCGTAGACGCGGTGAACTTTTTAGCCATAGCTCTTTACCGTCTCAAAATATTCTCATCTGCGCCAAAGGTCCGCTATTTGGGCGCCTTGGCACCGTACTTGCTCCGGCCTCGCCGGCGATTGGCCACACCCGCACAGTCCAGCACGCCGCGGACAATGTGGTAACGAACACCCGGCAAGTCTCTCACGCGACCGCCGCGAATCAGCACGGTGCTGTGCTCCTGGAGGTTGTGATCGACGCCGGGTATGTACGCCGTCACCTCTTTGCCGCTGGTGAGCCGGACACGCGCCACTTTTCGCAAAGCCGAGTTCGGCTTCTTGGGCGTCTGCGTTCTGACAATCAGGCAAACGCCGCGCTTCTGGGGCGAGCCGCTGATATCGGAAACACGTTTATGCTTCTTCGATCTTGCTCTCGGTTTTCGGACTAACTGGTTAATCGTCGGCATACATCCAATCTCAATCTAAACCCGTAAATGGTTACTCGATGCCCAAGACCTCTTTGACCCTGGACTCGGCCTTTGCCTCGGCCTCCTTCTCATCCCTGACGCCCACCAGCTCCTTCGGCAACGGGGCTTCCACGAGGTGCTTGACCCTCATTTCCAAGTGCGGCTTGAACGCCGTACCGGCGGGAATCAGGTGGCCCAGGATCACGTTCTCTTTCAAACCGTGCAATTCGTCCACTTTACCAGCCAGCGCCGCTTCCGTCAACACCTTTGTTGTCTCCTGGAAGCTGGCCGCCGCAATGAAGCTGTCGGACCACAGCGAGGCCTTCGTGATGCCCAACAGCAGCGTCTTGGCCGTCGCGGGCTTCGGCTTGCGGCCCTTCGCGGGCGTGCCGCCCAAAGCCTCGACCTTCTCGTTGACGCGGGCCAGATCCTTCTTGTCGAGCAACTGGCCTTCCTGCACCTCCGTGACATCGCCCACGGTGGCAATCTTGACGCTGTTCGTAAGCCGGTCGTTTTCCTTCCGGAAGACAAACTTGTCGGCAACCTCGCCGGGCAGGAAAGCACTGTCACCGACCGAGTCGATCTCCACCTTTCGCATCATCTGCGAAATGATGATCTCGACGTGCTTGTCATTGATATTGACGTTCTGGGAACGGTAGACGTTCTGGATTTCCGCAATCAGGTACCTCTGCAGCGCCTCCTCGCCTTTGATGCGGAGGATATCATGCGGCACCAGCGGTCCATCGGTCAGAGCGTCGCCCGCCTCGACCATATCACCCGTGTGAACGTTCAGATGGCGGTCGCGCGGGACATGGTGCTCTTTCTCCATGCCGCTTTCGCTGCGGATGGTGATCGTCATCTTGCCCTTGCGCTTGTCGCTGCGGAGCTCGACCCTGCCGCTGATTTCCGCCATAGCGGCGGGATCCTTGGGCTTGCGGGCCTCGAAGACCTCGGTCACGCGAGGCAGACCGCCGGTAATATCCTGCGTTCCGCCGGTTGCCCGGGGCTGATGAGCGAGCAACTGTCCGGCCTGAACTTCCTGGCCTTCCACCACCTCGATACGGGCTCCGGCCGGCAGATAGTGCACGTCGAGAATCTTGCCCTTGGCGTCCTCGATCATGATCTGCGGGTGCTTGTCGCCCTTGTGCTCGATGACCACCGGTCTCTCGACGACCTTCACATCGGCATCTTTGGCCTTGAGCTTGGAAGTTCGGACGCGCGTCTCTTCCGTCTGGACGGTCTCGCCTTCGATGATATCCACAAAGCGGATAACGCCGGCGACCTCGGCCAGAATCGGCGTCCGGTGCGGGTCCCACTGGAAGAGCATCTGGCCGGCCTTGACGCTCTGGCCATCCGACACAAGGATGATACCGCCGTACGGCACCTTGAACTTGTCGAGCTCGCGATCCTTCTGATCGAGCAGCGCGATCTCGCCATTGCGTTTCAGCGCCACAATGACCGTCGTGCCGTCCTCACGCTTGAGCGTCACAGCGTTGACGTCGCGGTACTGAACCTTTCCGGTGTGGGTGGCTTCCTGCTCGCGCTCGAGAATGGCACGCGAAGCGACACCGCCGGTGTGGAACGTACGGAGGGTCAACTGAGTACCGGGCTCGCCGATCGACTGGGCCGCCACGATACCCACCGCCGCCCCTTCTTCCACCAACTGGCCCGTGCTCATATCCCAGCCGTGACACTTCGCGCAGATACCAAACGGGCTGTCGCAAGTCAGCGGGCTGCGGACCCGGATCGCATCCAGGCCCAGAGCCTCGATCTTATGGGCAATCTCGTGCGTGATCACTTCATTCTCATGAACGATCATCTCGTCCGTGATCGGGTTACGGATGTTGTCTCGTGCCGTCCGGCCGATGATCAGGCTCGACAGCGGGATGTCCACCTGGTCGCCACGGCTGATGCTCGTCTTGGTGATGCCCTGCAGAGTCCCGCAGTCCCGCTCGATAATGATCACGTTCTGCGCCACGTCGATGAGCTTACGTGTCAGGTACCCGGAGTTCGCCGTCTTAAGAGCCGTATCGGCCAGACCCTTGCGGGCGCCGTGCGTCGAGCTGAAGTATTCGAGAACCGTCAGACCTTCCCGGAAGTTCGACTTAATCGGGGTCTCGATGATCTCGCCGCTCGGCTTGGCCATCAACGCTCGCATACCGGCAAGCTGCTGAATCTGATCGATGCTTCCCCGGGCGCCGGAATCCGTCATCAGGTAAATCGGGTTCAGATAGGGCGAGCCATCGTCGTTCGTATCCTCTCGCAGCCCGCGAATCATCTCGTTCGTGACGGCCACGCGGGCGTTGGTCCATGCGTCGATGACCTGGTTGTACCGCTCGCGCTCGGTCAGAACACCTTCATCGTAGTTCTTCAAAATCTTGCCGACGCGTTTTTCCGTTTCGGCGATGATCTCGGGTTTCTTGGCCGGGATCTTCAGATCGGTCAGGCCGAAGCTCAAGCCGGCCAGCGTGGCATACCGGAAGCCCAGGTCCTTGATGCGGTCCAGCAGACCCACGGTCTGCGAACTGCCGGCGTACTCAAAACAGTCGCTGATCACCTGACTGAGCTTCTTCTGCGCCATCGTCAGGTTGTAGAATGGCATGCCCTTGGGCAAAATGTCGTTGAAGATGCACCGGCCGACGGTGGTTTCAACGACATACCCCTTGGCTTCCGCCTTGATATCGTCCGGTTTCCTCATCACGCGAATCTCGCCGGACTTCTCCCGGACTCTCTCGTGGTGAATCCGAACGCGAATCTTCTCATGCAGCGAGACCTTGCCCACGTCGTGGGCCATCATGGCCTCGAACACGTCGCGGAACATGGGCAAGCTGCGCTTCGGCTGGGATGCCGGCGCGGCGCCGGCAGGTTTCTGCTCGTCGACGGCGACGGTCAGATAGTAGTTGCCCATCACCATGTCCTGGGACGGACCCACCATGGGCGAGCCGTTGGCCGGCGAGAAGATGTTGTTCGTCGTCATCATCAGGACGTGGGTTTCCGCCTGTGCCTCGATGCTCAGCGGCAGATGGACGGCCATCTGGTCGCCATCGAAGTCGGCATTGAAGCCTTTGCACGCCAACGGGTGCAGCATAATGGCGTTGCCCTCGACCAGAACGGGCTCGAACGCCTGGATACCCATGCGGTGCAGCGTCGGGGCACGGTTCAGCAGCACCGGGTGCTGATGAATGACCTCTTCGAGGATGTCCCAGACCTGCTCGTCGCGGCGCTCGATCATGCGCTTGGCGCTTTTGATCGTGTCCGCGTACCCGTGCTGCTTGAGATTGCGGATGATGAACGGCTGGTACAGTTCCAGCGCGATCTTCTTGGGCAGGCCGCACTGGTACAGCTTCAGATCGGGTCCCACGACAATCACGGACCGCGCGGAATAATCCACGCGCTTGCCGAGCAGGTTCTCCCGGAACCGGCCCTGCTTGCCCTTGATCATGTCGGTCAGAGATTTCAGGGGCCGGTTGTTGCTGCCGAGCACCGGCCGGCGACACCGGCCGTTGTCCAACAGCGAGTCGACCGCCTGCTGGAGCATGCGCTTCTCGTTGCGGATAATGACTTCCGGCGCGTTGAGATCGATCAGCTTCTTCAGACGGTTGTTCCGGTTGATGATGCGCCGGTAGAGGTCGTTCAAATCGCTTGTCGCGAAGTTGTCCCGCTCCAGCAGAACCAGGGGTCGCAGGTCCGGCGGAATGACCGGAACCGCCTCCAGGACCATCCACTCCGGCTTGTTGTTGCTGTTCTTGACCTCGTTGATCGTCTTGAGCCGCTTGGTCAAGTCCCGGATCTTCTGCTTGCTGTTGGTCTTGGCAATCGCCTTGCGCAGGTGCGCGCCCAGCACATCCAGGTCCAGGTTCTCCAGCAGCATCTTGATGGCTTCGGCACCCATGGACGCCTTGAACGCACTGCCGTACTTGCTGACGGCGTCGCGATACTCCTCTTCACTGAGGAGCTGACCCGGTTTGAGCGGGCTGGCACCCGGGTCCGTCACGACGTAATCCTGGAAATAGATGATCTTCTCAAGGTCCGAGCTTTTCATCCCCAGAATGGTGCCGAGACGATTGGGAATCGACTTGAAGAACCAGATGTGAACGACCGGGGCGGCCAGGTTGATGTGGCCCATGCGCTTGCGGCGCACGCGGCTGTGCGTCACCTTCACCCCGCAGCGATCACAAATGATCCCCTTGAATTTCGTCCCTTTGTATTTCCCGCATGCGCACTCCCAGTCGCGCTCCGGTCCGAATATCCGCTCACAGAACAGACCGTCCTTTTCCGGCCGGTAGGTCCGGTAATTGATCGTCTCGGGCTTGCGTACCTCTCCAAAAGACCAGCTACGAATGTCGTTCGGGCTGGCCAGAGAGATCTTGACCGAACCGTAATCATTAATTCGATCGTAGATATTTCCTAACATCGAAAGCCCCCTTATGGACTCTTATCTCGACCATGGCATCTATAGAGCCGTCCGTCCCAGACGCTTCTTCTCGAGCTGGATATTCAGGCCCAGCCCACGAATCTCGTTACACAGCACATCGAAGGACAGCGGGGTACCCGCCTCCAGCGTGTTCTGGCCTTTGACCATCGACTCATAGATCTTCGTTCGACCCTCCACGTCGTCGCTCTTGACGGTGAGCATTTCCTGAAGGGTAAAGGCGGCGCCGTAGCCCTCGAGGGCCCAGACTTCCATCTCACCGAAGCGCTGCCCGCCCGTCCGCGCTTTGCCGCCGAGCGGCTGCTGCGTGATCAGGCTGTAGGGCCCGGTCGCCCGGGCGTGGATCTTGTCGTCCACCAGATGATGGAGCTTCATCATGTAGATGTACCCGATGGTCGCCTGTTGATCGAACGGCTCACCGGTTCGCCCATCATAGAGCTGGGTCTTGAGGGTCTTGGGCACGTGGATGAACAGCTCGCCGGCCGGCGGGGCCTCGCCCCGCTCGTCCAACTCCGCCTTCCGCCGTGTCATCAATTCGTTTGCCTCTTTCGTGAGTACCTGGATATCCGCTTCGGTGGCCCCGTCAAAGACCGGCGTAACAGCGCTGAAACCCAGCACCTTCGCCACCCAGCCCAGATGCGTCTCGAGGATCTGGCCCACGTTCATACGGCTCGGCACGCCGAGCGGATTGAGCAGGATGTCCAGAGGCGTGCCGTCCTCCAGGAACGGCATGTCTTCCTCAGGCATGATCTTGGCAATCACACCCTTATTACCGTGACGACCGGCCATTTTGTCGCCGATGGACAGCGCCCGCTTGATCGCCACGTACACCTTGGCCATCTGCAGCACACCGCTGGGCAACTCGTCCCCGTGCTTCGTGCGCTCGATGCGACGCTTCTTCTCCTCTTCCGCCTCGGTAATCTTGGCCCAGAATTTGTCCACGATCTTCTGGACGTCCTCCCGGGCCGACGCCGGCTTGACCCACTTGATATCGAAGTTCTCGATCTGCTCGTAGACGACCTCGTTATCCTCGCTGGCGCCCACTTTCTGCTTCGTGGACGGGTCGATGATGTTCACTTCAAACTTCTCGTGAATGGCCGCAATCATCTGCCGGAGGATGGCACACTCCTTGGCCTTTGCCTCTACCTCATACTGCTTGACCTCCTCGGCCAGGACCTTCTTCACGTCCTCTCCGCTGGCGCCGCGCCGGGCGAACACCTCGGTTTTGATCACGACGCCTTCATAGCCGCTGGGCACCTCGAGAGAGTCGTTCTTCACATCCTCTCCCGCGCGTCCGAAGATCGCGTGGAGAAGCTTCTCTTCGGGCGTCAGCTCCACCTTGCTCTTCGGGACGACTTTCCCAACGAGGATGTCGCCGGGACAGACCCGGGTGCCTTCGCGCACCACGCCCCGGTCGTCGAGATTCCGCAGGGCCTTCTCGCTGACATTCGGGATATCCCGTGTGAACTCCTCTTTTCCGAGCCGCGTTTCGCGGACTTCCGCCGTAAATTCGTCGATGTGAATGCTCGTGAAGCTGTCATCCCGGACCAGCCTCTCACTGACGATGATCGCATCCTCGAAGTTGAAGCCATCGAAGGAGACGAAGCCGACCAGCACGTTCTTGCCGAGCGCCAGGACGCCGTCGAAGGTTCCGCCGCCATCGGCGATGACCTGTCCGGCCGCGACCTTTTGCCCGAGATCGACGATGGGCTTTTGATTCAGGCACGTCCGCTCATTCAGCCCGATAAACTTGTCCAGCTTGTATTCATCCGTATGGTTGATCACGACGTGGGTGGCATCCACTTCCGTGACGCTGCCGGGATGCTCGGCCTTCACGACCATGCTGGAGTTGCGGCCGACCACTTCTTCCATGCCCGTGCCGACCAGCGGAATCTCCGTTTTCAGGAGCGGGACCGCCTGTCGCTGCATGTTGGAGCCCATGAGCGCCCGGTTGGCGTCATCGTGCTCGAGGAACGGAATGAGGGCGGCCGAGACCCCGACAATCTGCTTGGGCGAAATGTCGATGTACTCGACTTCGTCCCGCGACGTCTGCGTCAGCTCGCCCGATTTGCGGGCCAGAACCGTTTCTTCCCGAATGGTTTCCGTCTTGGGATTGACGACACTGGGGGGTGCGAAGACCGCCCGCATCTCCTCATCGGCGCGGAGGTAAGCCACCTCCCCGGTGAGCTTGCCGTTCTTGACCTTGCGGTAAGGACTGAGCAGGAAACCGTACTCGTCAATCGTGGTGAAAATCGCCAGCGACGAGATCAGGCCGATGTTCGTGCCCTCCGGCGTCTCGATGGGACAGATGCGTCCGTAGTGGCTGATGTGAACGTCGCGGACCTCGAAGCCCGCCCGCCTTCGATTCAAGCCGCCGGGTCCCAGCGCCGACAAACGCCGCTCGTGCGTGAGCTGACTGAGCGCGTTGGTCTGGTCTACGACCTGGCTCAGCTCGCCCCGGCCGAAGAAGTAATTGATGCTGCTCGCGACGCTCTTGGAGTTGATCAAATCGGCCACCCGCGGCGGTTCTTCCGCATCTCTCTTGATGCTCATCCGCTCCTGGGCCGTGCGCCGCAGCTTGAGCAGACCTTTGCGAATCTCGTCCGCCGCCAGCTCATCGATGGTCCGGAGCCGCCGGTTGCCCAGGTGGTCGATATCGTCCACCTCGCCTTCGTTGTTGCGCAGCGCCAGCATGTACTTCATCGTATTGAGGAAGTCTTCCGGGCGAAGCGTCATCTCGTTCTCAGCGACGGACTGTCCGAACTTGCGGTTGAGTCGGAATCGACCGACCTTGCCCAGACGATACCGGTTCTGATCGAAAAACTTCTCGGCAAAGAACGCCTGGGCCTTCTCCTGGTTCGGCGGATTGCCGGGCCGCAGCCGCATGTAGAACTTCAGCAAGGCCTGCTCGTGGCTCTGGCAATCATCCTGGGCCAGCGTGTTCATGATGATCGTGTCCCGGACGTCCTCGATGATCTCGACCTTCTTGATGTCGCTTTGCTGGATCACGGCGACTTTATCGCCGATCTGAGCTGCCGCCTCGACGAGGATCTCCCCGGTCGTGGTATCCACGATCGGGCCGACCGCCCACATGTTCGAAGCCAGCTTGCTCGTGGAGACGGTCTTCGTCGGGAAGAACAGCCGGAGAATCGCGTCGGTCGTTCCGTAATCCGGATTGATGGCGCGCAGGAAGACCGTCGCGGGAATCTTGCTGGACTGGTCGATCTTGACGACGAGAATATCCTTCTGCGTCACGCCGATCTCGATCCAGCTTCCGCGCTCCGGAATGATCCGGCCGCCGTGCAAAACGCGGTCGCCTTCCTTGCTCTCAATCAGGAAGTCCACGCCGGGGCTGCGGTGCAACTGACTGACAATGACCCGGACCGCACCGTTGACGATGAACTCGCCGCCGCCGATCATCACGGGCATTTCGCCCAGATAGATCGCCTGTTCCGCCAAGTCCGAGCCGCTCTCGGAGCGCAGCCGGCAGTGAATCTTGAGAGGATAGGCATACGTCAAACGCAGTTGCCGGCACTCCATAGGCGTATAATGAGGCTTCTCCAACTCATAATAGAGGTACTCGAGGGTCATCTTCTTATCGTAGCTCTCGATGGGGAAGATTTCCCGAAACAGTGCCTCTAAGCCGGCATCAGCTCTCTTGGTGGGCGCAACGTCTTTCTGCAGAAAGCTTGCATAACTGCTTCTCTGTACGGCGACGAGATCGGGGATCTCCACCGCGTCCCGCATTTTGCCGAAATTGCGAAAAGTCCGCACAGCCATCTAATACTCCTACGGTAATGATAGTTAATCTCGCACCTTGGATCCTGCGTTTGAGCGCATACTCCCTATCTTTACTCACAAGAGGTGGTTCAGGTTCACTTTATTTCAATGGTTGCCCCGGCGGCTTCCAGTTGTTTTTTCGCCGCTTCGGCTTCGTCCTTGCTGATGCCTTCCTTGACCGGCTTCGGCACGCCATCGACGAGGTCCTTGGCCTCTTTCAATCCCAGAGCGGTCAACGCCCGGACTTCCTTGATGACCTGGATCTTCTTGTCGCCGAAGCCCGTGAGGATCACGTCGAACGTGGTCTTTTCGACCGCCGCTTCCGCCGGAGCACCGCCCGCCGCGGCCATCGGACCGGCCATCATTACCGCCCCGCCGGCTGCCGGCTCGATGCCATACACCTCTTTGAGGTAGTCAGCCAGTTCCTTGGCCTGCATCAGACTCAGTGTGACAATCTTGTCACCCAGTTCTTTGACCGGACCACTCCACGCCTTCTGTTCATCTGCCATCTGAAAGGACTCCTATACTATCGATGCCGGGCGGTAGCCGGGACTCCACTGTCTCGTTTAACCCTTGCGGGACAGCCACCCAGGCAGTTCATAGACGCTCTCGTTGATTAACTGTTGAAGAAGCAGTCCTTATGTCGGTCAGGCTGCCTGTTTCTCCGCCTTTTCGATGATGCTCTTGATACAGCCTGCCATCACGCCGGCCGGCCCAACCAGTGCGCCACCCACGCGCCTTCCGGGCGACTGGATGCAGGAAACAATTCTACCCTGTAGCTCGCCGCGGGTCGGCATCCTGGAGAGCTGCTCGGCGCCTTTGCGATCGAAAGCGGAGCCCTCCACGAAGGCTCCCCGGATCTCGATGGCCGGCAGCTTCCTGGCCCAGTCCACCATCTCCTTGGCGACATCGACGATGCTGTCCGCGCCGTAGACAACCGCGCACGGCCCGTTGAACAACTGGACCGCCGGCTCCATCTTCTGCTGGCGCAATGCCCTGGTGAACAAGGAATTCTTGACCACCACTACGTGAACGCCCTTCTTCTTGAGCTCGCCGCGCATCACGTTACTGTCAATACCCCCAACCCCCTTCGTACTGATAACCAGAAAATCGTGGATACCGTCCTCCACGATCTTTTTCTCCATCTGCGTCTGCACCAACTGCTTTACATATTTGCTCATCTTATCTCCCGTGCAACAGGGTTGCCGATTCGCTCACCAACTTACGATCTATTCTTCAGAGGCCTGGGCCTTCCGTGCGCCGGATTCGAGCGGCCGCGGTCAGACCGCCACCTGCACGCTCGGGGTCATCGTCGCCGACAAGCAGATCTTTTTAATGTAGGTCCCTTTCGCCGCGGCCGGTTTGATCCTCCTCATATGCGAGAGAAACGCCTCCGTATTCTCGACGAGCTTCTGCTTGTCGAAGCTCTGTTTGCCGACAATCGCGTGCACGTTGCCGCCGGCATCGTTGCGGAACTCGATCTTGCCGGCTTTGAACTCGGCCACCGCGGTGACCACATCATCGGTTACCGTGCCGTTCTTCGGCGAGGGCATCTTTCCCTGGGGACCGAGGATTCGACCAAGCTTGCCGACCTTGCCCATGACCTTCGGCGATGCCACCGCCACGTCGAAATCGGCCCAGCCGTCGGTAATCTTCTTCACCAGGTCCTCCACGCCGGCCTCGATCGCCCCGGCCTTCTTGGCCGCTTCCACATCCGACTCATCGCAAAACGCAATGACTTTCTTCTGCTTGCCAACCCCGTGGGGCAGGGACAGCGACCCTCGGACCAACTGGTCGGTCTGCTTGGTATCGATCCCGAGCTGTACCACGCACTCGACCGTCTGGTCGAACTTCACCGATTTGAACGATTTGATTTTGTCGATGGCCTGGTCCAGGCTCAGCGGCGTCTCGCTGACCTGCTCGGCCTCTTTCTTATATCTCTTACTCCTGGTCGCCATATCCAAATCTCATCTCATTTCCACTGGGAGGAACCCGCTCGTCAGCCTTCGACGTCTATTCCCATGCTGCGTGCGGTTCCCCGAATAATCTTCTCCGCCTGCGCCAAATCGTAGGCGTTCAGGTCTTTGAATTTCGTCTCCGCGATTTTGCGGACCTGCTCGGCCGTTACTTTTCCGACCTTCTCTTTGTTCGGGGTCCCACTGCCCTTGGCCACGGCGGCCACCTGTTTCAGCAGCACGGCCGCGGGCGGGCTCTTGACCTCGAAGGTAAAGCTCCGGTCGGTGTAGACCGTGATCACCACCGGCACGATCGTCCCGTTGAATTCCCGCGTCCGCTCGTTGAACTGCGAGACGAACTGCCCGATATTGACCCCACGCTGCCCGAGGGCCGGACCGATGGGGGGAGCCGGCGTCGCCTGTCCACCGGGAGCCTGCAACTTGATCTTGGTTGATATTTCTTTTGCCATTTTGCACCTTTATCGCACAGCTACTCTTGAACCGCCCGTGAACGAGCGTTGACCTTGCCGGGTCAGACTTTCTCGATCTGCCAATACTCGATGTCGAGGGGGGTACTGCGTCCGAAGATCGTCACAATGACGTTGACGATGCCGCGCTCCGAGTCGATCGAATCGACCACTCCCTCGAAGTTCTCGAACGCTCCTTCCCGAATCTTGATGTGATCACCCTTCTGAAACTCGACCTTGATGCTGGGGGCTTCCTCCGGCTTTTCGGCCGCCAGCAGCATTTTCGCCACATCCGTATCGCGCATCGGAGTCGGCATGCCTTCGGTGCCGATGAAGTCGCCGACGCCGGCCGTACCCTTAATCAGGAACCAGGCTTTCTCCGGAACGCGGCCGTCTTCCGTCGTCTGCATCTCCATGAAAACGTAGCCGGGGTAAAGCTTGCGTCGATGCACCGTCTGCTTGCCGCCCCGGATCCGCTTGATCTGCTCGGTGGGCACTTCGACCCGGCCAATCACGTCGCTCAGACCCTCCTGCTCGATCTTACGCTCGAGGGCCTCCTTGACCTGCATTTCCTTGTTTGCCGCAACTCTTAGAACGTACCACTGCATTGGAATAGCATCTTAAGACTCATAGTTTTCATGAAAAAAAACCCGCGCGTTCTAGGCACGCACCCACACCGTCACATCACCGTCCGCCGCATTTTCCCGCGTCTTGTCTCCGGGATTCCATCCGCCTGACCCGCCTCCGCCGCCTGTATAACCCTACATGAGCAGGCGACGGAAAATCAGCGAGAAAATCAGGTCCGTGGCCCCGAGCAAGGCGCCCATCGCCACCACGACAATGATCACCACCAGAGTCGAGACGGCCACTTCTTTTCTGCTCGACCAGTTGACCTTCTTCAACTCACCCTCTGCGGCGATCAGAAAGTCCGCCACCGAGGGCTTGTTCAGCAGCCAGTACGTGACGACCGACAGTGCCACGAAAATCACCACCGGGACCATGGTTGTGATCCACAAGCTCAGGTCCGCGGCCGCCAGCATCATATAGAGCCGCCAACACCCGAACGCCACCACGACCGCTACGGAAAAACCAGTGCCGAGCCTGGTATATTTACCCTGGCCCGGCTTGTAAATCTGTGTCAACATTATCGAGGCCCTGTTCAACCTACCATTCGACGCGGCGCCGGTACGGTACCTCGCCCATAGCACGCCAGGAGGGAATTGAACCCCCAACCTTCGGTTTTGGAGACCGATGCTCTACCAAATTGAGCTACTGGCGTATGGCCGTTCCTGCCCAAAAGCCGCCATCTATTCTTATTTACGTCGGAGCTTGTGAACCGTCCGTTTGCGCTCCGTTTTGCAGTACTTTTTCAACTCCAGCTTGGGCGCACCCTCGGCCACACTGATATCCGTCCGGTAATTCCTCTGGCTGCATTCACTGCACTCCAGCCAGACATATTCTCTCTTGCTCTTCTTCTTTGCCATAAAGCCTTCCAGCCCAACGGCCCTGCCCACAGAAAGGACCGCACTGCCTTTCCATGGGCATCGGCTCCTGCACTTTCTTCCATCGCATAACCCAGGCCGCGCTGCCGCCCGGAATCAGGCAAGGATCTTGGTTACGACCCCTGCACCAACCGTACGGCCGCCTTCGCGGACGGCGAAGCGCAAACCTTCTTCCATCGCGATGGGCGAGATAATCTCAATATCCATCGTAATGTTGTCGCCCGGCATACACATCTCGGCCGTCTTGCCATCTTCGCTCATCAGCGTGAGCACGCCGCCCGTGACATCGGTCGTTCGGAAGTAGAACTGGGGCTTATACCCGGGGAAGAACGGGGTATGCCGGCCGCCCTCTTCCTTGGTCAGCACGTACACCTGAGCATGGAACTTCGTGTGCGGGGTAATACTGCCGGGGGCGGCAATCACCTGGCCACGCTCCAGGTCCTTCTTTTCCACACCTCGCAGCAGCACGCCGATGTTGTCGCCGGCCTGGCCTTCGTTCAGGGTCTTGTTGAACATCTCGACGCCGGTGACCACGGTCTTGCGGGTATCCTTGGCCAGACCGATGATCTCGACTTCCTCGCCGACGTGGATCTTGCCACGCTCGATTCTGCCCGTACCGACGGTGCCACGCCCCTTGATGCTGAACACGTCCTCAACCGGCATCAGGAACGGCAGTTCCGTCTCGCGCTTCGGAATCGGGATGTACTCGTCCATGGCCTTGAGCAATTCGATGATCGGCTTGCATTCCGGATCGTCGAGGCTCTCGGCCCTCATCGCTTTGATCGCACAGCCCCGGATGACCGGGGTATCGTCGCCCGGGAACTGGTACTTGTTCAAAAGCTCCCGGACCTCCAACTCGACCAGGTCCAGCAACTCGGGATCATCCACCAGGTCCACCTTGTTCAGGAAGACCACGACCTTCGGCACGTTCACCTGGCGGGCCAGAAGGATGTGCTCGCGGGTCTGCGGCATCGGGCCGTCGTAAGCACTGACCACGAGAATCGCACCGTCCATCTGGGCGGCACCGGTGATCATGTTCTTCACGTAGTCGGCGTGACCCGGGCAGTCAATGTGGGCGTAGTGGCGGTTCTCGGTCTCGTACTCCACGTGCGCCGTGGCAATCGTCAGGATTTTGGTCGCATCGCGACGACCCTGGGATTCGGACGCCTTGGCGATCTCGTCGTAGGACTTGAACTTCGACAGACCTTTGAGGTCCATCACTTTCGTCATGGCGGCCGTCAGGGTGGTCTTGCCATGGTCCACGTGCCCAATGGTTCCAACATTAACGTGCGGCTTAGTCCGTTCGAATACTGCTTTTGCCATCTTTAATTAAACCTCCAAATGTGCATTTCAGCAGCTCGCTGCATTTCCTTATGGTCTCCTGCAATAACTCTTACCAACCATTGATAGCCAAGATTCCGACTTCGCCTTCGCAGACCGCCGCATCTCGGCTTGCTTGCATTTAGCTGCTGCTGGGATTTGAACCCAGGACCTCGTCCTTACCAAGGACGCGCTCTACCTACTGAGCTACAGCAGCGCTCTATCGTTTCCGATCCGTTTGGCGGCCAAACTGCAATCTATGGGGACAGTGATGCCTTGCCCGCAGGTTTGAACTCAGCCCCAACGGCTTTCTCCACACCAGCGGCAAGGCTTCCCGTCTTGGTATCTCTTGGTTATAAACAGATGAATATAAAGCAGAGAGCCAGCGCGTGCAAAAGAAAAAATACAAAAAAACGAAAAAACCGCCCGCTGCACATCTTGAGCATGCCGCGGTGCAGCCGGGCCGGCCACTTCACCATGACCGTGCTTTGCCGTGGGGTCGGCCGGTCAAGGGCCTGATGCGCTAATTGCTGACCCTCTCGGCCTCGTCAACCCTTCTGGCCTTGGCGAATCGCTCCGCCCAGCGGCTCACCAACGCACGCCAAGTCTGTGCTACCTCGGGATCTTTCACCTTGACCTGCTCGAGTGCCTCCAGCAAGGGGCTCGGGTCCACACTTGCCGCACTCTCCAGGTACTCCTCGACAGCCTTGACCACAAAGCCGTCCGGGCTCAAGTCCAAGTTCTTTTCCGCCAAGCAGTTACCAACCAACTCGCAGGCCTGATCGATACTGGATGAGGCCAGATAAGCCGCCAGCAGTTGCGATTTCAGCCGCTGTTTATCCTTTTCCTTTGCGGCCGCATTCAGCAAGGCCTTCAAATACTCAGCCGCCTGCTTGTAATTGCCCCCCGCCATATAGATCTGCGCCAGACTCTCCTGGACATCCTTCAGCAAGTTTACATTACTCTCACTCTGCGCCTTTTGTTCAACTAAAGTAAGGAAGGATACTCTCTGCTCGACCGAGAGCTTGCCCGCGTTGGCCGGAACCTCGATTCGGCTTTTCCAATCGCTCAAAACCGCCAGGTTGGAGCGTCTGAAGACTTTCAGCATGGCTTGCCAGGCTGGCTCGCCCTCTGTGGCCGTGCCGAGCTTCTCGACCAGCCAATCCAAATCCTGCGGCGCCCCTACCTCTGCGGCCAAATCGATCAGCTTCATCCGAATGGGGGGACTCGAATCCGCCACCATATCTTTCCGCAACCTGCGCAGTGCACTGGGTTTATCGATATTCACGAGCCCTTCCACCGCCGTCTGCCGCACCGGGTCCGCCGTATCGACGAGCGCCTGCTCGAACAGTTCACCATACAGCTTGGCCGCCTGCACGCGGCACGTGCTCCTCGGGGCACACAATCCGGCCATCGCACCCAGCAGATATCCACGCAGGCCCTGGTCGGTCCCTTTCCCGGCCTGAACATACCGATCGGCAATCGCCTTCAGATACCGGTCCACCTCCTCCGCTTTGAGCCCGTTTTGTTCCAGAAGCTTGCCGATCACCTCCGCGCCGTTCCGTGCCCTCTCGCCATCCGCCTCACCGAGGAACCTGACGGCCCACTCTAATGTCTCCTTCCTTATTTCTTCGGGAACCCTGTGTCCCGCGGTCGGCACGGAGGCCACGTAGCACGCACTGCCGAGGGCCACGAACAGTTCCCGGCGGACCAGATCATCCTGCTCGACCTTGAGTTGTTCCAGCAATGGTTTGGCCGCATTCAATTCGACCATCTTGATGACGACCCGGGCCGTCTTGGACCGCACTTCCCGACTCGGGTCGGAAATCAGGCCCAGCAGGGTAGTCTGAACTTGTTCCGATAATTTCGGCTTGCTCGTCCCCTGTCGCAACTCGTCGAGCTTGCCCAAAGCCCACAGCCGCACGCTCGTTTCCTCGGCGCTCAAGTGCTGGGCGAGGAACGCGTTCCGGGCGGCGTCATCCTGGAGCGAATTGCACAGGCCGTCCAGCGCCTTCAGATAGCGCGTCTGCCAAGTCACCAGATCGGTCTCTATCTCGCGCATCCGCGTCTCCTGGCGAACCAGCCGCTCGCGCAGGAACATCTCCGTAGCCCGCTGCTGAAGCTCGGTAAGCGTCTGCCGGCGGAGCGCGGCATCCTGGCTGACGGAAATGCCGATGGAAGCAAGGGCGCTTCTCGCGCCATCGGCGACCTGAGGCTCCGGGCTATCCAGCAAGGTGATCAGCTTGGCAACCGCCTGCTTGTCGGGGTGCCGTTTCAGGGCGTAGATCACGTTCATCTTCGCCTTCACGGGTAACGAGGGATCGCTCGCCGCCTTCTCCAGCTCCAACTGCACCTGGCTGTACCCAAAGATCAAAGTCGCTTCCGCCGCCAGCTTCGCAATCGTGAAATCCTGTTCGGACGTGATGATCCCGATCAGCGGCTTGATGAAATCTTCCTTGTTCCGGAGAGGCCGCTGCCAGGTCCGGGTCGGATTCAGTGCCTCGCAGACCGCCGCCCGCGCGTCCGGATTATCGACCCGCTTGAGCACGTCCAGAAGAATGTCCCGCGCCGCCGGATTGTCACTGAACAGCAGGAGGGTCGCCGCATCGATGCGATTCTTGGCACTCTTGTTTTCGAGGAGGGTGGTCTTGTTGATCCGCAACTGGGTATCGGCCGGATCCAGCTCGACGGTTTCCACGGCGGGAGGGACCAGCTCCTGGGCTAAAATCACTTGCAGACACCACACCGACAAAAGCAGTATCACGATATGGAGCCGTGGAGCATTCATTCGGACTACCTTCAGACTTCGGCAAGCTCAGTCGAGCCGCGGACCCCTGCCCGTCACTTCACCTGTCATCATAATCCTGCCCATCGGCAAAAGTCAATCACCTTTTCTGTTTTAAGCGAAGAGTTTTGCATTTTGCGTTATCGGAAGTCCGCTGACTCGAAGCAAAAACCCCCCCACGGGAGACTACGGCCTCGGATGATACTTCTTGTGGATTCTCCGCAGTCTTTCATGGTCGACATGGGTGTATATTTGTGTTGTCCCGATATCGACATGGCCGAGCATCTCCTGCACGCTCCTGAGGTCCGCCCCGCCACTCAACAGGTGCGTGGCAAAGCAGTGACGCAGTGTGTGCACCGTCACGTTACGCGGCATCCCTGCACGCAAAGCGTATTTCTTGACAAGTCTCCAGACCTCAATACGTGTCAGCGGGCGTCCGGTTCGGGAGAGCAGCAGAAAGGTATGGCTCTGGGGCCTGGCCAGCTTCGGACGCAAATGCTGGAGGTAATCGACCGTCGCCGCGATGGCGATCTTCCCGACCGGGATAATGCGTTCCTTGTTGCCCTTGCCAAAACAGCGCAGGTACCCGACGTCGAAGTTCAGATCGGTGGTTTTCAGTCCGGCCAATTCGCTGGCCCGCACCCCGGTCGCATAAAGCAGTTCGAGCATGGCCTTGTCCCGGAGGTAGAAAGGCTCCTCGGGACACGGCGCCTCCAGCAGCTTGAGCACATGCTGCTTGTTGCACACGGCCGGCAGTCTCTGCCAGGTCTTCGGAGTCTCCAGCACCCCGGTGCCGTCATCTTCGATCAAACCCCGGAGCTTGGCGAAGCGCAGGAACATCCGAATCGCCACCAGGGCCCGCTTGGCCGAGTTCTCGCTCTTCGGGCTGCCGGCCAGCATGCAGAGATAGTTCTGAACCGCACGCGGCTTCATATTCGCCCATTGCGCACGGCAGATGGCAGGCCGCGACCCTTTCCGTCCTCCGTCCTCTGTCCCCTGTCCGGCGTCTTCCGCGTCCGGGCCCAGGATACCGGCATCGCGGCAGAACTCCAGAAAGGCCCTGAGGTCCCGGCCATACGCGAGGATGGTGTTGTCCGAGAGGCCCGCCTCCACAACAAGATAGTCGAGAAAATCCGTGACCGTCCAGCCCAACGGCAAGGTGCGGAGCCCTTCGATAACGGATTGCCTCTGCGTCAGGGACATCCTCCCTCCCATGCAAAACTCGAAACAGCAACTTGAGACTGTTGTCTGTATCGACGCGAAGAGAACCCCACCTTTAGCTCGTCTTGGGGAACTCGCGGCCCATCGCAGAACAAGCCAGGCCCGTTCCGAATGGATTCCTCGTTCCCCGCGGTCATCCGGCCCATTCGACAGGAATGCAGGGAGGAAGCGGCTTGAGTACCGGTTCGACTCCCCGTATAATCAACCGTTGTTTTGCGGTACGAAGGTAGACAAAGCATGCAAAGAGCCGGGATGAAGACCAGCGCATACATACTGCTGGCGGGCACCCTGTTGGCCGCCGGCTGCACGAGCCAGACGGCAACAAACGCGGTCGAGCCGAACGTCTCCTCGCCACCGACACGGATGCTCTGTGAGGATCGCGTCACCAAGGCGGCCGTGATGCAGGCGGCCCAGGATGTGTTGTCGCGGATGTACTTTCCCATCGAGAAGTTCGATGTCGAATATGGCATCGTAAGGACCCGGCCGCTGCGCGGAGCCCAGTTCTTCGAGTTCTGGCGCAGCGATAACGCGGGCTGTTTCAATACCGTGGAGGCCAACACCGAAACCGTGCGTAGAACGGTCGAGCTACGGGTCAAAACGGACAACGGAGGACCGCAGACGGAGGACCGAGGACAGAGGACCAAGAATGGAGGCGTCTGGAGCCCGCCCTCTCCAGCTTCCCATCTGTATGTCGAGTGTAACGTCTCGGTGCAACGGCTCACGCTGCCGGAGAACGCGGTTCCCAGCATCTCGCAAATGTACCGCATGCACTCGCAGAGCACGCCGACCACGCAGCGGCTGGTTGTAACGCCCCAGCAGCAACAAGCCATGACCTGGATAGAACTGGGCGCTGACTCCCAGCTCGAAGCAGAGATCCTCAAACGGGTGGAGCAAAGACTCAAGCGTTTGGATTGACGACTGACGCCTGATGATTTACTATGCGGCCCTTGTGCCCTGCGCGTTGTGCGCCGCGGGCCTTCTAATCATAAATAGTAAATTGTAAATAGTACATCCATGCGGATTCTCGTTTGTGGGGGAGCCGGATACATCGGCAGCAACATGACCGCGATGCTGGCGGCGCGGGGCCATGAGCCTGTCGTCTTCGACAACTTCAGCAAAGGACACCGGGCGGCGGTCCGGGGTATGGAAGTCGTCGAAGGCGACCTGGCCGACCACGAGCTTCTCGTGACGACCTTGCGGAGTCGCGACATCGAGGCGGTGATGCACTTCGCCGCCTATATCGAGGTTGGCGAGTCGGTCCAGGAGCCGCTGCAGTACTACCGCAACAACGTGGCGAATACGCAGAACCTGCTGTCGGCGCTGGAGGCGGCGGGCGTGCAGAAATTCGTCTTCAGCAGCTCGGCGGCGGTCTACGGCATGCCCCGGCGCGTCCCCATCACGGAAGACACAACGAAGGAGCCGATCAATCCCTACGGGCAAACGAAATTGGACGTGGAGCACATGTGTCATTACCAGTCTGCGGCCGGAAGGCTGCATTTCGCGGCCCTGCGCTACTTCAACGCCTGCGGGGCCGGGAACCACGGCGCGCTCGGCGAAGACCACCGCCCGGAGTCGCACCTGATCCCGTTGATCATCCAGGCCGCCAGGGGAAAACGAGCGGATATCAAGATTTATGGCACGGACTACCCGACCCCCGACGGCACCTGCATCCGGGACTACATCCACATCGACGATTTGTGCCGGGCCCACCTGCTGGCGTTGAACAAATTGGACGAGCGCGCCGAGCTGGTCTATAATCTCGGTAACGGCCAGGGCTATTCCGTCCGGCAGGTGATCGAAATGGTCAAGCGGGTCTCCGGCAGGGACTTCAAAGTCGTCGAGGCAGACCGCCGGCCCGGCGATCCGCCGGTGCTGACGTCCGATGCGACCAAGGCCAGAACCGAGCTCGGCTGGCGCCCGGAAAAGCCCGGGTTGGAGGAAATGGTCACCACGGCCTGGAAATGGCATACCGAGCACCCGGACGGGTATTCGGATTGACGATTTATTATTTACTATTTGGCTTCGCATGACACATGCCAGGCTGGAGCACTGACGGCCGGTCCCCGTGCGTGGTGACTCTCAATAGTAAATCGGAAATCATAAATAGTAAATCTTGAAGGGTTTGTCCGTGGAGAAGATACGAAAGCGGGTCAAGGCCTTTCTCAGCAACCGGGGCATGTACTACGGCGACATCAGCATCCAGGACACCTGCGACATCTTTCTGAGGGAGATGGACCGGGGCCTGGCCGGCAGGAAGAGCTCGCTGGCGATGCTTCCCACGTACATCGAGACGGAGCGGGAAGTGCCCCGCAACAAGCCGGTGATTGTCATGGACGCCGGCGGCACGAACTTCCGGGCGGCGACCATCACCTTCACGCCGGCGGGCGAAGCCGTCATCGCGGATTTCAAAGTGTACCCCATGCCCGGCATCCTGACGGAAGTGAGCCGGGAGGAATTCTTCGGGACGATGGCCGGGTACGTCCGCGAGATCGCCGGCAAGAGTCCCAACGTCGGATTCTGCTTTTCGTATCCCATTGAGATGTTCCCGAGCAAGGACGGGCGGGCCCTCTACTTCTCCAAGGAGATCAAAGCCCCGACAGCCGCCGGCCACATGATCGGCGAGAACATGGGTCAGGCCCTCCGGCGTCTCGGCCTGCCGGAACGAAGGCACTTCGTGCTGCTGAACGACACGGTCGCGACCCTGCTGGCCGGCCGGGCCGACACCAGCGGCCGCAAGTTCGACACCTACATCGGCTTCATTCTCGGCACGGGGACCAATACCAGCTATGTGGAACAGAACGCCAAGATCACCAAAGCGAAAGACCTGGACCCGGCTAAAAGCCAGATTGTCAACGTCGAGTCGGGCGGATTCGGAAAGGCACCCCGGGGCCGGATCGACAAGAAGTTCGACGCCGCTTCCGTCAGTCCCGGCGTCAACACCTTCGAGAAGATGATTTCGGGGGCATACGTCGGCCCGCTATGCTTGGTGACGGCGATAGGAGCCGCCGACGCCGGACTGTTCTCCAAGACGGCCGCCGCGAAGCTCGACGGTATTCCGGTCGTGACCACCAAGGACGTCAGCAACTTCCTGAGCCGGCCGGAGGGAGGGGACAATCCGTTATCGGTCGCTCTGGCCGACGCGACCCAGGAGGACGTTGTCGCGTTGTACTACCTGGCGGACGCGCTGGTCGAGCGGGCGGCCAAGCTGACGGCGATCAACCTCTCCTCGGTGTCCCTCAAGTCGGGCAAAGGCCAGAATCCCTGCCGGCCCGTGTGCATCGTGGCCGAGGGCACCACCTTCTACCGCCTCAAATCCCTCCGCCGGAAAACCGAGTACTACCTCAAGCAGTTCCTGGTGGAAAAGAAGCGCGTCTACTACGAGATCGTAACGATCGAGAACGCCACCCTGATCGGCGCCGCCATCGCCGGCCTGACCAATTAGAAATCACGCGGTCGGGCAATCAACGTGAGGCGACCGGGTGGCCCCGGGCGGCCAGCTCGTAGGTGTCCTTGGCGATGCCGACTTGCTCGTTTGTGGGAATGACGAAGACCCTCACGGGGCTGTTCTGGGCATTGATCTGGGCCTCATCGCCAATCGTTTTCTCGTTGGCGGTCGGGTCGAGGCGGACGCCGAGTTGACTCATGCCGCGGCAAATCTGTTGGCGCAGGCAGGCGGCGTTTTCGCCTATGCCGCCGGTAAAGGCGATGGCGTCGAGCGGCTCGAGCACGGCGGCGTACGCGCCGATGTATTTGCGAATTCGATAACAAAAAACGTCGATGGCCAAGGTTGCCCGCTCGTTACCTTCCTGGGCCAGTTGCAGCAGATTGCGGATGTCGTTCGACAAGCCCGAGATTCCCAGCAGGCCGCTTTGTTTGTTGCAGAGGGTATTCAACGACTGTGCGTCATAGCCCTTGTCGGTGAGATAAAAGAGGATGGCCGGGTCCAGGTCGCCGCAACGGGTCCCCATCGGCACACCCTCCAGCGGTGTGAAGCCCATCGACGTGTCGATGGAGTGGCCGTCCTTGACCGCCGTGATGGAACAGCCGTTGCCCAGGTGACACGTGATGGCGTTGACCTCGTATTTGCCCCGGCCCATCAGCGCCGCTACCCGGCGGGCAACGTATCGGTGCGAGATCCCGTGGAACCCGTAGCGCCGGATGCCATATTTCTCGTACAGCCCGTAGGGCAGGCCGTAAATGTACGCCACTTTGGGAATCGTGGTGTGAAACGCCGTGTCGAAGCACGCCACTTGCGTGACCCCCGGCAGCCGACGCCCCGCCGCACGGATGCCGGCCAGATTGGGCGGATTGTGAAGAGGAGCGAGATCCGCATACTTCTCAATCGAGGCGATCACCTTCTCGTCGATGACCACAGAGCCGGTGAATTCCTCGCCGCCATGAACCACCCGATGCCCGACCGCGCCGATCTCGGAAAGGTCTTCGAGAACTCCGACATCTTCCCGGACGAGCGCGTCGAACAGAAGATTGACGGCGGCATTGACGTCGCCGGCACTGACCTCGCTCGTATGCGTCGTGCCATTCGAGCCGTGTGTCAGGATCGATGTCCCTTCCCCGATGCGCTCGACGGCACCCTTGGCCAGAATCTGGGCCTGGGGCATTTCGTACAGATGGTACTTCACGGAAGAGCTGCCTGCGTTGATCACCAGTACTTTCATCGTCTCTATGGTCCTCTCGGGAAAATACGCTGTCAGGAATTGGGTGGCAGCGGCAAGCGCCCGCTTGCCGATGGTTCGCCCGTCCGCCATCGGCAAAGCCTTCGGCCTTGCCGCTGCCACCCAGATATTCTCATCCTCTTCTGGTGGACCCAAGGTCCATGAAGGGCTCCTCTGAATAGCGTCCCCTCTCCTGTGCGCGTCTTATAACAACTGTCCCAGCGTCAAGATCACGGTCGCGACGACATCATCGACCGTCGCCCCGCGCGAAAGGTCCGTGATCGGTTTCGCGAAGCCCTGCAGGAACGGGCCGATGGCTCGTGCTCCGCCCATGTATTGGGTCAGCTTGTAAGCGATGTTTCCGGAATTCAGGTCGGGAAAGACAATGACGTTCGCTTTTCCGGCCACGAGACTTTCGCCCTTGACCTTCTTGGCGGCCACCCGCGGGACAATGGCGGAATCCGCCTGGAATTCGCCGTCGATCGCCAGGCCGGGCTCGCGCGCCCGCGCGATGGCCAGAGCCTCCTTGACCTTGTCCACACAGGGCGCCGAGGCGCTGCCCTTCGTCGAGAACGACAGCATGGCCACGCGGGGCTCCTCGCCGAGAATCCGCCGGGCGCTGACCGCCGAGGCAAGGGCAATATCGGCCAATTGCTCGGCCGTCGGATCGATGTTCACGGCGCAGTCGGCGAAAATAAAAGGCTTGTCCTTCTCGCCGAGAAAGCTGGGAATGATCATGAGGAAATAGCTCGAAGGCGTCTTGATGCCGGGCAGCAGCCCCACGGTCAGCACGCCCGCCTGGATCAACGTCGCCGTGGCACCGGCAATCCCGCCGACCGCGGTGTCCGCGTCACCACAGGCGACCATCATGCCCCCATAGAACAGGGGCTTACGAACGATGTTCCGCGCCACCGCCGGTGGAATGCCCGGCCTGCGAGAACTATACTGCTGAGCATAGAAATCGAGCTTCTCGTGGGTCCGCGGGTCGATCCTTTCTATGCCGTCGAGGCCGACGCCCGCTTTGGCAGCAGCGGCTTCGATTTGCTCGGGGGAGCCGAGGACAATGGGTCTGGCGATCTTCTCGTCCCACAGTCTTTTCGCGGCCTGAATGATGCGCTCGTCCCTGCCCTCCGGCAATACCACCGAGAGGTTTCTCCCCCTGGCCCTCGACCTGAACATGTCTATGATATCCACCGTCGGCGCTCTCCACAGCAGCAGAATCGAGGATGTGCCACCGTTCTGCCTGATCGTATGCGATTGGTCCTTCCCTTATAGTCCCGAACGTCACCGGATGCAAGACAAAACTGAATCTGCGCGCGGTGCGGGTACACGACAAGACCGTGGCAGGCCAAGTACCCGGTCGGCTGACCACTGGTTCGGAATGACTCCCGGCTTTCGCTGTCATTTCGACCAAGGCCGAAGGCCGCCCTATGTCATTTCGACCAAGGCCGAAGGCCCCCCTATGTCATTTCGACCAAGGCCGAAGGCCGCGCGGAGAGGGTTCCCAAACGCGAAACAACGCGTTTGGGGTCCCAGATATCTGGCCGCGAATGGACGACACGCCAGGTTCGTGGCCAGATGTCTCGACTCCGCTACGCTCCGCTCGACATGACACATGGCGCAGGACTTGCTCCGAACCGGCATGAGCCCCCAAAGAGAGCATCGCCTCCTCAGTTGCACTTTTTGTCACGCAACCCGCGGTACACTGGCGTTTGCTTTCCGGACGGCGGTCGGCTATACTACCCGCCACAAGAACTCTTAGTCCTGTGACGGCTTCGGCGCTGGCAGGAGGCCAGGAACGGGGAGGCAAGAGCCGGGGTTGCCAAGCCGCCGTCGCCAAATGGAGAAGGAGACCAATTCATGAGCGGCATCTTCGGGGTCGTCTCAAAGGGCAGTTGTCTCGAAATTCTCTTGCACGGCACCGACTATCATTCGCACCTCGGCACCCAATACGGCGGAGTGGCGGTCCTCGGCCGGGAATTCGCGCGCCAGATCCACGATATCAGCCAAAGCCAGTTCAAATCCAAATTCTTCCAGGACTACCGGCACATGAAGGGCAACAAGGGCATCGGCGTCATCAGTGCCCTGGAGGAGCAGCCGATCTATCTGAACTCCAAGTTCGGGCCGTTCTGCCTGGCCACGAACGGCATTGTGGAGAACGCCGACGAACTGGCCGCCCGGCTGCTGAAGAAGGGGATGTCCTTTAGCGAAATCAGCCGGGGCATCGTGAACACCACAGAGCTGGTCGCCAAGCTCATCAGCCTGGGCGCGGACCTGGTGGACGGCATTGAGAAGATGTTTGATGCGATCCGGGGCTCGTGCTCGCTGCTGCTTCTCAGTCGGACGGGGATTTACGCCGCCCGAGACCGGTTCGGCTATACACCGCTGGTCGTGGGAAAGAGCAGCCAGGGATGGGCCGTCGCGACCGAGAGCTGCGCGTTTCCCAATATCGGGTTCGAGGTCGTCAAGCAGGTGGCGCCAGGCGAGATCATCCTGCTGAATGAAGACGGGGCCGTCCAGCAAAGACCGGGGCGAGGCAAGATCAGCCAGGTCTGTGCCTTCCTCTGGATCTACACCGGTTTTCCCGCATCGAGCTACGAAGACATCAACGTGGAGACTGTCCGGGAGAGATGCGGCCGGTTCCTCGCCAAGCGGGACAAGGACATCCGCGTGGACCTGGTCACGGGGATTCCCGACTCCGGGTTCGCCCACGGGCTGGGATATGCCGCGGAATCCGGCAAGCCCTTCCGGCGCCCGCTCATCAAATACACCCCCGGCTACGGCCGCAGCTACACGCCCCCCTCCCAGCAGACCCGCGACCTGATCGCCCGCATGAAGCTCATCGCCATCAAGGAAGTCATTGAGGGCAACAGCATCGTCGTCTGCGAGGATTCCATCGTCCGGGGGACCCAGTTGAAGAACTTCACCATCAAGAAGCTGTGGGACTGCGGCGCCAAGGAAATCCACGTCCGGCCCGCCTGCCCCCCGCTGATGTTCCCCTGCCGGTTCAATCTGTCCACCCGCTCGACCCGCGAGCTGGCCGCCCGCAACGCCATTCGGGCCCTCGAAGGCCACGACCTGGCCGATGTATCGGAATACCTCGACCCCGCCTCCGCGAAATACCGGCAGATGGTGGACTGGATCGCCAAAGACCTGGGTGTCACCACGCTGCGGTACCAGACGGTGCAGGACATGGTCAAAGCCATCGGACTGCCACGCGAGAAGCTCTGCCTCTACTGCTGGACGGGCGAATGCCCGAAAGCCGTGCGCCCCTGCCCGGCGTTCAAAATCGTGGAGACCCGGAAGCGGCCACGCAAAGAGAAGGCTCCCGCCGAAGAGCTCGACCAGCGCACGCTCTGGTGATGCGCGTGCGCGGCCAACTTTAGTGGCTCTTGTAGGTCGTGCGTCCCCGCACGACTTCTTGAGGCGAGCGAGGACGGGGACCCCAAACGCAAAGAATCGCGTTTGGGAACCCACGCTCGCCCTACCATGCGGGATTTCGCACATGCCAATCAGGGCCACAAAGTCAGTCGCACGCTGATACGCGACAGTTTGCGGCCAAGACTTGCAGAGGTGATGGGGGATTGGTAGGCTACCGCGAAGGAGTCCCTGATCCGGCGTTTTCCGGGAAGCGACAGCCTCGTCTCGTCGCTCAGGGTCCCTCTGAAGTAACACAGGATATGAGTATCTGCAGGAATGAACGAGGATAGACGTATAGTTTTGACGCCCGTTGAGGAGGTCGCCGTGCGGGCGTCGTCGTTCGACGTGCTGTACGGGCCGGCGGAGAAGATTCCCACGATCGTCGTGGAGAACTTCCCGGCGTTGGGCAAGCTGGCGGCAATGCGGTTTATCGAGTGGGTGCAGAGCCATCCGGGCGGCGTGATTTCCCTGCCGACCGGCAAGACGCCGGAACACTTCATCAAGTGGGTCCAGCGCGTGCTCAACCACTGGGAGACGCCCGAGATCCAGCGAACGCTGGAACAGGCCGGCGTCGATCCGACGAAGAAGCCCGACATGTCCAGCCTGCATTTTGCGCAGATCGACGAGTTCTATCCCATGAACTCCGCTCAGCACAACAGCTTCACCCATTACGTCAAGCACTTCTATATCGAGGGCTTCGGGCTCGACCCGGCCCAGGCCCTGCTGATCGACACGTGCCAGATCGGTTTGCGAACGTGCGAGACGCTGGCGGATGTGTGGCCGGGCAATCGCGTGGACCTGACCTTGCGGTATCGGCATCCGACGAACCAGCTCGAAAGCCGGCAGAAGGCCCTGCTCGCCCGGATCGACCAATGGTGCATGGAGTACGAGCAGCGGATTCAGGGGTTGGGCGGCATCGGGTTCTTCCTCGGCGGTATCGGCCCCGACGGCCATATCGGCTTCAACATCAAAGGCTCGGACCATTACTCGACGACGCGCTTGTGTCCGACCAATTATGAGACCCAGGCCGCCGCCGCAACCGACTTGGGCGGGATCGAGGTCGCCCGCCAATGCTTAGTGATTACCATCGGCCTGCGGACGATTACGGCGAACCCGGATTGCACCGCGATTGTCATTGCCGCCGGGCAGGCGAAGGCCGCTCTGGTCGCGCAGGCCATCCAGTCCGAGCAGCACATCGACATCCCCGCGAGCTGCCTGCAGCAATTACCCAACGCCCGATTCTATATCACGCGAGGCGCGGCGGCGCAGCTCACCGAGCGCCAAGTTCAGGTTCTCCAGAGCGCACCGACCCTCAGCGACGCCGAGGTGGAGAAGGCCTTGGTCGAGCTGGCCGTCCAGCGCCGCAGGCGCCTGCTCGATCTGACCGAGGCCGACTGCCGGACCAGCCCGCTGGCCGCCGCCGTTCTGCAGAAGCGGTCCGAGCCGTTGCAGGAACTGGCCAACATGGTGCACGAGCGGCTCGTCGCCAAGATCGACAGCGGCTCGCACGTCTGCCGCAACAAACGGTTCCTGCACACGGAGCCTCACCACGACGACATCATGCTCGGCTACTTCTCCGAGGTCGTCCGCCATTTCCGACAGGCGACCAACGAGCACCATTTCGTGACGCTCACCAGCGGCTTTACCGCCGTCACCAATCGCTTCATGCAGGCCCAGATGGCGTGCCTGCGCCGGTTCCTCGCCACCCCCCAGTTCAAGACCCTGCTGGAGCAGGACTATTTCGCGCAGGGCAACGTGGTCGAGCGCAACCGCGATGTCTGGCAATACCTCGACGGCGTGGCCGCTCAGGACCAGGACGACAAGGATGAGGGCTGTGCCCGCCGGATGCTGCGCAACCTGATCGAGCTGTTCGGCGATGATTTCCTGCGCGACATGGATGGCTGCGTGGCGGAGCTGGAAGAATACTTCGCCACGACGTATCCCGGCAAGAAAGACCCGGAGCACATTCAGCGACTCAAAGGGATGTGCCGCGAGTGGGAGGCCGAATGCCTCTGGGGCTACTACGGCTGGCAATGCCAGAATGTCCGGCATCTGCGGCTGGGCTTCTACACGGGCGATATCTTCACCGAAGAGCCTACGATGGACGAGGACGTCCCGCCCATCGTGGCGGAGCTGCGGCGGGTCAATCCCGACGTGATTACCGTCGCCTTCGACCCGGAGGCCAGCGGGCCCGACACGCATTACAAAGTCATGCAGGCGCTCGCCGAGGCGCTGCGGGTCCACCTCAAGACCTGTGACAAGCCGAACCTGCGCATCTGGGGCTATCGCAACGTCTGGTTCCGCTTCGATCCCTCCGAAGCCAATGTCTTCGTGCCCGTGACCCTGGCGATGTTCTCCGTCATGCACGACGCCTTCATGAACTCCTTCATCACGCAGAAGGACGCCTCCTTCCCGAGCCACGAATACGACGGGCCTTTCTCGCAATTGGCCCAGCGCATCCAGGTCGAGCAATATCAGAAGGTGAAAGTCTGCCTGGGCCGGGAATGGTTCTACAACCACGCCAACGCCCTGATCCGCGCCACCCGCGGCTTGGTCTTCCTCCGCGACATGTCGCCCGAGGAGTTCCTCAGCTCCTGCCGTGCCCTGCGCCAGTCCGTCGAAAACCGCTGACGCGGCCGGTCCCGCTGTGGCGCGCTTTCCTTAACAGATACGGCACTTCGGAATTCCATCACCGGTCTTGTTATTCATATCTCAGCGCCACCATGGGATCGATTCGTGCCGCCCGGCGCGCGGGGATATAACTGGCCAGCAGGGCGATGGCAGCCAATACCAGGGATACACCCGCAAGTGTCAGCGGGTCCGTGGGAGTTACGTCATACAGAAGACTGGAAAGAATCCGGGTCAGGGCCATGGCTCCGGCCAGACCGATGGCGACTCCGATGAGCGTCAGTTTGAACCCGTGTGCCAGGCTCGCCGTTAAGATATCAATTCTGCGCGCACCCAACGCCATATGAATCCCGATATCATGGGTCTGCTGCGTCACGCTGTATTGCAGCAGGCCATAGATGCCAACCGAGGCCAGGATCAAGGCGATGCCGGCAAAAAGGCCCAACAGAACCATCGTGAAACGCCGCGGCGCCAGCATTCGAGACAACGCCGTCTCCAAGAGCTCCAACTCCTTAATTACCTGATCCTTCTCCAACTCGGCAACCTGCATCCGAAGCGCCGGGGCCAGGCGCATCGGGTCCCCGTCCGTTCGCACCAGGAGAACCACAAATCCCAGAAAGTCGTCCCCCCGTCCATAGGCTACTCCCTTCACCGGATCCGGCGTTTGGAAGTCTCTCACTGTACCTGCAACACCCACAATGGTATGAATGTTGTGTCCGGCTGGGTCGTCGGTGATCAGCCTTTGCCCGATGGGGTCGATATCGGGGAAGCACTCCCGGGCCAGGGTCTCATCGATTACGACGGCGTCTGGGTCCTGGTCTGTGAGCGTCTGCCCTCTGAGAAACCGGATGCCCATCGTATCAAAAAACTCCGGTGTGACGCCCACCCATCGGGTAGAGTGGCCTGGCCCGGAATCGGCTTGGCCCGAAATGGAGAAACTGGACTCGAAGGCATCACTGAAATCAAACGCATCGGTCACGCTATGGCCGTCGAAAAGCGCCGCCGCCGAACGGATGTGCGGAAGGGCTCGCAGTCGTTCGAGCAGCGATTGAAAGAAGGTATTGTACTGGGCGAACCCAGTATATTTCGCTTGCGGCAACTGAATATGCATTGCCAGCACCTTTTCGGGTCTGAATCCCAGGTCCACGTTTTGCAGGGCAATCACGCTGCGAATCAACAGGGCTGCTCCGATGAGCAGAACCAGAGAAAGACCAAGCTGAGAAACCACCAGGCCGCTATGAACACGTCGCCAGCCACGGCCGCTCGTGATCCGTCCCGACCCTTCCTTGAGGGTCTCGCTCACGCCCACGTCGGAAGCCCGCCAGGCTGGCATCATGCCAAATAACAGGCCCGTAAGTACAGAGACGCCAAGAGTAAAACCAAGGACGGACAGGTCTACACTCGCTTCCCGCAAGCGTGGAATGTCCGAGGGGCATAGACGAACCAGCCCCTTGACCGTACAGAAGGTCAGCGCCAGACCCAGTACACCGGCGCCCGCGCTCAGGAGGAGGCTCTCGGTGAGCATCTGACGCATGACACGGGTTCGCGAGGCGCCCAGGGCCAGTCGCATTGCCATCTCCCGCTGGCGCACGGTGGCACGAGCCAGAAACAGGTTGGCGATATTGCCGCAGGCGATCAGCAGCACGAATCCCGATGCTCCCAACAGCAGCAGGGGCAACTTCCGATGGCCCTCCACGATCTGATCCAGGAGCCGCTGGACGCCAAACTTGGCACCCTCTACCTTGGCATTGCGGTCCATTTGACGCAGGCGATCCGCAAGCACGGCCAAGTCCGCGTTCGCCTGTTGGGGAGTAACACCCTTCTTCAATCGCGCCAGCGGAAACACCGGGATGGGCTGGAGGCCCGCAGCGTCTTCGGTGAGAATGATCGGTCTCCAAAGCGGCACGGATCGCCCGAAAGGAAAACTGAACCCAGGAGGCATGACCCCTACGATCGTGCAACTCTCGCGATTCAGGACCTTAGTGAGACTCTCATCCTCACCCGGCCCCGCCGTGGTGAGACTTATGCTCTTGCCGATGACATCCGAAGACCCACCCAGGTGGTCTTTCCAGAAGGCATGGCTCAGAATCACCACACGGGTGCTCTCGGGTTTCTCTTCTTCCGGCAGGAATCCGCGCCCCAGTATGGGCTGAATACCCAGTAAAGGAAAGAGGTTGGCGGTGACTTCGCATCCCTTTATCTCATGGGGCTGCTCTATCCCTGCAACATAAAAGGGACGCCTCCAGTACCCGGCCAGAGACTCAAACACCCGGTTCTGCTCTCGCAGGAAGAAAAAATTCGGACGATATGTGAGCCCCTCCTTCCACGGGACGCCTTGCTCCCAGATCCTCACAATGCGATGGGAATCCTTGTAGGGCAGCGGCCGGAGCATCACGGCGTTGACCACGCTGAAGATCGCCGTATTCGCCCCGATGCCTACGGCCAGAATCAGAATGGCTGTCACCGCAAAGCCGGGGCTTCGCGCCGATAACCGCAGCCCGTACCGCACGTCCTGCCACAGAGTGCTCATATCTCCCGCCGTTCCCGCGCAGGGCAATGCCAATGCCTCTGACGGTTCCTATGGCGCCACGCCATCATCGCTCTCCACCTTTTTTGTCGCCGGCGCCGGTGTCAGCGGCGGTTTTCGATTCGACCTGGAGATCATCGAAGGCGGTGGCGGCGTCGGCTTTGGTCCATAGGCCGATCAGGCCCGGGCCGGGGAAAGTGGCGTCTTCCTTCTCAATGAGGGTCTTGCCATCGAAGGCCACCATGATCTTCTTGCCGACGTCCGTGACTCTGATCGTGTGCCAGACTTTGGCGTCGGCGGTCACATCGACACTGGCGATCTGGGTGCGCTTGCTGGCCTTCACGTAGTACAGGCGGAGGTTGTTCTCCAACGGGTTCCAGCGCGTGACGTAGTAGTTGTTAGGATCAGTGGCCCGCCAGAGGGGCCCGCCGCCCTGGTCTTCCTTACCGGACAGCGCTTTGACCGTCACCTCCAGTTCCAGGTCCTTGTAGCGCGTGCCTGCGACCATTAGCAGGTTGTAGGTGCCGCTGCGATTCTCCGTTTTCGTCAGGGCCAGGACGTTGGGGGCGCTGGGTGCGTTGGCATCGGCGATCACCTGCCACGTGCCCGGCTTGCCTTTGCCATTGGTCTCGGCGGCCTTCCAGCCCCTCGGCAATCCGCCGGCCGCCACTTTGTCGAAGTCCCATGTGTTCTTCTTGCCTT
>Ga0315281_10001728_pt1 | contig 32362 bp, 28 predicted proteins | sample YL17G07_0_MG_FD_204540 | JGI IMG/M metagenome (GOLD analysis project Ga0315281, IMG submission 204540) | Sediment microbial communities from Yellowstone Lake, YNP, Wyoming, USA - YL17G07_0 | ecosystem: Environmental > Aquatic > Freshwater > Lake > Sediment | place: USA: Wyoming | collected...
TGCCTGATGGCGGCCGGGACGCTGCCGCTCGTCATGAGCGGCAGCCTGGCGTGGCCGCTCCTGTTCATGCTCGTCACCGGGCTCGTGTTCGGCACCATCTCGCCCCTGCACGGCCTGTACGCGGCCGAGGTCTTCGGCGAACGCCGCATCGGCACGCTCATGGGCATGCAATCGCTCGTCGTGAGCCTGGTCTCGGCGACAGGACCCGCGCTGCTCGGCCTGACAGTCGACGCCACCGGGGGGTACGAAGTCGAGATCGTCCTTACTGCGGCACTCTTCGTCGCCGCGTTCGGGTTGCTGACGCTGCGCCCGCGCACGGCCACGGATGCGAAGCTGCGCGTCGCGGCCGTGACGGCGGTCGAAGCTGTCGCGGGGGCTGAGGCCGCGTCTGACGGGTGAGCGCGCCCGTTGACTGCATTCGTTCCCGTTCACATACTTGAGCAATCATGCAAGTCGAGTCCCCAGACGCAGTCTTCGAGCAGTTCGCGCGGATCACCGGCGCGCTCTCTGCGCCGAGCCGGCTCAAGTTGCTCGACCGCCTTTGCAATGGCGAGCAAACGGTGGAGCAACTCGCGGCGTCAGCCGGCCTGAGCATCTCCAACGCGTCGCGGCAGTTGCGGCTGCTCGCAGACTGCGGGTTGGCGTCTGTCCGCCGGGACCCGCCCTACGTCCACTACCAGGTGGCGAACGAGCCTGTCGTCGCGTTCTGGTTCGCCCTTCGCGACCTTGCGCGGGGCCAGCTGGCAGAGTTCGACCGCGTCGTGACGAGCCTGGTGGCGCCAGGTGACCCTCTCGTGCCCATGGGCCGCGACGAGCTCCGCGAACGCATGGCCGCCGGGGAAGTCGTCTTGCTCGACGTGCGCCCCGCGCCGGAGTACCGCGCCGGCCACATCCCGGGCGCGGTGTCCATCCCACTCGAAGAGCTCGAGGAGCGCCTCGCCACACTCCCGGCGGACCGGGCGATCGTGGCGTATTGCCGCGGGCCGTACTGCGTGCTCGCCGTCGACGCGGTCCACCAGCTTCGCACTCACGGGTTCGCCGCCCTGCGGCTGGAGGACGGCTTTCCCGAATGGAAGGCCGCTGGTCTGCCCGTGCAGGCCGCCTGAGGAGGTCCAGATGTTCGGAACATTGAGGTCGCTTACAGCCGGCGTGCGCGGCCGAGGACGCACCGCGGCTCCGCCGTCCGTCCTCATCATCCTGAGCCACGCCCCGTTCGACGGGGACACCACCTGGAACGCCCTCCGGCTCGCCTCCACGTTGCTCGAGCGCCAGGTGCCGGTCCGGATCTTCGTGATGAACGACGCCATCGACGTGGTGCGCGCGGGCGCCATGCCCGAGGGCTCGGAATTCGACCTGCAGGCGATGCTTCGCGCGCTCCTGCCGAAGGGTTGCCGGGTCAAGATCTGCACGACCTGCATCAACCGCTGCGGCATCGGCCAGGGCGAGGTCATCCCCGAGGCGATCCTGGCCACGATGGGCGACCTGGCCGCATGGATCGTCGAAAGCGGCCGCGTGGTCGTCTTCTAGGAGGGCAGCATGACCGGGACACAGGTACAGCGGATCGTTGTCCTCGGCGGAGGTATTGGCGGCCAGGTGGCTGCTACGCGGCTGAAGCAAAAGTTGGGCGCGGGCGCCCGCGTCGTCATGGTCGAACGCTCGGCGACGTTCACGTTCGCCCCGTCACTCCTCTGGTTGATGGTGGGCAAACGCCAGGGACGTTCGATCACACGCGACTACTCGGCGCTGAGCCGCCGCGGCGTCGAGGTTGTGCAGGCGACGGTGGCTGGCGTCGACACCGCCGCAGCCGAGGTCGAGACGGACACCGGGGCGATCGGCTACGACTACCTCGTTGTCGCCCTTGGCGCGGCGCTCGATCCGGGGCGGATTCCGGGACTCGCCGAGCACACCTTCCATCCCTACGACCTGGCCTCGGCGGAACGGCTGCGGACTGCCCTGTCAGAATTCCGCGGTGGCCGCGTTGTCGTGGCCATCGCCTCGCTGCCGTACAAGTGCCCGGCTGCGCCCTACGAAACCGCCATGCTCATCGACAGTTACTTGCGTGACCGCGGCCTGCGCGCGACCTCACACGTCGACATGTACACGCCCGAGCCGCTCCCGCTGCCCGTGGCGGGACCGTACGCGGGCCACAGCGTGGCGGCTGAGCTTGCGGCGCGGAGCATCGCCTTCCATCCACGTGTGCAGGTGGATGGGGCCGAACCGGGAGCCCTCAGGATTGGCGGAGAACAGGTGGCGTACGACCTCGCGGTCGTCATCCCGCCGCACCGCCCGCCCGAGGTGGTCGCCACCAGCGGGCTGGCCGGCCCGAACGGGTGGATACCGGTCGACCGCTCGACCCTGCGCGCCCGGGCCAGCAACGTCTACGCCATTGGCGACAACACGGCGATCCCGCTCGAGAACGGCATGCTTCTCCCCAAGGCGGGCGTGTTCGCCCACGGGGAGGCCGAGGTGGTCGCGGAGAACATCGCCCGGCGGGTACGCGCCGACCTTCGCGAGGACGCGTTCGACGGCCACGGGACGTGCTTTCTCGAGGCCGGCGGCGGCACGGCGGGCCTGGCACGGGGCGACTTCTTTGCTTCGCCGGTCCCCAGGGTTGCGATGCACCGGCCCGGCCGTGCGTGGCACGCCGCCAAGATTGGCTTCGAGCAGTACTGGTTGAGGCGCTGGCTCTAGCCCTTCTTCAGACGTGGGTCGAGGATGTCCCGGAGAGCGTCGCCCATAAGGTTGAAGGCAATGACGGTGAGCGTGATGGCGACGCCCGGGGCAAGGGCGACCCACGGTGCTCTCTCGATCGACCCGGCCGCTGATCCTCTGCTGAGCATGGCTCCCCATGTAGCAGCGGGCGGCGGGATGCCGAGGCCGAGGAAGGACAGCGACGCCTCTACGAGGATGGCGCCGCCGATCGTGGCCGAGGCGAGGACCATGATCGGGGCGAAGAGGTTGGGCAAGATGTGGCGCAGTGCGACGCGTGTTGGGCTCAGGCCCATGGATCTCGCCGCCTCGACAAATGGGGCCTCCTTGATCGTCAGCACCGTCCCTCGCACCACTCGCGAGCTCGAAGGTGCAATGAAGATGATCAGGATGAGCACAATGTTGCGCAGCGACGGGGTGGTGACGGACACGAGGGAAAGCAGGAGCACCAGCGGAGGGATCGCCATCACGCCGTCCATCAGCCGCTGCACGAGCATGTCCCACCAGCCGCCCACGTAGCCGGTAAACAGACCGATCGCGGTCCCGACCAGCAACCCCAGGAACGTCGCGTAGATACCTACCTGCAAGGAAGGCCGGGCCCCATACATCACCCTGGAAAAGACGTCGCGTCCGAGAGAGTCAGTGCCAAGGAAGTGCGTCCCGCTCGGACCCTGCTCCTTGTTTAGAACGTCGGCGCGATCTGGATCGAACTGCGTGAAACCGGGCACTATCTGGGTATCACCGATCGAGAGCCCCGGGCCGAAGACGGCACAGAAAATCACGATGAAGAGGAGGGCGAACCCCACGGCACCAAGCGGTTTTTGACGCGCAAACCTGAGTGCGGCCAGCACCCGGTTCGGCCTGCGCTGTTCCTCCGACTGGCCAAGGGCTTCGAGACCAGCTGCTGCTCTATCCACCCGCAAACCTCATCACGAGTACCGGATCCGCGGGTCAATCCAGGCATAGGAGATGTCAACGAGCAGGTTGACCAGCACAACTGCGGTTCCCAAGAACAGGGTGTTGCCCATGACTTGCGTGTAGTCCCGGGAGTTGATCGAGGTGAAAATCAGGTCCCCCAGGCCATGGATGCTGAAGAGAAGCTCCACGATCACGGTTCCCCCAATCAGAAAGGCGAACTGATTGCCAAAGACCGTGATGACGGGAATGAGCGAGTTTCTGACCACGTGGCGCACGAGGACGGCTCGCTCCCCGAGTCCCTTCGCTCTCGCTGTGCGGACGAAGTCCTGCCGAAGCACCTCGAGGACGGTTGCGCGCGTCATCCTCATCGTAACCGCCGCCTCCGCCGCGCCGAGCACGAGACTCGGCACGAGATACGTTTGGAGATTGGCCAGGGGGTGGGTGAAGAACGACGGTTGCACGGATGCGGGTGACACGCCGAACCATTTAGCGCCGTAGACAACGAGGACGACCCCGAGGAAGAAGTTGGGCACCGCGAGTCCCAGGGTCGCGCCCATGCGCGCGACGAAGTCCAGGGCCCCGTCCTGTTTGACCGCCGACAGTATCCCGATGGGGATCGCGATCACCTGGGAGAGGATAACGGCCAGCAGGACGAGCTCGAACGTCTTGGGGAAGGTGTCGACGATCCGCCCCAGAACCGACCGATTCTCGAAGATCAGGCTGTTGCCAAAATCGCCCCGGAAGACGCCCCCTACCCATTCCCCGAACTGCACCACCACCGGCCGGTCCAGGCCGAGCTGCTCACGCTTCTGCTGGAGCTCGGCCGGGTTGACGCGGCCGCCGGAGGCCAGTCGCGCGAGCAACGTGTCCCCGGGAGCGGCATGGATCATGAAAAAGGAAATAAGCGCGACGAGCGCGACGATAACCGTTCCCAGGAGCAGTCGGCGGATGATGTATTGCGGCATTTGTCAGCGAACCTTGTCCCCGGCAAGTGAGAGTCCCTGATGGCGGCAGGCAGATGTGGAGAAGCTGCCCGCCGGGCTGCTCCCTCCACACCTGCCGATGCCAGGTCCTGCTAGCCGACCCAGACCTTCTCGTCGCCCTTGGCGCCCCAGCCGATATTTCCCCAGGCGTGGATCGTGTCCACGACGTTGAAATAGTTGGGCTTGCGAAGCGACAGCTTGTACTGGTTCCGGGTCCAGATCCGGTAGCACTGGTTCAGGTCGATCAGCATCGCCTTCTGCAGCAACTCCGCGCGCTTGGTGTAGTCCAGTTCTTTCCGCTGCTGCTCGAGCAGGGTGTCCAGCGCGGAGTCCTTGACGCCATAGATGTTGCCAGGCGCCTTGGAGTGCAACACGTCATAGGAGTAGCCGTCCGGGTCGAAGGCCGGCCCGCTGAACCAGGAGCCGAGGGCGTCGGGGTATTCCCGGGTGAAGTGGGCGCCGATCCAGCCGATCGTCTCCATGCCGACGAACTCCGCCTGGACGCCGAGGTTCTGCTTCCACTGCTGGAGAATCAGGAGGTGGAGATCCTGGCCCACGCCGGGCGCGGACGTGTAGTTGTACTTGATCTTCAGCGGGTTGCTGTCAGAGTAACCCGCTGCTGCGTACAGCTTCTTCGCTGCCGCGACGTCGGTGTGGTGGAAGTCGCCCAGCTCTTTCTCGTCCCACGGCCACTCGCGGAATTTGCCCGCGGCGTCCTTGAAGAACGACCAGTCCTGCGAGTAGCCAGGCCCCGAGACGCCCTGGAACATGCCCTTGTCGATCAGGCTGCGGTCGATCGCCATGGAGAGCGCCTGGCGCAACTGCGGGTTGTTCCAGGGCGCCTTCTCGTTGTGCATGCTGATGTAGTTCTGCGCGCCCGGCGGCGGCGTGGTGACCTGGCCGATCAGGTCAGGCTTTTCCTTCATGAGGTCCCTGAAGTTGTTGAAGTCCGGGTTCCAGATGGTGTCGAGTTCACCGGAGCGGAAGGCGGCGATGCGGCCCGCGTCGTTGCCGATGAAGTTCCGTGACTCGATCTGGTCGAGGAAGGGCAGCTGCTTTCCGTTCCACTTGCGGAAGTAGTCCGGGTTCTTGTGCGCCTTCCAGGTGCCGTTCGGCTCCCAGCTGTCAAGAATGAAGGGACCCGTCCCGACGGCGGAGGACTTGAACTTGTCAGACTCCACGAGCTCCCTGGGAGCGATGACGTGGACCGGAACCATCATGTTGTTCAGCATATAGGCGGCCGGTTCGCTCATCTTGAAGACGACCGTCTTGTCGTCCGGCGCCGTGAACGACGCCACCGCCTGGTACGTGCTCGCCTGGAACTTACTCTTATCCTTGAGGACCGTCTGGCCGTAGACGACGTCCTGCGCCGTGAAGGCACGCCCGTTCGTGGGAGCCACATTCTGCCACTTGATCCCGTCGTTCAGGTGGAAGATATAGGTCAAGGGGTCCGGCTGCTCCCAGTTCTTCGCCAGGTCGCCCTCCGGCGCCAGCTTGTGCGCGTCGTCGACGTCGCTCATCGGGTAGGTGATCAGGCCGTTGTAGTGGTGGCCCGCGAAGCTCGACATGATCGAGGAGCCGGGCTCCGTCAGGGACCAGTTGCCGGGGTCGAACCCGGCCCAGGTAAACTTCCCGCCATTCTTCGGGCCGGCGGAGGCGCCCTTCACGTTCTTGAGCTTGCTCCAGTGGAACTGCTGCCGCACTTCTTCCGTCGTGGAGCCAATGGTCTGGTGACCATCCGGCACACCGCCCGAGGCGCCGCCCCCGCCAGTGGTGGCGGTGGCCTTGCTCTTGTTGTCGTCGTCGCCGCAGCCCACGAGTGCCAGCCCGGCGATGCCCGCAGACACGGCGGCCGTCCCGCCAAGTATGCCTCGGCGGCTCAGACGTTGTGACTGCCAGCGTGTCCAGTAGTTCGAGCGTTCCAAAGTCGTCCCCCTGAGTGTTCGACCCGGGCAGCCCGCCGTCACCGCACGACTCGATTGTCCTGCGGGAGCAAGCATCTACCGGGGTCGGCCAAGTTATGCGCCGTCGGAGGACTCCTGTCAATGGCAGCCATAGGCGTTCCTCATTCGCGGCACGGCTGATCCGACGGTCGAACTGAGGGGACGGGGTCCGGCAGGGGCGTGAGAAGGTGCCGAACTGCCAGGGCGCGGTCAACCCTTCCGCGGGGCCCCGACGATGATCGAGTACATGACGCAGGGTTCCGACCCGCGGTTCCTCCACGCGTGCCGCGTGCCCGTCTGGATGACGATGTCGCCCGGCTCGAGGTGCACCGTCTGACCGTCGTCGAGTTCGAGCCAGAGTTCGCCCGACATAATGATGTCGTAGTCCACCGTGTCCGTGGTGTGCATGCCGGGGTTGTCGGCTTCCATCGCCTCGTTGAGGCCAGGAAACCCGGCTGGTGCGGGAGACGCCCCGGCGAGCTGTGGAGGGACCGGGCCGGGTCCGCCGGAATCGGGCGGGAGCACCGTCACCAGGAAGCGCGTGCCGCCCGGTCCCGGGACGTACGTCACCATCGAAGGCGTCGGGTCGTCGCTCCCGGGGACGGCCGTCATCCCATGGTCCGTCGCCCAGACGGCGACGATGCCGAGGTCGTCTCGCCCGGGGGCCGTGCGGACGAGCGGCGCAGGGCCGTCGCTCGCGAAGACAGACTTGCCCGCAGGGGTGTGCCCTGTAACCACGCGCCGGATTGCCATTGCGAATCCTCCGAATCGAGTGGAGCGCATCTTAGCAGGGCGAGGAAAGCCCGCGGGTGGCGCCCGGCGGCATCGAGTTCTTACTGTCCACAGACGTGTCAGTCACCGGCGCACCCCTGGCGACGACCACTTGTCATCTCGTGTAGGATCCGCGCCGTGGGAGCACTGGCCCGGGAGACGCAACAGTGAAGTTCGGCCTGTTCTACGAGCTGCAATTGCCCAAGCCTGTCGACGCCGACTGGTGGCCGGAAGACGCCGAGCGCCGCGTCGTGATGGACGCGATCGAGCAGATCGAGTTCGCGGACAAGCTCGGTTTCGACTACGTCTTCGAGGTCGAGCACCACTTCCTGGAGGAGTACTCGCACTCCGCTGCGCCCGAGGTCGTGCTGGCGGCCGCGAGCCAGCGCACGAAGAACATCCGGCTCGGGCACGGCATCATCCAGATGCCCTGGCGGCAGAACCACCCGGCGCGGGTCGCCGAGCGCGTCGCAACGCTGGACATCGTCTCCGGCGGGCGCGTCGAGTTCGGTACGGGCGAAGGCGCCACCGACATCGAGCTGGGCGGATTCGGCACGCCCCGCGTCGACAAGAAGTCGATGTGGGAAGAGGCCACGCGCGAATGCCTGCGCATGATGTCGACCACGCCCTACCCGGGCTTCCAGGGCCGCTACCTCGACATGCCGGCGCGGAACGTCATCCCCAAGCCCATCCAGAAACCACACCCGCCCGTGTGGGTGGCGGCGTCGCGCAAGGCCACGGTGCAGGTGGCCGGCCGGCTGGGCATTGCCTCGCTCGGGCTCGGGTTCGAATCAGCGGGGGAGCTCGGGCTGCGCGTGGCGGACTACTGGGACCTCGTCCGCGACGAATGCATGCCCATCGGCGCTGCGATCAACCCCGCCGTCACGACAGTCGCGAACCTCATGTGCTGCAAGACCGAGGAAGAGTCGCTCGCGAAGGGGCTCCCGGGCGCCGGTTTCTTTGCGCACTCTATTGGCCGCGTGGCGGCGGGGTTCCGGCCCGGCGAGGAGCACTTTAACCGCGAGTTCCACGCCCTGCGTGACCGGCCGCAATCCCCGGCCGCCGAACCCGAGGACGAGACGACGCGCACGCTCATCCGGGCGGCGCAGCGCGGCGGCTTCATGGGCACACCGGACTTCATCCGCGAAAGCGTACGGGAGTATGAAGCCGCCCACCTCGACGCGCTCATCTTCATCGTCCAATGCGGCGACCGCCGCCACGAAGACATCATGGCTTCGCTGGAGCTGTTCGCGAAGGAGGTGATGCCGGAGTTCAAGGAGCGTCATCACCTGCAGCAGGCCTGGCGGGCGCAGCAGCTGGAGCGTGTCGACCTGCTCGTCAATTCGTCGATCTGAGGGGGTAGCCATGGCCAAGCTGGACCGCGTGGAGCAGGCCGAAGTGCGAACCTACCTGGGCCGCGCACGAGACGAACTGCGCGCGGGCGACGCGACCGGCGCCGTCCACTCGTGCTGGGAGGCGTTTGCAGCGCTTGCGGCGTCGACCCCCGGCATCCTGCAGAAACCCCGCCCCGGCCCGCCGGGCGCCCCCGCGATGAAGCTCGTGATGCTCTGGCCCGAACTGGGCGCGAACCTCGACAAAGCAGCCGCGGAGCGCGGTGACCTCGCCGTGACGTACGAGAAGGACGTGTTCTCCCTCAGTGAAGCAATGACCTACTACGAGTTCGTGCTGGACACCGCCCTGGAGTTGGCCGAGTAGGTTCGGCGACTCTACGTAGTGCGGCGGGGATGTCTGGCCCGGCACGCCCGTCGCTAACAGTCCGTTAACCGTAACCGGCTGGCTGCATCGTCTCTTCGGGTTCCCGAGCACAGTCGGCCCTCGCGGGCGGCCTCGGGCAAGTGGCGCCGAAACAGGCGTGTCCGGGAGGCGAGCGCATGAACGATGCAGAGGTGGCCGAGCTTCGTGCGCAGGTCACGCGGGAGTCGTACCGTCTGCAGGACGAGTTCTCGGGCATCTTCAGCGCGGAGACGATCGAGCCACACGTCAGCGAGTCGTGGGAGGCTCTACAGGGAAGTCAGCCGAGCGTGCCCACATTTCTCCCGCTCTTCGTGCGCCGCTTCGCGCGGGAACGGCTCATGGCCCTGGCCCAGGTGGAGGGAAAGATGACGAAGGAACACCCGGAGGTCCTGTTCGTCTGCGTCCACAACGCCGGCCGTTCGCAGATGGCCGCGGTGCTCACGGCCCACATGAGTGCTGGCCGCGTCAGTGTCCGGTCAGCCGGGTCGGCGCCTGCCAGCGAGATCAACCCCCGCGTGGTCGAAGCCATGCAGGAACTCGGGCTCGACCTCGCGGAGGAGTTCCCGAAGCCCCTGACCGACGACTTCGTGATGGCCGCGGACGTGGTCATCACCATGGGCTGCGGCGACGCGTGCCCGGTCTACCCCGGCAAGCGGTACGTCGACTGGCAGGTCGAGGACCCGGCCGGCAAGCCCATCGAGGACGTGCGCCGCATCCGCGACGACATCGCCAGCCGCGTCACACAACTCCTCGAGAACCTCGGCATCGAAACAGCTGCCGCCCGCTAACACGTGGCGGCCGCAGTCTCTTCCGAGCGGCCTTCCAAAGTTCGAACCTCGGGACTTCCCCTCTCCCACTCGAGTGGGAGAGGGGACAGGGGTGAGGGATTACGCCCTCGCCGGCACCCGGTCCCCGGCGCCGAGACTGAAGCCCTCGTACCCGTTTGCCGCCACCTCCGCACACTTCACGCGGTACGTGCCAACTCCGCCGACGTACGGCATGAAAACGCGCGGCTTGCCCGGCACGTTCGCGCCCAGGTACCACGAGTTCGCCTGCGGGTAGAGCGTCTGGTTCGCCAGCTCGTTGACGTGCTCGACCCAGGCGTCTTCTGCCGGGGTTGTTGCCTCGATCGTTCCGAGGTGCTTCTCCCGCATGTAGGTCATGCAGTCGGCGATCCAGTCCACGTGCTGCTCGATCGAGATGATCATGTTGCTGAGCACAGAAGGACTGCCCGGCCCCGTGATCATGAACATGTTCGGGAAGCCGGCTGACTGCAGACCAAGGTACGTGCGCGGTCCGGCCGCCCACTTCTCCTTCAGCGTCTGCCCGCCCTTGCCGCGGCCGCCCATGTTCAGCAGAGCACCGGTCATCGCGTCGAAGCCGGTGGCGAAGACGATGATGTCGAACTCGTACTCTTTGCCGCCCGTGCGCAGGCCCTTCGGCGTGATCTCCTCGATCGGCGCATTCCGGATGTTGACCAGGGTGACGTTGTCGCGGTTGTATGTCTCGAAGTATTCGGAGTCGATGCAGATGCGCTTCGTGCCCAGGGGATGGTCCTTGGGTGCGAGCATCTCGGCCACGGCCGGGTTTTTCACCACCTGGCGGATCTTGTTTCGGACGAACTCGGCGACCGTCTCGTTGGCCTCGTTGGTGGCCAGCAGGTCGATGTAGGCCTGGAGCAGGTAGAAGCCGCCCTGGCCCCAGCGCGCCTCGAACTCCCGCTCGCGCTCATCCTGCGCCACCTGCAGCGCCGACTCTTCCCGCGGTGCGACGTTGACGCCGCCCGCCGACTCGCGAGCCATGCGCTTGATCTCGGCGAAGTTCTCCTTGTACTTCTTGATCTTCTCGGGAGTCAGGCTTTCGTTATTCGCCGGCAGGCTGAAGTTTGGCGTGCGCTGGAAGACCGTGAGGTGGGCCGCCTGGCGCGCGATGACGGGGATGGACTGGATGGCGGATGAGCCAGTGCCAATGATCCCCACGCGCTTGCCCGTGAAGTCGACGCCCTCGTGCGGCCAGTGGCCCGTGTGGAACCACTTGCCCGTGAATGTGTCGAGTCCCTTGAAGTCGGGCATTCGCGCTGCCGACAGGCAACCGGTCGCGGAGATGAGGAACTTCGCGCTCAGCCGGTCGCCGCGGTCCGTGCCAACGGCCCAGCGGTTCACTTTCTCGTCGAAGACGGCAGAGGTGATGCGTGTTTCGAACTGGATGTCGCGGCGCAGGTCGAACTTGTCCGCGACGTGGTTCGCGTAGACGAGGATCTCGGGCTGCGTGGCATAGCGCTCGGTCCAGTTCCACTCCTTCTGGAGGTCGTCGGAGAACGAGTACTGGTAATCCAGGCTCTCCACGTCGCAGCGGGCGCCCGGGTAGCGGTTCCAGTACCAGGTGCCGCCGACACCGGTCCCGGCTTCGAACACGCGGGCGCTGAACCCGAGCCCGCGCAGGCGGTGGAGCATGTACATTCCCGCGAAGCCCGCGCCGACGATAACCGCGTCGAAGTCTTTGGGTGGCGTGGACCCCCTGGTGGCGGGTGACTTCTCTAAGGTAGTCATAACGATGTTCCTCCTGGAGTGGGTGGTGTCTGATTGTACCGGCGCATCAGCGCGCCAGTATTGCGCGCTGATGCGCCGGTATTGCGCGGCTGACGCCGCGGCTGACGTTCGTGCGTGGCGGCGGCTGTTCGGTCGCGGGCTTGACCTCGGCGTGGGGATTCGCGAAACACGACGCTCGTGTGCGGACATTTCCGCTCTCGCTATCGAGCGACGCCATCATAAGTGAGAGCGGCGGCGAACGGTACCTGCCCAACGGGAACTTTCCGGGCGCACCCGATTTGACACGGGAATGTCCCGGACGCTTCACTGCGCGGACCCCGCCTCGGGTGTTGCGCGCCCGGACGGCGGCCTGGCCCGGGAGGACGGCATGAGTTGGCGCCCGTGACTTCCGGTGGCGCAGTGTCGTGCCCGCCGGCTGAGTCCATACTGTGCAAGGGTCGGCCCGCCCGCCGGGCGGAGCCGCGAGGAGGATTGCAGTGACAGGTTCGATGAAGGGCCAGGTTGCCGTCGTGACCGGTGCGAGCCGGGGCATCGGCAAAGCGATCGCGCTCTGGTTCGGCCGGGAGGGCGCCAACGTCGTCTGCGCCTCTCGCACGACCGATGACGCTCCTGCGAAGCTGCCCGGCACGAACGGCCAGACGGTGCGCGAGATCGAGGCGATCGGCGGCCGGGCCATCGCTGTGCGCTGCGACGTCCGCCTGGAGGAAGATGTCGAGCGTCTGCACGAAGCGACGATTGCCGCCTTTGGCCGCTGCGACGTCCTCGTGAACAACGCCGGCATCTCGTTCCCGGGGAATACCATCGACCTTCCCGTGAAGCGCTGGGACCTCGTGATGGAGGTGAACGTCCGCGGTCCGTATCTCACCTTCAAGGCGTTTGCGCCGGAGATGGTCGCGCGCGCCTCGGGGACCATCATCAACGTCTCGTCTGGCGCCGCGAAGGTGGTTGGCGCCGGGCGGCTGAGCTACGCCGTGACGAAGGCCGCACTCGACAAAATGACCGTCGGGCTCGCTGCCGAGCTCGCTCCCCACGGCGTGCACTGCATCAGCCTCGGCCTCGAACTTCCCGTGCTGACCGAGGGGTTCCAGCTCGTCAACCCCGGCGCCGACACGACTGGCTGGGAGAGCACAGACATCATGGGAGAGGCTGCGCTCTGGCTCGTCACACACGCCGCCGGCTACACCGGCCGTGTGGTGACCATTCAGCAGCTGCGCGAAGACTATCGCCGCGGCGGCCCGCCGCCGGTAGCGTAGGGCGCGGTGTCATGGCAACAGCCAGACTGGCACGGCTGCTTGTTCCGGCGCTGGCGGTTGCGATCCTAGGGGCAGTCGCGGTCGCCCACTGGGCAGGGAGCTCGGGTAGTGAGGCGTCACACTTCGACGCCGACATCGAGCATCTGCAGGCGGCGCTTGCGAATGTGACGGATCCCGGCGAGAGGGCTCAGCTCTCGGAGAAGCTCGCGAACGCCGAGGCTGACCGCGCGAACGAGCTGGCAGGTCGCAAGCCCCAGGCTGGCGACGCCAGGAAGGAGGCTTTCGATGGGCTGGAGGGCGATCAGACCTTGACGCTCGCTGCCACAACCGCGGTTGTCGGGGGCGCTATCTCGGACGCCGCGCGGCCGATCGACTTCTCCAGGGACTTCGTCAGCGCCAATGCGTGGGTCAGGGAGTTGGGCAACCAGCAGGTGCTGATCGTCTACGCGGGCCGCTCCGTCTCGAACGACGAGCCCAGCGTTGCGCCGCCCGAGCTGGGCATGGTCAAGGTTTACCGGCAGGGGTACTACGGGTCGAGCGTTGAGTCTCTCGGTGCCTTCAAACCGCGTCAGCCCGTCAAGGGCGACCTTCGCGTCATTGACGGCAATGGCGACCTGCTCACGCTGGTTGCCAACGACGGCACCCGGCTGACGTTCGACGTGGGCGCGCTCCGTTTCGTCGAATAACGCGCCCACCACTCGCTGATTCGGGAGGATGGCCGTCCCCCTCTCCCTGCGCACAGGGAGAGGGGGACGGGGGTGAGGGTTAGTGCCTGATGCCCGCGGCCTCGCGGGCGTCGTCCTTGGCGCCTTCCAGGTCGTACTCGCGCATGGTGACAATGCGCTGGGCGGCGAGCCCGCCGCCGGCCGCGAGCGTCGTCACGAGCTCCCAGCCGCCAAACGAGTCGGCCGTGAGGTCGCGGATGAGGTTGTACACGCGCATCCGGTCCTCGACAACGACGTCGTTCTTCGTGTGGAGGTACTTGTCGAGCGTCTTGGTCACCTCTTCGTTGCGGTAGTCCGCCTCGGTGGGGAGCGTGAGGACGAGGGCGCCGCTCATGTCGTGCAGCTTCTGGACCATCATGTGCCAGTTGCTGGCGCCATAGAACTTGCCGACGTTCACGGCCATCGGGTCCGGGTAGACCATGCCCGTCTCCGTGACCTTGTAGTTGGTCACCGCGTGGTCGAGGGACATCCTCAGCATCTCTGCGTAGAAGACGAGGTCCGAGATTTTCTCCTGGATGTGCGAGGCCTTGTTGATGCCGTTCATCTCGCAGAGGAGCTGGGCCGTGCCGACGAGCAGGCGGGAGCGCTTCACCATGCCGATGAGGCCGCCGACGCGCTCCCAGAGGCCGAGCGCGTGGGCCAGGACTCCGGCGAGCTGGTATTCGCCGGCGAGGAAGACGCGGTCCCAGGGGACGAAGACGTCGTCAAACACGACGAAGCCCTCGGGGGCGTTGTGGCGCGCGCTGATCGGGTAGTCCATCTCACTGAGGCCGGGGTGGGCGTAGGCGCGATTGATGATCTTCACGCCTTTGGTGGCCGTCGGGATGGAGAACGAGACCGACCATTGCTCTTCGCCGGGGCCCATGGCTTTCGTCGGCATGACGGTCTGCTCGTGCACGAGGCTTGCGCCCGTGATGTGGAGCTTCGCGCCGCGGACGATGATGCCGTCCTTGTTCTTGTCGACGATGCGCATGTAGAGGTCAGGGTCGTCCTGGTCCTTGGGGTGACGGGAGCGGTCGCCCTTCGCGTCGGTGATGCACTGGTCGGCGCGGAGGTCGTTGTCGCGGCAGTGCCTGTACATCCGCTCGATGTTCTCGGCGTACTGGCCGTTCACCTTGGCGACCTGGTCCTTGATGTTGTACAGGGCCATGAAGACCGCAGTCACACCGGTGGCAATACCGGTGATATGGGACAGCTGGATGCGCTTCTCGAGGTCCTCGACGGACGCAGGCACCTTGAAGATCCGGTGGGCAAGGTTCCCAGCCTCGGTCGTGTACAGACGGATGTCCCGCGTCTCCGGGTCGTCGTAGACGTAGTCCTCGGCGGCGTTGGCGATGGGGACGTCGAACCATGCGCTCTTCGTGATATCGGGGACCGCCTCTCCCGCGATGTAGGTGACGCGGCCGTCGCGCAAGCTTTCCCGATACCATTGGGGATTCTTCAAGCCCATGGGGATTCCTCGTTTCCTGTGGTTTGGTGGCAGGGGACAGTCAACGGCCTGCCGGGGCGAGTGTCAAGCGACTCACGCCAGACAAATTATTCATGCTGGACGCACTATCGCTGATGCGTCTATTCGGACTCCAGAAAGCGAATGGAGACCTGCCCACTGGGCGCTACGACCACGCGGAACGGCTTCTCGAACACGGGCGTGCTCCGCGTGAGGCCCTGGATGCCCGCCTGAATGCCGATCGAGAGCAGCCTCATGCTCAACGGTGTCGCGATCCGCTTGATGAAGTCTTCGTCGCCGACCATGTTGCCGAAGGCGGGCCGAATTTCGCGCATCCAGAGTTCGTCGATCTCGTCCCAGCGCGCGGCCAGGATCTCGTCGATCGTCCGGGCCATAATCCTGACCCGCTCCTCGTCGCCCGGCGGCGCAGTGGTGCCGTCGCTTCCCGTCACGCGAACAAGGCCTCGGTGTGATTCTCGTCGACATACTCGTCGACGCGCGTGATTCTGCCGGCGCTTACGCGTGCGACCACGCAGGCAGGCACCTCAACGGGTGCGCCCCGGCGGTTCGTGGCGCGGAGGACGTGTTGCTGGACGAACCCCTCGTCCGTCATCTGCCTGCGCACCTCCTCGTAGCGGTAGTCTGTGATGTTCCGGGCAATCCAGCTCAGGAGGCGCAGGTTCGCGTCGACATCCTGTTCGACGCCGCCGACGTTGTGCCAGACGCGGGCCGCAGGGTCGTAGCACCCCCGGATGGCGTCGGCGTCGCCGCGCGCGATCGCGTCGAAGAACCGCCCGGCGAGGGCGTTCGTGTCGGCGTTAGCTGTGGACATGGCTCCCCTCCGGGCGATAGACGCGGCGGTCGGGGGTGGGGTGCGGAACTCCCGCGCCCCACCCCCCTCGTCAGACTGCGACCGCCGCGGCCCGTCCGAGGAGTGTGAGCGAAGCGGCGTTACGCAGGTCCCCGGCGCGGTCCTCCGCGTAGCGGTACCCCAGCTTCAGCGCCCGCTCGTTGATCGGGTTCAGGTGGCGCCGGTGAGCCGGCAGCGTTTGGGGCAGGCTCTCGATCGCACGTCCAAGCGACACGACCCCGGACAACTGGATGAAGGCCCCCACAGCCACAAGTGTGGCCGGCAGGCTGCTCCCCAGCTGTTCGATGGCGAGGTCTGTCGCGGGGAGGCCGAAGTACGCCACGTCGTCGCGCTTCGGCGCAAGCGTGATCTCCGTGTCGGATTTCATCCCGAGGCCTTCGCCAGACGTCAATTTCGTGTCGCTGGTCCCGAACTTGATGGACGTGTTGTAGACAAGCAGTCCGCCGGGGTCGATGAGCGGCTCGAACCGCAGGAAGCTGTTCGGGTGCATCGCCAGGCAGCCGTCGAGCGGCTGCATGATGACGGGCGAGGCCTCGACGCGTCCGTCGGCGACCACGAGGAGGCATTCGCAAATCCCTCCTCGCTGGGCGCCCTGGAACATGCTGAAGTACATGGCGCGCTTGCCCTCGGCGAGGGCCGTGTGGCCGAAGAGCTGGCTCCCGGTGAGGATGCCCTGCCCGCCGACGCCGGAGAAGACCAGTTCGCGTTGCATGGAAGGCTCCTTAGCTCAGCTTCGGCAGGGCCGGTTCAACGGCGAGGTGTGTCGCGGGGTCCCAGTCCTTGATAATTCCGACCGGCCGCTCCTTCAGCATCACTTCTTCGTGGTACTTCACGGCTTCGACCGGCGTCATTCGCCAGCCCGTCGGGCATGTGGTCAGGCACTCCACGAAAGTGAAGCCCGCGCCCGCCATGTTCGCCTCGATGGCCTTGCGCAGGATGCGCTGGCCCCGGTAGACGTACGCCGGGTCGTGGGTGGAGATTCGCCCGACGAACGCCGCGCCTGGCAGCAGCGCGAGCATCTCCGCGAGCGGGATGGAGGTGCCGTTCACCCTTGCGTCGCGCCCGCCGGGTGACGTGGGCGTCCGCAGGCCGAGGGGTGCGCCCATGGTGTACTGCCCGCCGGTGTCGCCGAAGACGCCGTTGTTGCCAAGGATCACGAGGATGTTCTGACCCGAGGCGGCCGCGTGGATGACCTCGTTCAGGCCTTCGTTCAGCATGCCGCCGTCGCCCTGGAAGGCCATCGCGAGGGCCTGCGGCTGCGCCATTTTCATCCCGCGGACGGTGGAGACCGACCGGCCGTGCAGCGCGATCGTGATGTCGCCGGGGATGATCTCGTGCATGTATTCGAGGCAGGCGATGTCGGCTGTCGCCACGAGCTTTGCCGGGTTCGCCCGCTCGATCTCTTCGATGATGATGCGTGACCAGGCGCCGTATCCACAGCCCTGGCACCACGGCGTGCCTTCTTCAACGAAGACGTGCGGCCGTTCGAAGACCTGCTTGCCTGCCGCCGGAGCGGCGTCCACGGTCGTCATGCGAGTACCTCCACCTTTCCAAGGAGACGTTTGAGCTCGGATTCGATTTCTTGCGGCGAAGGCGCTGCCCCGCCGGGGCGTCCGTAGAACTCAACCGGCGCGCGACCCGCCACCGAGCGTTCCACGTCCTCGACCATCTGGCCGCTGTTGCATTCGAACACGCTGACCTTCCGGAGGCGGCCAGCCGCTTCGTTGATGTGCTCCACGGGGAACGGGAAGAGCGTGATCGGCCGGATCATCCCGACTTTGTGGCCTTCTTCGCGGAGTTGCTTCAGCACCGGCAGGATCATCCGCGCCATGGTGCCGTAGGCCACCACGGCGACCTCGGCGTCGTCCATGAAGAAGTCCTCGTGGCGCACGGGGAAGCTGCGGTACTTGTCAGCCCGGCGGCGGGCAGCCTTCTCGCCGCGGCTCATGCTGCCAAAGTCCTCGTCCACGCCGGTCGCGACGTTCGCTGCGGTGATGCCGCCGGGCGCGGACTGCGCGAGGCCGCCACGGCGGGGCCGGCTGCGGTCGCCGGTGAGCGCCCACGTCTTCGGCGGCAGCCCCTCTGTCTTCATCGGCGAGAATTCCACGACCTCCATGGTGAGGCCGAGGGTGTAGTCGCACATGACCATGACCGGGTTGCGGTACAGGTCCGCCAGGTAGAACGCTTCCATGGTCAGGTCGACGGCTTCCTGGGTGCCCATGGGCGCCAGGACGAGGCACTTGCCGTCGCCGTGACTGGGAGCCTTCGTGGCCTGGTTGTAGTCCGCCTGCGAAATGCTCAGGCCACCGGCGCGGGGGAAGTTGAACAGGACGCAGGGGACTTCTGCGTCCATGATCCAGCCGAGGGACTCTGAGATGAGCGAGATGCCGGTGCCCGTGGAAGCGAACGCCGTGCGGCCGCCGGAGGCGGCGAAGCCGTAGAGGTACGCGCCGCCTTCGAGCTCGCTCTCGGTGAAGTGGGGGAGCGCGCCGGGGAATTCCCCGCAACGCTTGATCCAGTACTCCGCCATGTCCTCGACTGGCGTAATGGGGTACGCACAGAAGAGCTGGCAGCCCGCGCGCAGCGAAGCTTCGACGAGCGCCTCGGGGGCGCGCATGAACAGAAGGTCTTCCTTGTTCACGGTGACTCCTTTCTAACGGAAGATGTCGATGCACACGTCGGGGCAGACGCGTGCGCATTCCTGGCAGCCGGTGCAGTTGTCCTGCACGACGATCGCGACCGGGTAGCCGCGTGCTCCGATGGTCTTCGAGAGCGCCAGCGTTTCCTGCGGACAGTAGTACACGCAGAGGTCGCAGCCCTTGCACTTCTTTTCGTCGATGATCACCCGGGCCGGGTTCTTCACGGCCGCGGGCTTCTTCTCCAGGATGATGGCCATGCGTGCTACCTCGTTTCCGATTGTGTTAGGGCGTTGCCGTTAACCGCGGTGTCGCGGTGGGGAGCCGGTACGTCACTGAACTCCGTGTGTTCCTCCTCCCTACGTGTTCCGCAGGCGCGGATCCATCACGTCGCGCAGCGCATCGCCAAGCATGTTGAAGCTGAAGACGGTGAGCGAGATAGCGACGCCAGGGAAGATCGCCAACCAGGGCGCTATCTGCATGTACTGGCGGCCAGAAGCGTTGAGTTCCTGGCCCCATGAGGGCGTGGGAGGGTTCACCCCGAATCCGAGAAACGACAATGCCGCCTCAGCAAGTATCGCGTTGCCGATCGCAAGTGTGCCCACCACGATCGTCGGCGCCGTGATGTTCGGCAGCGTGTGGCGCAGGATCAGACGGGGCGTGGAAGCGCTCATTGCCCGGGCCGCTTCGATGTACGGCTGCCCGCGCACCTGGAGCGTGGCGCCACGGATCACGCGGGACATGCCGGGCGCCGCCAGCAACCCCAAAACGAGGATGGTCGTCCCCTCACCTCCCCCGGCGAAAGCCACCACGGAGAGGACGATGACAATGCCTGGCAGGGACATGAACGTGTCCACCAGCCGCTGGACGATCGCGTCATACCAGCCGCCGATGAACCCCGAAGTGAGGCCTGCCACCAGCGCTGTAAACGTCGCGAGGGCTGCCGCACCGAGGCCGATCTTCACCGTCGCACGCGCGCCATAGATAACCCGCGAAAACATGTCCCGGCCAAGCTTGTCGGTGCCGAAGATGTGGTCCGCGCTCGGCCCCGTAAGCGCCTGCCCGGAGCGCTCGGTATAGTCGTAGGGCGCAATGACCGACGCGAATATCGCGCAAAAGAGGAGGGCGACCACGACCACCAGGCCGAACGCGCCCATCGGTTTCTGCCGGAAGAAGTGGGCGAGACGGCCGCTCCAGAGGCGCAGCGGCGACGGGACTTCTCCCGGTCGCGGGGCCATGATTGCCGGCTCGGACGTGCTCTGAAGCATCGCGCGATCCCCGCCCTACACCCGGACCCTTGGGTCAATGATCGGGTAGCTGACGTCGATGATCAGGTTCAAAAAGATAACGCCCACGGTGAGCATCACCGTCACACCCTGGACGACCGGGTAGTCCCGCCGGGCGACACCTTCATAGAGGTACGACCCAACACCCGGCAACGTGAAGACTGTCTCGTAGATGACGGTGCCAGCGAGCAGGACAGCCACCTGCACGCCGACGATGGAGACGAGCGGAAGCATGGCGTTGCGCAGACAATGCCGGACGATGACGACGCGCCCGGCCAGCCCCTTGGCTCTCGCCGTCCGCACGAAGTCCTGGCGCAGCACCTCGAGCATCATCGACCGGGTCATCCGCATGAGGACGGCGGCGAGTGCGACGCTCATCACCAACGCGGGGACGAGGATCTGTTGGACGTGTTTGCTCGCATCTTCCGCGAACGTCTTGTAGCCGATCGGGAGTGTCCACCCCCACCAGAACGCGGGAAGGACGAGGACCATGGTCGCCAGCCAGAACCCCGGTACGGACAGCCCCCCAATGCCGATCGTCCGCACAACGTAATCCCATAAAGAATCCTGGCGGAGCGCCGCCACAATCCCCGCCGGCACGCCGAGGAGGATACCGAAGAGGGTCGCGAAGAACGTGAGCTCGAGCGTGATCGGCAGCCGGTCTTTCAGGAGCGTGTCCATCACGTCCTGTCCCGACCAGATTGACACACCAAAATCTCCCGTCACCACCTGTTTCAGGAATTTCTCGTACTGCACCGGGATGGAATCGTTGATCCCGAGTTGCTCCCGTATCGCGTCGGCGTCCTGCTTGGAGTATTGCGAACTGTCGAGAAGCAGCGTCACTGCGTCGCCCGGGATGATACGCACCAAAATGAACACGGCGGTAACCGCCAGGAACAGCGTGGGGACCATCAGGGCCAGGCGGCGCAGGACGAACTGCCTCATCGGACCTCCGTGCTCAGGCGTCGATCCAGATCTTGGACAGGTACCAGCCGCTCGCCGACGCGCCGGCAGTCAGCGTGCCCTGGAAGTTCTTCACCTTCTTGAGCACGGCGATCGGCACCTTCTGATACCACATGTCCGACGACACAGGCGTTCCCTTAAGGAGGTACTTCTGCATGTCGATGATCAGTTGCAGACGCTTCTGGGGGTCTTCCTCCTGGGACTCCTTCGTGACCATGTCGTCGTACGTCTTGTCCTGGAATGCCCAGTAGTTGCGCGTGCCCGTGGAGCTGAAGCTGTTGTTCAGCGGCGTGTGCGGGTCGCCATAGGCGGCGTAGGTCGCGGCAGTGAACTGCAGAGTCTTCTTTGTCTCCGCGTCCTTCATCGCAGCGAACTCCATGACGTTCAGCTTCAGCTTGATGCCGATGCGGTCGAGCATCGGGACCAGAGCCTCGGCCCGGTCGATGTGGTACTGGTTGTATGCCTTCGTTGTGTTGCAGACGATCTCGACGCCGTTCACGCCTGCGGCGGCGATAAGGTCCTTTGCCTCTTTGATCTCTGCATCCGTCGTCTTTGGGCCGTAGCCGGGTAGCTTCGCAACGTCGGCCTCCGGAATGCCCCACGTGGGGTTCCCGAACAGGCCAGCGATCTTCTGCTTCGAACCCGGGAACGCCGCCTGGCCGATGATGTTGCGGTCGATGACCAGGTTGATGGCGCGCCGGACTTTCTCGTCGTTGAGCGGCGCCCGGTCGTTCGGCCCACCGATGAGCGAGATGCCCACGCCCACCTGGTCGAACTCGTAGATCTGGACGTTGTCGGCCTTGAACTGGTTGATGAGAAGGTCCGGCACGATGTCCGACACGTCAGCCTGGCCCGACTTGAAGGCGGCGATGCGCGCTTCGGCGTCCTTGATGGTGGTGTAGACGACCTTGTCGAGGTAGGGCTTGTCACCCCAGTAGTCGGGATTGCGCACGAGCGTCGCCCCGGTGCTCGAGTCGGCGTTCTGGCAGATGAACGGGCCGCAGCCAACGATCGAGTCGCCTCGCTTCAGGTCCCCGTACTTCTCGACGACCTCCGGGGCCACGATGACTGTCCATTTGTCGGACAGGGGCACGAGGATCGGCACGAACGGCTGCTTGAGCTTGATCTGGACCGTGTTCTTGTCCGTCGCGGTGTACGACTCGATCAGCGAGAAGCTCGAGGCGCGGGGCGCGGCGGGGCCGGGCGTCGAGATCCGCTTGAGGCTGTAGACCACGTCGTCGGCCGTCACGGCACGGCCGTTCACGGGAGCGACGTTGTGCCACTTGGCCCGCGGGTCGAGGTGGAACACCAGGGTGAGCGGGTCGGGCTTCTCCCATTTCGTGGCAAGGTCTGGTTCGGGCTTCTCGGTGACCGCAGCCTGCTTCATGAGGCCGTGGCTCGACGCCCGGTACAGTTCCGGCGCGAAGTGCTCGGTGGTGGCGTGGGGGTCAAGCTGGGCGTCCGGGGTGTTCCAGATGAGCTTCAGTGTCCCGCCTATTTTCGCGGCCGCGGTCGTAGGGAGGGGAGTTGGGCTGGCGGCCGTGGTGCCGGCGCCCGCCGGGGCAGTGCTGGTGGCGGGGCTGGCGTCGTCGCCGCCGCCACAGGCGACGGCGGTCACGAGGCCGGCTGTTGCCACACCCGTCCCGTAGAGGAACGTGCGCCGGCTCAGGCTGCGGCGCTGCCAGTAGTTCGGAGTTCCAGACATGCGTTCATCTCCCTGACCAGAACCGGTGAGCGCAGGATGGGCGGCCCTCGTATCGCTGCGAAGACCCGTCCGAGGTGTCGGACAGTGGCGCGCCAACGGTCTGCCGACCCATTTCTAAGGGCCAGTCAGTACGGTGTCAAACTTTTCGAACGGTCGCTCGTTTGGTAGCCCGGCCGACTCCGTCATCCACGTCTGCCCCGGCCTCGCGCGACTCTGTTAGACGATGACGTCGGACGCGACCAACTCGCCGAAGCGCTCGGGGTCCATGCCCAGCCATTCGACGAAGATTTCCCAGCTGTGCTCGCCCAGCAATGGAGCGTGCCGGACCGGCAGGCCGCGCATGGCGGGCATGTCCCAGCCGAGTCCCGCGAGCGTGCGCTGTCCCACTTCGGGATGGTCCTGGGTGAGGAAGAAGCCACGGTCGCGCAGCACCGGGTCCTCGATCAGGTCTTCGATGGTCACGACCGCGCCGGCGCTGACCCCCGCTTCCTGCAGCCGCGACGCCACCTCTTCCGGCGGATAACGCCGGGTCCACGACTCCACCGCGGCTTCGATCTCGGGGCGGCGCGCGAGGCGGCCTTCCACGGTGTCGAGGCTGGCGTCAGCGAAGGGCCCCGGCTCGCCCATGACGCGCTTCAGACGCTCCCAGTCTTCGTCGTTCTGCACGGCGATGGCCACCCAGGTGTCGCCGCCGGCTGCGCGAAAGACGCCGTGGGGACACATCGCCGGGTCGCGGTTCCCGCGCGGGCCAGGAACGGTGCCGGTGACGCCGTACTCGATCAGGGCTTCGGGAAGCTGGCCGGCGATGGCTTCTGCCATCGAGTACTCGACCATCTGGCCTTCGCCCGTGCGGTCTCGGTGTTCGAGCGCGGCGAGCAGCCCGAAGAACGACGTGAGCGCTGCCTGGTGGTCGCTCCACAGCCCGCCGACCCAGCGTTCGGGCGTGCCGCCGTCCTGGCCGGTGATCGAAGCGAGCCCGGTGTACGCGGTCAGTGGCGGACCAAACGTGACGTAGCCGCGGTACGGGCCCGTGCGGCCCAGGCCCGAGGATGTGACGAACACCAGGTCGGGCTTGACCTTCTTCAGCTCGTCGTAGCCGAGGTTGAACTTCTCGAGCTGGCCGTACGAAAAGTTCTCGATGGCGACGTCGCAGCGGGCAACGATCTCCCTGGCGAGCGCCTGCGCTTCGGGTTTGCGCAGGTTCAACGTCACGCTCTTCTTGTTCAGGTTGAGCCCGTGCCAGAGCCCGCTGCGTTCGGTGCCAAGGACCCCGTCCGCTCCCGGCGGAAGCCGACGGTTGATGTCCGTGTGGACGGAGCTCTCGATCTTGATGACCTCGGCGCCCATCAGCGCCAGCGCCTGCGTGGCGAACGGCCCGGCGATCACCCAGGAGAAGTCGGCGACACGGATCCCTTCGAGCGGCAGCGTCACGAACCCACTCCCAGCGCCTGGCGAAGCTCCGCGGTGTGCTCCCCGACGGAGGGCGGCTCGAACGAGGGCTGCCAGGGCGTCTTCTCGAGGTGGACGACGGCGCCAGGGACCTTCACCAGCTGGTGCCCGCCCTGCAGCGGCAGGTCGACGAAGAAGGCGCGCGCCCGCTGCTGCTCGTCCTGGAGGAGCTCCTCGACCGTGTAGCAGGGGAAGACCGGGACGTGCTCCGCCTGGGCTGCGTGGAAGATCTCGGCCTTGGTGTGGCCAAGGCACCACCCGACGAAGTGCGGCTCGATCTCGTCCCAGTACGCGACCCGGTCCATCGGATCAGCGAAGCGCGGGTCCTTCGCCCAATCGGGGTCGCCCATGGCGCGCATGAGCCCCTCCCACTGGTACTGCTCCGAGGCCTGGAAGGCGAAGTACCCGTCGCTGCAGGGCACAAGCCCCCAGATCGTCGAGAAGCGCCCGTTCGGCGACTGCCGGCTCGCGCCGCTGATGTTGAGCGCGTCGGCGCCGCCGTAGGTGCGGTAAGCGATGTCCATGCGTACATACGACGCGAACACGGCCTGCGCGGAGACGTCGATCACCTGCCCGGCGCCCGTGCGGCGGCGAAGCTGAAGCCCGAGCAGCGCGGCGCTGGCCGCGTGCAGCCCGCAAGCGTAGTCCGCCTGGTACCCCCCGGATTTCAGCGGCGGGTAGGTTTCGACGTCCGGCACGCGGGACGGAGTGCTCCTCGCTGTCCCGCCAACCGCATGCGCGACAAGGTCGGAGTGCCGCCACGCGCGCGCCCGTGCCCCGAGCCCGCCCAGCGAAATCGAAACGACGAGCAGGCCCGGGAAGCGCTCCCCGAGGGTCTCAGGCGACAGGCCGAGCGCGTCGGCCGTGGACAAGTGCTGGTCCATCACAAGGATGTCCGCTGTCGACAGCAGCCCGAAGGCGAGGTCGCGTGACGCCGCATCCGCAGGGTCGAATTCGACGGACCGCTTGCCGCCGTGCAGGAAGCGGATGCGCGCTTCGAGTTGCTCGTCCGCGCCCGCGACGGGGCCCGGATTGAACGCGCGCTCACGCGTCCCGGGACTCTCCAGGAGCGTCACCCCGGCGCCGAGCCCGCGCAGCAGCTTGCCGGCATACGCCCCCGGCCGCCCGGCGCTCCATTCCACCACGCGGGTGCCAGCGAGCGCGCCCTCGAGACCGGTCCGGTTGTCCATCGTCCGGGACGTTAACCCGGCCGCGCGGTGGTCTGCAAGGCGGTCCGGTTCGTCACCGCCTCCCTGTGGACGTCAGGCGGGGTCGACTATCTCGTCGCCGAGGCCCGCGGCGAGATGCTGCGCGGCGAGCAGCCCGTAGCCGCGGTTCCACTGCGACGTGTGCTGCTCGAGCACCTTGGGCAGCACACGCACCTCCGCCGGGACACCGACGAGAAAGCTGAAATCTGGCGCTTTCGTCCCCGGCCGCACGACGGCACCGGCGGCAACCACGCAGTTCGAGCCGATCTCGGCGCCATCGAGCAGGGTCGCTCCGTTGCCCACGAGCGTTGAGTCGCCGATGCGCCGGCAGTGGACGACGACGTTGTGCCCGATCGTCACGTTGTCGCCGATGTCGACGCCATCGGGGCCATGGTGCACCGTCGAGTTGTCCTCGACGTGCGTGTTCGCGCCGATCCGGATGGCGCACACGTCGCCGCGGATGACCGCCCCGGGCCAGACGGACGAGCCCTTGCCGATGGTCACGTCGCCAACGACATAAGCGGCCTCGCTCACGAAGACCGACGCGTCGATGCGCGGGTGCTTGTCATGGAATGAACGAATCACGCCTCACTCCCTCGAACTGAACTGCCCGCCCTCAGATGGTGTCCAGGTACGTCTTCTTCGTGGCACGACGGAGCCGCGGGGTCAGCTGCAGAGCTGCGATGATACGGTCGCGGGTCTCAGCGGGCAGCACCACGTCGTCGAAGGAGAAGTTCTGGCCGGCGCGGATGCCGGACTCCCGGTCGCGGAGGGTGTTCGCGTACTCGTCGCGGATGGCGAGCGCTTCCTCCGGCGTCTTCGCCGCGAGGATCTCTTTCCGCCGCGCCAGGTAGGCGGCGCCTTCGAGCGACATGCCCCCGGTCTCGACCGTCGGCCAGGCGAGCCGCAGCTCCGGGGGCAGATGCCCCCAGGACCCGCGCATGACCAGCGGGCCGAGGCCGTACGCTTTCCTTATTTGTACGCAGTACAACGGCACGTCGCGGTGCTCAATCGCCGAGAGCGTGCGCACGTGGTGCCGGGCGATGCCGCCGCGCTCGGCCTCCGGCCCGATGTGGAACCCGGGGCTGTCGATCAGCGAGAGGAGCGGCAACCCGAACGCGTCGCACAGCTCGATGAACCGCGACATCTTGTCCGCAGCGTCCGCGTCGATGGCGCCTGCGAGCCGGGAGCGCGGCTGATTGGCGAAGACGCCGATCGCGCGGCCGCCCATCCGCACGAGGGAGGTGATCATCGACGAACCCCAGTTGGGGCGGAGCTCCATCACGCTCCCGTCGTCGGCCAGGGCGAGAATCACCTTGCGCATGTCATACGGCCGGCGGCGGTTCTCGGGGATGACGTCGGCGACCTGGGCCGCGGTGGGCGATTCGACGCCGGGCAGGTCGTCCTCGATGAAGTAGGAGAGGTACCTCCGCGCGGCGGCCACGGCCGCGAGGTCGTCTTCGACGATCACGTCGACGTCGCCCATCTGCTCGTGGACCTTCGCCGGAAGCCGCGCGCCTTCGCCGGCGCCGAGCTCTGTAGCCGCGGTGGCGACCACGAAGTCCGAGAACATCGCGATCGCGGCGTGGCCGTCCAGCGCCGTCCCAGAGAGGATGGCGACGGTCGGCGCGGCCCCCGAGAGCTCGCACAGCCCGTCGATCAGCCCGACGCGTCCGCTGCCGCCGAGCCACAGGCCGTACCCGCCCGGTGTGCCCGCCGTGCGGTCGCCGTCGCCGTCCGCGAAGCAGACAAACGGCCAAGAATGCTCGACCGCCAGGAACAGGAGCCGCTCGATTTTCGCCTGGTTCACGCCCGCCTGCGCGCCCCCTTCGACCGTCGCATCGTACGACACGACGACCACCGGGCTGCCGTGCACCCTCGCCGTGCCGCCAACGAGCCCGGCCGCCGGGGTACTGCTGTCGCCGGCCCGTGACTGCGCGAGGACGCCGTATTCCTGGAACGACCCTTCGTCGGCGAAGGCGGCGACCCGCTCGCGCGCGGTGAGCCGCCCGGCGGCGTGGACTGCAGCGACCGCACCGGGCCGCATCGCGTCCGCCGCGGGCATCCGCGCCGCCGTCACCTCGTCGATCAGTCGCTGTTCCACCGGCTAGCTCTTCCCTCTCGCCTCTACCACGAATCCCGGGGCCGCGTCTTCGGTCCCGCGGGGATGACCCTCGGGGCGAGGCGCAACGCTGCGAGCAGCCGATCTCGCGTTTCCGCCGGGTTGACCACGTCGTCGAAGCCCTGCGAGTAGCGGTCGTCCTTGCCCAGCTCGACCGTCGGCCAGGCAAGCCGCAGGACCGGGAGCCTGTGCGCCGTGCCCACGCCCGACATCGCCGCCGCGGCCAGCCCGGACGCCTTGCGCAGCTGGATGGACAGCAGCGGCACGGCGCGATGGTGCAGCGCTCGCACTGGCCGGGCGTGGTGGCGCGTCATGCCGGGCTGCTCCGTCCCATCGGGGCCGCGCACCGTGAAGCCCGGCGTGTCGACCAGCGACAGGATGGGCAGGCCGTAGCTGTCGCAGAGCTGCACGAAGCGCGCGATCTTGTTCGCCGCGTTTGCGTCGATCGCGCCGCCGTTGGGGGACGCGGGCTGGTTCGCGAGAATACCGACCGAGCGCCCATCGAGCCGCGCGAAGGCGGTGATCAGCGAGACCGCGAAGTTCGGACGGAGCTCGAAGAAGCTGTCCTCGTCCACGAGCGCCTCGATCACCGCGTGCATGTCGTACGTCCCCTCCTCCGGGACAAGCGCGGCGACGTTCCCGGCGGACTCCGCGGGCCGGCCGGGCGGCGCGTCGTAATAGAAGGAAAGGAAGCGCTTTGCCGCCGCGATCGCCTGGCGTTCGTCCTCGACGAGGAGGTCGACGCCGCCCTTCTCTTCGTGCATCTCGACCGGCCCCAGGTCCGTCGCCTTGAGCTTGAGGCCGAAGGCGGCTTCGACCATCGGCGGGCCGCCCATGCCGATGGCCGAGCCACGCGTCGTGATGATGGCGTCGCAGAAGGCCGCCAGCGTCGCGTGCCCGGCGAACGACGGCCCCGACACGACGGCGACGAGCGGCACCCAGCCCGCGAGCGCCGCGAGACCTTCGAAGAAGCCCGTGCCGCCGGGGTACCGCCCCTGCAGCCGGTCGAGCTTCGCGGCCGTGCCCTCCAGCGACTGCGCCCGGCTGCCGCCACCGTCGACGAAGAGCACGACGGGCAGGCGCTGCTGCTGCGCGAGGGCGAAGAGGCGCGCGAGGTAGCCCGCGCCGTATCCACCTCCGCGGTCCGAGTAGTCGGTCGACGAGGCCGCGACCGGGTGGCCGTCGACCGTCCCGATGAAGTCGACGCCGCCGAGCGTCTGCACCCAGCCCCAGCCGGCCCGCCCCTGGAGGACGCCGAGCTCCGTCGCCGAGCCGGGGTCGAGCAGCGCGGCGATGCGCTCCCGGGCGGTCATGTGCCCGCTCGCGTGGACCTTCGTGACCGCGTCGGGACGCCCCGGGTCGTAGGCGCGGGCCCGTGCTTCGAGCAGTTCGTCGACGCGATGCTGGTCCAGGGTCAACTCCTTGGCGTGCGCGAGTGGGGCCGCGCTGACGCCATTGTCACCGTTTCGCCGCACTCGCGCGCGGCACGGTTCGGCCGGGCAGCAGGTCCCGCGCGCGGGACAAAGGTGTAGCCTTCGTCACACTTACGTCACAGATGCGTTGAATGGGGCCGGATCGGGTGGAAAATGCGTTGACATCGGGGAAAACCCGGATAGTCTGAATAAACCGTGCGGGAGGCGCAGTTTGCCCCCTGGCCGACAGCGGAGGCGCAGGCACGGATGAAAGGCAGCGGAGCGGCGTGTTGGCCGGCAGCGGAAGTGTCCTTCGATCACTCGACCCTGTCCCCGCGTCTGGCGCGGATTCGGCCCCACGCAAGCGGCTGCATGGCCCCAGGGCCCGGCGAATGGGAACACTGGGCCCTGTCGAAACCGGCGGCGCCGCCGTAAGGTTGCGCCGCGAGCGAGCCCGCCACGCGGGCCACGGACCCGAGCGGGAGGGTCGATGACCAACGGGACGCCGGCGCGCTAGTCGCGAGTCAACAAGCAGGCACGGATGCCGCTCTGCCAGGAGCCGTCGAGAGCCCCGTGGGGGCACATGCTCCTGGAGGCGGCAACCAACCTGCCGGTAAGTAAACGCCCGGCGCGAGCCGGGCGCGCCCCCTGAGCCCGCCCGGATGGCGGGGCCGGGCTCAGAGTTCTCAGGAGGCTTACCTGTATGTCTCAACGAAGTCGAATCACCCGTAAGCGGGCATTCCTTCCCTTCCTCTTGCTCGTCGTGATGGCCGCGCTATTCGCGACGATTGGATCTGTCGCCGCAGCCGACCCGGTGACGGTGATTTGGAGCGGCAACGGCACGACGAACGGCGTCTGCGACGATGCCGCCGATCTCCACCACGACCTGGCACCACCAGCGGGGCAGCAGGGCTGGCTGTTCATCCTCACCTCGTCCTTTGACAGTTCAGGCTCGACCGTCAGCGGCACATTTAGCTCGGGCGCGTTCGGCCCTGTTTCGGGCACGAGCCACGGTGGCAGTTACCATTACGCTGTCTACACGCCCGCAGGCGCGACCCTGCTCAGCGCCTCCGCGACCAATGGCACCGCGGGTAGTGTCCTCACGGTGTCGCACTGCGAACTGGGCACCAAGCTCACGACCAGCGCCGTGACCACCCTCCACGCTGGGGCGACCGACAGTGGCACGCCGACGGAAGTGCCCGACGGGACGACCCTGGATCTCGGCACCGTGATCCACGACAGCGCCGTGGTGACGAGCACGACCACTCCCGGCGGCACGGTCACCTTCAGGCTCTACAACGACGCCTCGCCCGTGTGCAGTGACTCGAACACGGTTGGGACAGAAGACACCGAGGTCGGCGCGTACGCCGCCCCAACGGTCGGTTCCAGTTCGACAACGGCAACGACCGCGACGTTCGACCCGTCCGCGGCCATTCCCAACGACCTTCCCGCCGGGGACTACTACTTCCTCGCCACCTACAACGGTGACGCCGGACACGAGAGTTCGACGGCCGACTGCGAGCCGTTCTCGATTGAGGAACAGGCGCCGCCTGATGCGACGGTCGACACCATCATCCACGACAAGAACCACGACCCGGTGCTCGGAACGCCGCCGACCGCGCCGCTTGGCAGTGTCGTCCACGACAAGGCCACGGTTACTCCGGCTGGCGCAACCGGCAAAGTCAACTTCACCTTCTACACCACGCTGACGTGCGACGACGGCACCGGTACAGCCGACGAGAACAACCCGTTCGACCTGGTCGCCGGAGTCGCCGAGTCGACCGACACGGCCGCGCTGGGCGCCGGCTCGTACGGCTACATCGCGACCTATGAGCCGGACCAGGACGCGATTGCCGCCGGGTTCACGGAGCAGACCGGCGACTGCGAGCCCCTCGTCATAGAGAAGGCTCAGCTCTCCATCACGACCGACATTCACGACGCGGAGCATGAGTCGGTGACCTCGTCCGTCCCGCTGGGATCGGTCGTGCATGACACGGCAACGGTCACGGGTGCGGTCGACGGTTTCCCGACCGAAGCCGTGACGTTCACCTTCGGCGCCCCTGGCGCCGGTGAAGTCTGCAACGATGGCACCTCCATCGCCACGGACGGAAGCGAAGTCGGCATTGGCCCGCGTTCAGCCGCCACGTCTGCGCTTGGGGCGGGGGACTACGCGTTCCAGGCCTCGATCGCCGGTAACAAGAACTACGAAGGCGACACCAGCGACTGCGAACCGTTCACGGTCGAAAAGGGCAAGCTCACGATCACGACCGACATTCACGACGCGGAGCATGAGTCGGTGACCTCGTCCGTCCCGCTGGGATCGGTCGTGCATGACACGGCCACGGTCACGGGTGCGGTCGACGGTTTCCCGACCGAAGCAGTGACGTTCACCTTCGGCGCCCCTGGCGCCGGTGAAGTCTGCAACGACGACACCCCCATCGCCACGGACGGAAGCGAAGTCGGCATTGGCCCGCGTTCAGCCGCCACGGCTGCGCTTGGGGCGGGGGACTACGCGTTCCAGGCCTCGATCGCCGGTAACAAGAACTACGAAGGCGACACCAGCGACTGCGAACCGTTCACGGTGGACAAGGGCCACCTCACGATCGAGACCGACATCCACGACGCGGCCCACGGCTCGGTGGGCGGCACGGTGCATGTGCCCCTGGGGTCGGTCGTGCATGACACGGCCACGGTCACGGGTGCGGTCGAGGGCTTCGACCCGACCGGTGACGTGACGTTCACCCTCGGCCCGACCTGCAAAGACGGCAGCCCCATTGACACTGCCGACGACCCTGACACGGCGACAAATGGCCCGCGTTCGGTCGACACCGATCCCCTCGGGGCCGGGAGCTACGCCTTCCACGCGTCAGTTGCCGGGGACAACAACTACGAGGGCGACACCAGCGACTGCGAGCCGCTCACGGTCGACAAGGGCCACCTGAGCGTCTCCACCACCATCCACAATGATCTGCACCTCCCGGTCACCCTGGTGCCGGTCAACTCGATCGTGCATGACACGGCCACGGTCACGGGCGCAGTCGTTGGCTTCACGCCGACCGGCGCCGTCACGTTCACGTTCGGTGTCGCTGGCACGGACCCCGTCTGCAACGACGGCACCGCCATCGCCACGTACGGAAGTCCGGACGCCGGGACAGGCGGCCCCCGTTCGGTCAACACATCCGCTCTCGTGGGCGGGAGTTACGCCTTCCAGGCCCAGGTCGCGGGCGACCCCAACTACGAGGGCGACACCAGCGACTGCGAGCCCCTCACGGTCCGTACGCTCGGCAAGACCATGGGTTTCTGGGGCAACGCCAACGGCATCGCCTGGATCACGGGCCACGGTGGCTACGGTGGTCTGAACACAGTCAGGCTGGGCGATCCGACCAACGCCTCGGCGACAACCGGTAAGCGCTGGGCGCTCATCAACAGCCAGACCCTGTCGGCGAAGGTTCTCCCGAACACGCTCAACGCCTGCGGTAAGGGCACCCCACAGGTCTTCTTCGGGACGGGAGCCTCCCTCGCCGCGACCGACTGCACAGTCAGCACGAACAAGGGCACCCTGAACACCCTCGCTGCCCAGACGCTGGCACTCGGGTATAACAGCCTGTTCGTCAGCGGGTACTCCCTCCAGACCATCGCCAGCCTCGGGTGCTCCGC
>Ga0315281_10001729_pt1 | contig 32345 bp, 26 predicted proteins | sample YL17G07_0_MG_FD_204540 | JGI IMG/M metagenome (GOLD analysis project Ga0315281, IMG submission 204540) | Sediment microbial communities from Yellowstone Lake, YNP, Wyoming, USA - YL17G07_0 | ecosystem: Environmental > Aquatic > Freshwater > Lake > Sediment | place: USA: Wyoming | collected...
TGCCGATGCCCGGGTGGCGGAATGGCAGACGCTGAGGACTTAAAATCCTCCGGGGATTTTTCCTCATGTGGGTTCGACTCCCACCCCGGGCACCAGTCTTTCTGATTGAAACTGAACGAGTTGTTGCGCTCCGCCCTTCCGTGTACCTCTGGTGTACCCCGTTTTGCAAGATCACGAGCGGATCGCGACGCCAGGCCTTGACCAAATCCGCTTCCAGTTGCTCCTGCCGCGAGCGTACCCATGGCGCATAATGCTTCTCCGTAATCCGCACACTTTGGTGACCGAGCAGAATGGCAACCCGTTCAATGGGCACTCCTGCGAGAAGCAATTCGACAGCGAATGTGTCCCGGAAACGGTGAGGGTGGCCGCCCGGAACGTTGGCAAGTGTGAAGAGCTTGCGCAGCCGTGTTTGCCAGCTCCGCACAATGCTTTCCAGCTTGCCTATGCCGCTCCAGAAGAAATACTTCTTCGTGACTTTTGGCGTTGCTTCCAAGGCGGACAGGACGAACTCAGGAAGGATTGTATTCACGGGGACACCCGTCTTCTGGGTGTAAAGGAAAAGCCGGTTGCCTTCGATTCTGTCTGCGCTGAGGTTGACGGCGTCTCCGATGCGCATCCCACTGTAACGGAGCAATAGAACAAGACCGCGCATGCGCCGCCCATTCTCGACCCCATGACTGGGCATCTCTTCTTTGTATAGGTCCACCGCAGCGAGAATCCGCACCATCTCTTCACGGCTGAATGGCAGGGTAGGGCAGAGAGTTATTTTGGGGGCCTTCAGATCGAGAGCAGGATTCTCCGGTATCCACTTGCGTTTTTGAGCGAAGCGAAAGAATGCACGCAACCGTTCAAGCTTCTTCGCGCTCGAACGAGGACCGTCTTTCCATTCGGAACGAAACTGGCCCACACTGGATAAGTCAAAACCCGCGAGAAAGCACAGGCCGCGTCCTTGAGCAAATGCTTCCATCTGCCGCCTCAATAGTTTGTATTTCCGTACGGTTGACTCGTGAAGTTTGCGGGCCTCTAAGTCCGCCAGGAACTCTTTCCATGCTCCCTCGGTTGACATTTGCGCCGGCTGGGAAATGCGGCGATCTTCGGCCTCCCATTCGCGGATCATTCCTTGGGCTCGCTGCCAGTCCCGGACCTTGAGTGATTCGCGTATCTCCACGCCGCCCAGCGTTCCATCCACCCAAATGGGACACATGCAGTTCCGATAACTTCGGCCCTCATCACGCCGCCTGCAACTTTTGCGATGTCTTCGATAGGCTGTGAGCATGAGATGAATCTCCTGGCGCGAAGCTAATTTTAACGCCAATCGCGCATGAACGCGTTGGACGACCGACTGAGGAATACGCAGTGTGACGTATCGCCTCTTGTGCCGCGAATTTCTCTCTCCGATCACAAGTACGCCAGGCTCACCGGCAAAAAGGTCGCGGATTTTATCGGTGCTCAGGTTCCACATTTCGGCGATTTCCGTAACGGCGTAATGCCGCTCGGCATGCGCCGTAGGTTCAAGTTGTGTTGAGACTGGCATCGCTGTTTCCTGGCTCCTTGCATTCGCTGGATAGTTCAACCTCTGCGGATCGCCCCTCGTCCGCTTGTATGAATGGCCTGCGCTAGAACAATTTGTCTGGCTCAGGACCTCCAGGCCGTTTTGCTCCATGCGCCTTTTCTTTAAGTACTGAACTGGGCTTGCCTGAATGTTGGGTTAACCATGCCAGGAACTCGTCATCCTTATCGAAGAGGAGCTTCAGTGCCTCCGCAACGACGTATGCCGGCGAGCCGTCAATGAACTCCGCATACTTGCGGAGCTTAAAGTCGACATCTTCCTCGACGCGCACTTGAATGGTTGCGTTCCTAAGCTGTTTCACTGGTGTTCTCAGAACTGGCATGTTGTTCTCCCCTCCTCACCTGTGGGCCTGTGCAGCAGGCCGTCGTGCAGATTTGGTTGCATCGTTGTTCCGCTGTGTAAACGGGAAATCGATGAACTTTCTGCCGGGGCTGGAGCGACCGCCACGGTTTCGGTGGCAAGATTTTGGGGTCGCTCCAGCCCCGATGGGTGTTTTGCCGGTGACCAAAATCCACTGTCGCGCTTGGCGCAACCTTCGTGTTTTGGCTGACTTCCGTTCACCGCGGCGGTGAACGGAACCATGAACGGGGTATTGATCTGTGTCTTTCATGCACCGTTCACCGTGGTTTTGAGTTTCTCGTCGAGAGGCGAGCGATGATTGCCCACGAGATAGGTGTCAAAGAAGACCGTACGATTCGGAATGAGTTTCGCGAACTCAATTCGCAGCTGCCGCTCATCGAGCCGTTGTGCATACCAGTCCCGATACAGATCTTCGAAGCGCTCGCCCTTGAATCGGCGGCGGGCTTCCGCCAGGAACTCGAAATCTTCGGTTACCGGGATGATGTATTTGCGGCTCTCCCATTTGCGGCGGATTTCGAAGTAGCGCAGGATGTCGCTCGAAACGTCGCCTTCGAGGGGTCTTTTGATGGAGTTGCGGAAGCAGGCCTCGGCGCGGCCCAATTGGGTCATCCTCGTGGCAATGTAAAGAAAGCGGAAGGATTGCAACTGCCGGAACAGGGCCTGGTAGGCCCCGAGATGGGAGGTGAAATTCGCGAGGCTGGCGCAGCCGGGGTCGACATAGGTAAAGGTGACCACAGGAGGGAGCGAGGGGAAAGGGGGAGCCAGGAAGAGGGGAAACTTGTCAACAAAAAATCGGATGGTCGGGTGGCCTTCAGAAAAACCTTCATAAACCTTGGCCGGAAGAACCTCTTTGGGGACACCCAGTTCGTCGCAGAAGAATCGGACCTTGTCCTGCTCGGTTTCGAAGAAGTCGTATTCGGGGTTCTCCAGGATGAAGTCCAGGAGCACGAGCCGGGTGCGGATGTAATCGAAGGAGTGCCGGCGGCGGTTGCGGAAGTTATCCTTTTCGATAGGCTTGTAGATGGTCCGGGAAAAGAGGTGAAATATCGAACCGGCGCCCATGTAATCGCGGATAGTGGCATGCGCGCGCTTTAGAAGCTTCAGCGTGAATGTGGTCGTACGCTTCCCCCAGTGGGTACCGGCAAAGGCAAGGAACTGACGCATGGTGAAGTAGCCCGAGTGCGTGGCGACGATATAGAGGAAGCGCGCCTCGGCCTCGGTGTAGCCCAGGGCGGTGATCTGCTCGATATGGGAAGTTGGGAGGTTCATGGAGATCCAATTCGTTTTCTAATGAAGCGATGCCCCTCTCAGGAAAATGAGTCGAGGACAACTCCCTCTACTTACCTAATCAGCTTTGAAAATGAAAAATGTGTCGCATTTTAATAAAACTTTTTTCAGGAGGTTCCGTGTGACATCACGGTAGCCAGGGACGACACGGGGGTGGGCAGTGCCGCATGGGACGGATAGGCCTCTTCTAACCGTGCCTGTGCTCGTTACGGGCCTGGTTTCATCGCTGGACTGGAGGTCTCTGGGGACTGCGCGAGGGACCCTCCGGCAGGCGAATCCCGCACCGCAGCAGCCGGTTGACCGAGCCCGCCTCCTGCAACCGCGCTACGCTCCATTCCAGGATCAATTCCACGATCTCCCTGGATTTCTTCCGTTCCCCTGCGGCAAATCCCTCGATCTCCTTGAGCAGGCTTTCGCGTATGGAAACGCAGAGCGGCACCCTCGACCAATCCATCGTTCACTTGCCTTTCAGCGCAGGACTCGCCCGGCGCTGCCTCGCCAGGTCATCCCGCAGCCGAATCTCGGACCGCAGCAACTCCTTCGTGCAGCCAGCTTCCTTAAGGTGTTTGGAACTCCATTCAATCAGCAACTCCGTCAGGTTGCCGAGTTTCCGGTGCTCCCGGGCGGCAATCTCCTCAAGCTCGACTCGCAGGGCTTGCCGGACCCGCACACTGATTTGTGCTTTCCACTCACCCACGACCCACCTCCTTCTTCTTGTTGCCCGGAAGCCCCCCAGTTGGGGCAGGGGTAGTTCCCATTGGCTGAATACCGCTCTGCAACAAACGGTCTGTCGAGCCAGCAACCTTGAGCTGCTCGAAGCCCCACTCCACCAGCAATACTCCAAGGTTGCCGAGCACGCGCCTTTCCCGCTCAGCAAATTCCTCCAGTCCCGTTCGCAGTTCTTGGCGCACCCGCAAACTCAGCGGTACTTTCCATTCGCCCATAGCTCACCCCCTTTTCACTATCCAGGCAGTATCCCGTTGCTGGGCAGCCCCCTTGGAATGATTTCCCCTCCGCAGCAAGCGCTCCGTTGAACCAGCCGCTTTAAGCTGCGCGTAGCCCCATTCCAGGAGAATCGCTCCCAGGTTGCCCAGGGAACGTTGCTCGCCAGCGGCAAACTCCACCAGCTCAGCGCGGAGTTCTGGCCGAATACGCATAGTGACTGACATTTTCCAGATGCCCATCGTCGTTACCTCGGAATCGGCTTCATGTATTCGCGGATGATGTCGAAGTCGAACGTTTTCGCGTCGCTGAGGTCGGCCCCGGCGAGGAACAGCTTGCAAGCGTAGCGGAGCGAGAACTCGGTCTTGTCCGTGAAGCGGACAGAGATGTAGATCGTTCCGTCCTCGATGGAATTGTTGATGAAGTCCACGACCTTGCCGTGAACTTCGGGGTATCTCCTGCGCAGCCGTTCGTGCCGCTTCTTTATCCGCTCGTCGGGTTCCCTGTTTTCCTCGGCGCTGATCGGGGTTACGGACGTGCCTCCAACCCCCGCGACCTTAGGCTTCTTCGTCATGGAAATAAATCCTTTCCGCGGCGCGGTGGCCGCGAGTCGGGCAGTAGATAGAACTACCGGGACACACGATGCCTGACGGCGCCGGTTGCCGGCCCGGATAGAGAGAGAAGAATTCAGACTGTCAAAACGGAGGCACACGTTTACGGCGGAGGATGCGCAACGCGCGCAGGGATGCTCAGGGGGAAAAACTTCTGCGGTGTGCCGTGCTGAAACAAAGCGGGTTGCGCTAAAAACGGGAACCCGCTACCTTCTGTGGTAGCCATCGTTGCCTCCTCACCGAGGTGATGCTGGTTAGGGGCGCGTTCGTGTCACAAGCACGTGCGCGTCCCGCTTTATCACTTGCCCTTTTTCCTTACTCGCATTTTTTACGACCACCTTTGCCCCAATAGTGGTCAGCCTTGTATTTCCTAACCCTCGCTACGTCGTCCTCTTTCCAGACTCGAACTTCCATTCCCGCAAGCGATTGCAGCGGAGGTGCTTCGACCCGTTTATCGCGAATCCAACGATGCAGTGTGGCAGGTGTAACATTGAGGAGCTTTGCCACTTGGATCGTCGAATGTGTTTTCATTGGGATGATGATTTACCCTGAATCATTTGTCAAGCATAAAATGGAGTCAGGCAGGACAATTCCTTATAGCCCCGTCCGGACCACCTTGAAGGGTACCGCAATCTCCATCCAAATCGAAAACCATTGCGATGCTTCGCTCTGGCGACTGATCACAGCCATCCCGGAACCCCGATTGCTTTCATCGGAATCCCCCTCCGCCCGCAGGGACCTTAGGCACCGGACTTGGTTCGTTTTACGCATCTGTCCAGATTGTTATCGCAAAAGATATGCTATATTGTATCGACACACTGAAACGATTTAATTTAATATATGTATTTGCATTCAGGAACGATGTGCTATATTATATTTGTGTGAAAATAAATAGAACAAAGCACATCAAGCCGCTCCGTTTGGAGGGTCTTCCAGAGGATCTGCGCCGCGAGCTGAAAGAAGCGCGGGTCAAGCGTGGCTGGAGCCAGCGAAAGTTGGGAGCATATGTCGGTCTGCCCCAGATGCACATCTCCGGCATTGAGTCCGGCAAGATTGTGCCGCGCTACGACACGCTTATCGAGATCGTCCGCATCCTCGACCGCGACCTTCTCATGGTTCCTCGCGCCCTCGTACCGGCTGTGCAGTCGATTATCCGCGATCATCTCCGGCACGACCTCCAGGGCGAGAGTGAGGAACGCGCCCTCTACGCCGCCGACGACGACGAGCAAAAAACACAGGAGCAGGGCAAAGATGAAGTTTGATACGAAGAAGCTCAATGCGCTTGCCGTACGGCTGCATGGCCGGCAGATCGGCGTCATCAACCGTCTGGCCGGTGACCGCCAGATCTTTGCGTTCGAACAGGACTACATCGACGATCCGCAGCGCCCTACCCTCAGCCTATCTTTCAAGACCGGGACTGGCGGGCTTGTTACTGCCGTGCGCCCGGTCTCTCGCCGCGTGCCAGCCTTCTTCTCAAACTTGCTTCCCGAAGGACATCTCCGCACGTACCTGGCAAAGCTTGCCGGCGTCAAGCCTGAGCGTGAATTCTTCTTGCTCGCCATGCTGGGCGCCGACCTTCCCGGCGCGCTTGTGATCACGCCGCTTGAGGGTGATGCACACGAAGGCGATGCTCATGATGCCGCCGGCGGCCATCATGATGATCGTATCCCCGAGACCGCGCTGCGGTTTTCTCTGGCCGGTGTGCAGTTGAAGTTTTCCGCTATCATGGAAGCCAAAGGTGGTCTGACCGTTTCCGCGAATGGCATGGGCGGGTCTTGGATTGTCAAGCTTCCCTCCGCTCGCTTTCCCGCTGTCCCTGAAAATGAATTTGTCATGCTTGAGCTGGCGCGCCGCGTTGGCATCGCCGTCCCACCCAACCGCCTTGTCGATATTGGAAAGATAAAGGGTTTGCCAGACGAGGCCGGGACCGCAGGAGGCACTGCTCTTGCCGTGCAGCGGTTCGACCGCATCCCCGGCGGCGACTCCGTTCATATGGAGGATTTCGCGCAAGTCTTTGGACTCTTCCCCGATGACAAGTACGGTCGCCGCAGCTATGCCAATATCGCTTCCGTTCTCTGGGCGGAAATTGGAGGGGAAGCCACTTATGAGTTTGTTCGCCGGCTTGTTTTCTCCGTGCTGATTGGCAATGCCGACATGCATCTCAAGAACTGGTCGCTCCTGTACCCCGACCGGCACACGCCCGTTCTGTCGCCCGCCTATGATCTTGTTGCAACACTCCCCTACATTCGCAACGACACACTCGCCCTGAACTTTGGCGGCAGCCAGAGTCTGGGCGAAATCACGCCCGACCAGATGCGGAGATTTGCCGACACGGCAAGAATCTCGGCAAGCCCGCTCTGGCAGATTGCGGTCGAAACCGCAGAGCGCACCGTCGCAGCGTGGAAAACGCTCGAACAGACGGACCTGCTCCCCAAAGAAATGCGTGCATCCGTTGAGAAACAGATTCTTGCAGTCGCCGCCAGTACCAAGTGACGGAGCCTATGGGAGATGCTGTGGAAAACGGCCTCTGCCTTTACACAAGCAATACCTACTGGGTGTATAGTGTTCCCGACACGTCAATGATTTAGTAGGGTGGTCCGTCGAGTGACTGACAGTGAGCGCCAAATCGCGACGCATTTAGCTCATCTGGATGATTCGGGCAGATGCCAGATGTTGTCTGAGCATTTGGTTTCCGTGTCGGAACTGGCAAGCCGTTTTTCGGCGAAAATTGGACTTGGAGCACCGGGTGCACTGATTGGCCTGCTTCACGATCTCGGCAAATACTCGGATGCCTTCCAGCAATACCTGCGCCTCATGTCTAAGGACCAAGACACCGAAACATCGCGCCCAGAACGCGGGTCAGTGGACCACTCCACGGCTGGTGCTCAGGCGATTTGGCGTAATCTTGCCCCCAAAGGCAAGATTGAATCGATTGTCGCCCAGATTCTTGCTCTTTGCATTGCGTCCCACCATTCTGGTCTCATTAATTGCGTAGAGCCAGATGGAACCGACAGATTCACTCGGCGAATGCTTAAAGCCGCTTCGGAATCTCACTTTGACGAGGTGCAGAGTCGCGCGGAGATGCTTATTCTTGAGCGCAGTAGAAAGCTCCTCGACGATCCTAATCTGGTTTCCTGTGTGCAGCAGATTATTCTGAAGCTTTGTCAGAATGACCGGAACGAGACTATCCGGCGATACATGGCCGGCCTGATGGTCCGGTTCTTGTTCAGTTGTCTCATTGATGCGGATAGAACCGATACAGCTGATTTCACGAAACGGTCCTCTGCCGCCCTGCGGCAACATGGCCATTACGAGGGCTGGGATCTACTCGCGGCGCGTTTGGAACACACACTCGAAAGCTTTCCCTGCAAAAACAAAGTTGACGAGTTGCGGAGAGATGTAGCCGCGCGTTGCATGGATGCGGCTAGTCGCCCAAAGGGAGTTTTTACACTCACGGTTCCCACGGGCGGAGGAAAAACGCTGGCAAGTCTCCGCTTTGCCCTGAATCATGCGGCGCGCTGGAAGATGGATCGTGTGGTTTACGCAATTCCCTATACCTCGATCATCGATCAGAACGCCGATGTCGTGCGCAAGATTATCGAGCCTGTAGGCAGCGAGTTGTCGAGCATCGTGTTAGAGCACCACTCCAATCTCACGCCAGCCAAACAAACCTGGCGCAGCAAGGTTCTTTCGGAAACTTGGGATGCTCCTGTGGTCTTCACTACAACGGTACAGTTGCTCGAAAGTTTATTCGGTGCCGGAACGCGCTCAGTTCGACGCATGCACCAATTGGCAAATGCCGTTCTGATTTTTGACGAGGTGCAGACTCTGCCCGTCCGCTGCGTGCATTTATTCAATAACGCGATTAATTTCCTGGTTGAAGAATGCGGCAGCAGTGTGGTGCTTTGTACCGCCACTCAGCCCTTGCTTCATGAGGTCGATAAGAGCAAGGGCGCGATCCGGCTCCGGAGCGATGCGGAACTAATGCCTGATGTGCGGGGGCTGTTTACCGGACTGAAGCGAGTCGAGGCACTTTACTGTAAGAAGCCCGGTGGGTGGACTTACCTGGAAACGGCCGAGCTAGCAGTTTCCGAGATGCAAACGTGGGGTAGTTGTCTCGTGGTTGTGAATACGAAGGGAGCTGCGCGTTCGATTTTTGAGCGATGCAAAGAGGCTGCCGACGGCGTGTCCGTGTTTCACCTGAGCACTAGCATGTGCCCGGCTCATCGGAAGCGGGCTCTGCGCAAGATTTGCAGGCTACTTAAAAGCAAGAGTCCGCGGCCCGTTATCTGCATAAGTACCCAGTTGATCGAAGCAGGTGTGGACATCGATTTTGGCGCCGTAATCCGCAGTCTCGCGGGACTGGATTCAATCGCGCAAGCTGCCGGGCGATGCAACCGCCATGGCAAGCGCGAGATGGGGCGTGTACGGATTATTGATCTTAGGGAGGAGTCTCTGCAATCGCTAAAGGACATTCAGGCCGGACAGGAAGCGACCCAGCGTGTGTTTGATGAGCATCTTGGCCTTAAGCGGACAGATTGTTGATCTGGAAAATCCTGAGCTTGTTCGCCGCTATTTCCAATACTATTTCTTTAACCGTGCCAAAGAAATGGATTACCCTGTGAGTTCGAGTCGTGTCGAACGTGACGACACGCTTCTGAACATGCTTGGTGAAAACATGATGGCCGTCAACGAATGCCGTACGCCGCCGCCCCTTTATTTGCGGCAATCCTTTATGGCCGCTGCGGATGCATTTGAAGCAATTGAGGCGCCAACGCAAGGCGTGATCGTTCCTTATACCAAAGCTGGAGAAGGCATAATTGCCGAATTGTGTTCCGGGTTCGAAGTTGCAAAACAGCTTAGCCTCCTCAAGCGTGCACAGCAATATGCGGTCAATGTATTCCCCAATGTCATGAAGAGGCTTCAGCGCGCCGAGGCACTTCATGAAGTTCAGGAAGGTACTGGCATCCTTTACCTCGATAAGAGATTTTACAGTGAGGAATTCGGCCTTTCGGACACTGCAACAGGTGAAATGGAGATGTTACATGCATAGCACACCACTCAACACCATCGAGTTTCGGGTCTGGGGGAGATTTGCTATGTTCACCGATCCGCTGACACGGGTTGGCGGCGAAAAGTGTTCGTACCACATCCCCACCTACGAAGCATTGAAAGGAATTGCTAAGTCAATCTACTGGAAGCCCACTTTCCTCTGGATTATTGATGAGGTGCGAATTATGAAGCGCATACGTACCCAGACCAAAGGAACAAAACCGCTCAATTATGGAGGAGTCTATCCAAGCGCTCGTTCCGCTGGCAAGAAGGAGGAGAGCTTCAATACTCTTGCCATCTACACATTCCTTACCGGAGATCCAAATTCCGTCACGCACGTCCCAGGCGTCGAGTATCAAGTACGTGCCCACTTTGAGTGGAACCTCAAGCAGCCCGAGCTAGAAAAAGACCGCATTGGTGGAAAGCATTTTGAAATCGCGCGCCGGATGTTAGAACGCGGAGGGCGGCAGGATATCTTCTTAGGAACGCGAGATTGTCAAGGCTACGTCGAGCCATGGGAGTTTGGTGAGGGCGCTGGAGACTACGACGGCAAGGGCGAACTTGGTTTTGGGCTGATGTTCCATAGTTTTGGCTACCCAGATGAGACTGGAAGAAACGAACTCCAGAGCTACTTTTGGCGGCCGACAATGGTGGATGGAAAACTCCGATTTCCGCGCCCAGAAGAGTGTGCTGTGAAGAAGTCCGTTCGGACGATGCATGCCAAGCGTTTCGGAGTCGGTGTGAATCTACGCAGCGTGGATTCCGAAGCGGAACACGTAGAGTCTTGAAATGAGCTGGATACAAAAACTTCACGAAACGTACGATCTCTGTGCCACTGCGCCGCAGTTTAAGAAGAAACCACCTTTGCCGATGAGCCATTCCAGGCAGCAGGCGCACATCGAGATTGTCCTGGATGCAGCGGGGAGGTTCTTGCGTGCCAAGGTCGTCGCCAAGGAAGAGACTGTCATTCCCATAACGGAAGAGTCTGCTGGGCGCGTCGGAACCAAACCTCCGCCCCATCCTCTCAGCGACAAAGTGCAGTACTGCGCCGCCGACTATTCTGCCTTTGGGGGCGCAAAAGAGTCTTTCTATCCCGAATACATAGAACAGCTTCGCCGATGGGATGAAAGTGACCAGAACCATAAGGTTCACGCGGTTCTCAGTTATGTCGAGAGGGGAACCGTGGTTGCCGATCTCGTGCGTGAGCGAATTCTGTGGTGTTCTGAAGACCATAAATTGTTGACGGAGTGGACGGAGAATTCAGCAATCCCAGAACTCTTCAAAATGCTGACTCCAAAAGACGGCAAGAGAGAGCAAGGCGATGCCTTCATACGTTGGCGGGTGGAAGTTCCGGATGATCTGGAGTCAGCAACTTGGGAAGACCCGGCGGTTCGGGAGTCATGGATTCGGTTCGACGCTTCTCAACATTCCGATATTGGGTTGTGCATGGTGACGGGAGAAGATACCGCCCTTGCAACCAGCCATCCAAAGCGATTGCGACATGGGGCCGACGGAGCAAAACTCATATCTTCGAATGACAGTGCTGGATTTACTTTTCGCGGGCGATTCACCAGCCCGGAACAGGCTTGTGGTGTCGGTACGATTGTCACGCAAAAGGCTCACAATACTCTCCGCTGGCTGATTGACCGGCAGGCTTATCACGACAAAGCTAGTGGCCAAGTGTTTGTCGCCTGGGCGGTCGGGGGTCAGGATATTCCTGACCCCTTCAAGAACACAGAGGACCTGCTCCTTACTGTCCCTGTTGTTGATGCAATCGATAGACGAACCTACTCGGGCGATGCAGGGCAGCAGTTTGCAGTGCGACTTAAGAAAATGATTACGGGCTATCGTGCTGAGATGGGAGACTCCGCGGATGTAGTCATGATGGGACTGGATTCCGCCACGCCCGGTCGAATGGCCATCACGTTCTACCGAGAACTGGAAGGCTCGGAATTTCTCGACCGAATTCTTGCTTGGCATGCGGAGAACTCATGGCATCAGAATTACGCGAAAGATTTTCAATTCATTGGTGCTCCTGCCCCTATTGATATTGCGCTAGCCGCCTATGGCCGAAGGGTGGACGATAGGTTACGCAAGGCAACTGTTGAAAGATTGCTGCCATGCATCGTCGATGGACGGCCACTGCCGCGAGATATCGTTGAGTTATGCGTGCGACGGGTTTGCAACCGTGTGGGATTCAAGAAAGAGAGAACCCGAGAGTCAGAGTGGGAGAAGTGCTTGGGGATTGCGTGTGCTCTCTTTCGGGGAAGCCGGAAAGAGGGGAACTATCTGATGTCACTAGAAGAAGATCGAACAACAAGAGACTACCTATTCGGACGACTGCTGGCAATTGCCGATTACACTGAACAGCAAGCATTGTACGTCGCGGACGAGAAGCGCGACAGCAACGCTGCAAAGCTGATGCAGCGATTTGCTGGTCATCCGTGTTCGACTTGGCGGAACATTGAATTAGCCTTGGCGCCCTACAAATCCAGGTTACGCGCAAACCGGCCAGGGCAGTTGGTAAAGTTGGAAAAACTTCTTGACTCTGTTGTTGGGATGTTTCAAGGCCACGATTTTACCAATGACGCCAAACTTTCCGGGGAGTTCCTGCTAGGGTACCACTGTCAGCGTGCCGCGCTTTGGACCAAGCAGGGCGCTAACCCAGAACCAAGGATCAAGTGCGAAGAAGCAATTCAAGGAGAGGAATCGTGACTACACTACAGAACAAGATCGACTTTGCGGTGGTGCTGCGTGTCAAGCACGCCAACCCCAATGGTGATCCGCTTAACGGGAATCGCCCCCGTACCGATTACAACGGTAACGGCGAAATCAGCGACGTATGTCTAAAACGAAAAATTCGTGACCGGCTGCAGGAGAATGGCGAGGCCATATTTGTACAATCCGACGACCGCAAGAATGACGACGCGAGAAGCCTCAGAGAGAGAGCCGACAAGGCGTTAGGCAGCAAGTTCGGCTCTACTGAAACGGTAAAGCTAGCGTGCGCGACATGGTTTGACGTGAGAGCTTTCGGCCAATTATTCGCTTTGCCCAAAAAGAAGGCCAAAGGCAGTGATGAGGAAGGCGACGCTGGAATTTCAATTCCAATTCGCGGACCTGTGTCTCTGCAGGCGGCGTTTAGTGTGCAGCCGGTAGAAGTAACCAGCACTCAAATCACAAAGAGTGTGAGCGGAGAAGGCGATGGAACCAAGCGCGGCTCCGATACCATGGGCATGAAGCACCGCGTCGACGATGGCGTCTATACCTTCTTCGGCAGCATGAATCCCCAGCTTGCCGAGAGAACCGGTTTCAGCGACAAAGATGCCAAAGCGATAAAAAACGTGCTTCCGAAAATGTTCGAAAACGACGCCTCCTCAGCGAGGCCCGAAGGCAGCATGGAAGTGCTCAAGGTGATTTGGTGGAAGCATAATTGCAAATCCGGTCAGTTTTCCTCCGCAAAGGTGCATCGCACGTTAAAGGTTAAGCCGGATGGCAGCATAGAACTCGATCCGTTGGATGGGCTACCTCCCGAAATCATTGATGGGTTCTGATTGCGGGAGTCCGTGTGACTAAAATGTATTCCGAAGATGACTTACTTCCGATCTCAGCATTGCAGCATCTCGCTTTTTGCGAGAGGCAATGGGCGCTAATTCATTTGGAAGGCGCTTGGGCGGAGAATCAACTCACTGCCGAAGGCCGAGTCATGCACGACCGCGCGCATGAGCCCGGCACTGAATCCCGTGGCGACGTAAGGATTGCCAGAGGGCTCCGTTTGCGTTCGCTTCGACTCGGACTTTCCGGGATAGCGGACGTGGTCGAGTTTCATCGTTGCGCGCCTCCGGGTGGTCCACGCACGAAGGATGAGCCCGTGTTGCCTGGCGGAGTATCTCTCCCAGGTGTTCACGGTCTCTGGTCGCCCTTTCCCGTTGAGTACAAGCGGGGCCGCCCCAAATCCGGGCCCTGCGACGAGATTCAACTCTGCGCACAGGCTCTATGCCTGGAAGAAATGCTCGGTGTGCCAGTTCCCGCCGCCGCTCTATTCTATGGAAAGCCCGTACGCCGTTTTGAAGTGGCTTTGACCACTTCGTTGCGAGAAGAAACGGAGCGTCTTGCCAGCCGCGTCCACGAACTGATGTGTTTGGGCGTCACCCCGCCGCCGGTTTACGAAAAAAAGTGCGATAGCTGCTCGCTATTCTCTCTCTGCATGCCCAAGCGATTTTCAAAACGCCCCGCAGTCGAAGAATACATCACTTCGACTCTCGACGAGCGCCACGAATGAGAAGCCTCCTCAACACGCTATACGTCACGACGCAAGGCTCGTATCTTTCGCGCGATGGCGAAACTGTCTTGGTCCGGGTGGAGAAGGAAACCAAGCTGCGGGTGCCGATCCACACGCTCGGAGGGATTGTGTGTTTCGGGCAGGTCTCGTGCAGCCCTCCGCTGATGGAATTGTGCGGGGAGCGGAATGTCGCGATCTCTTTTCTGAGTGAGCGAGGCAAATTTTACGCAAGAGTTCAGGGGCCGGTCTCTGGCAATGTCTTGCTGCGCCGAGAACAGTATCGCCGGGCGGACGACCTTAGCACTTCCGCTGATGTCGCGCGGATGGTGGTCATGGGCAAGGTTGCGAATTGCCGGGCAGTCTTGTTAAGGGCTGGACGGGACTACCCTGAGTCTGCAGAAGCACCGGCAGTCGAAGCGGCGGCGGGACGGCTTGGGCAATTGCTAAATGACCTTCGGAAGCCTCAGCCGCTTGACCAAGTGAGAGGCATGGAGGGGGATGGCGCGCGGACATATTTTGGTGTTTTCAATCACCTGATTACCGCACAGAAGGATGGTTTTTTCTTTCGTGAACGGACTCGCCGTCCGCCGCTCGACAATCTCAACGCCATGCTCTCCTTCGTATATACGTTGCTGGTCCATGATGTTGCGGCGGCACTAGAAACTGTCGGCCTGGACCCCGCCGTGGGTTTTCTTCACCGCGACCGGCCTGGCAGGCCAAGTCTTGCGCTTGACCTAATGGAGGAATTGCGGCCAGTTCTCGGTGACCGTGTGGTGCTCTCACTGATCAATCGGCAGCAGGTCAAACCAAATGGCTTTCGCACAACCGAGACTGGGGCTGTCCTTATGGACGACAGCACGCGTAAAGAACTCCTTTTGGCCTACCAACAGCGCAAACAAGAAGAGATTCGGCATCCATTCCTGAACGAAAAAGTGGAACTTGGATTGCTCCCTCACGTGCAGGCTCTTCTTTTTGCCCGCTTTCTGCGAGGTGACTTGGATGCCTATCCACCATTTCTGTGGAAGTAGAGTCAAATGCTCGTCCTAGTCACGTATGATGTAAACACGGAGACGGCGGAAGGCCGGCAACGGCTCCGCCATATTGCTCGTCGATGCCAGAACTACGGCCAGCGAGTGCAGCAATCTGTCTTCGAATGCTTGGTTGACCCGGCGCAGTGGACTGCGCTTCGTCAATATCTGGTGGACGAGATCGAACCGAAAAAGGACAGCTTGCGGTTCTACTTCCTGGGGAAGAATTGGAAGAACCGTGTCGAGCATGTTGGCGCCCATCCTGGTTATGACCCGCAAGGCCCCCTGGTTGTGTGAATATGAGGCTTCCGCGAACCATAAGCTCCCATGATTTTCCCGGCAGGTTCGCGCTGTCGTGCAACCATCTGCGATTCATCGTCTTACGGGGCACTCTGTTTGAGTTTCAAAGGCAAGCCTCGAAGCACCAACCTACGTTCGCGGAACTTCCAGAAGTTGTCTTTCATTTATAATCAGTTACGATGTAAGAGTCGCGCCCCGCGCGGGCGCGTGGATTGAAACGTTTTGAAGTAGACTCGCTAAGCGAATCAGGAAGGTCGCGCCCCGCGCGGGCGCGTGGATTGAAACAATTTCACGTGCAAGGATTGCTTGGAACAATACCGGTCGCGCCCCGCGCGGGCGCGTGGATTGAAACGCTACGAGTTCGCCGTCAGAGTTGAACTTCCCCCGTCGCGCCCCGCGCGGGCGCGTGGATTGAAACTCTTCGCTGTCCGTCTGCACAATCACTTCCGCCTGTCGCGCCCCGCGCGGGCGCGTGGATTGAAACATATCATTCTCCGTAGAACTTAGCGTTGCGCTTGTCGCGCCCCGCGCGGGCGCGTGGATTGAAACATAACGCCGGGGTCTGGAGCTTCGCTATATTGTGTCGCGCCCCGCGCGGGCGCGTGGATTGAAACATCTCCCAGACGGCACCCCACAAGACCGGCATAGTCGCGCCCCGCGCGGGCGCGTGGATTGAAACGGGGCAAATCGAAAATGTCAACTTTGACGCAACCGTCGCGCCCCGCGCGGGCGCGTGGATTGAAACACATAGGCGTCGAAGCCCAGCCGCTCCAGCACGGTCGCGCCCCGCGCGGGCGCGTGGATTGAAACTTCAGCATGGCCATCGCGTCTTCGCGGTCCTTGGGTCGCGCCCCGCGCGGGCGCGTGGATTGAAACCGCAAGGTGGAGACGTTCGTACCCGTGGATGGCGTCGCGCCCCGCGCGGGCGCGTGGATTGAAACCCGCTCACTCCGGTGATCTCGACGTAATCGCCGGGTCGCGCCCCGCGCGGGCGCGTGGATTGAAACATCGAGCGGATCGCACCCTGGGCGCGTTTCTCAGTCGCGCCCCGCGCGGGCGCGTGGATTGAAACTACGTGATGACCGCCGTGGACGTGAACAGCAACGTCGCGCCCCGCGCGGGCGCGTGGATTGAAACCGGACCCACCAACCGCCGCCGACCGCTGCATCAAGTCGCGCCCCGCGCGGGCGCGTGGATTGAAACGATTGCAAGGGAGCACAGTACGGCCCCTGTCATGTCGCGCCCCGCGCGGGCGCGTGGATTGAAACAAAAAAATCGTTTGGACCGTGGACAGGAATCAATGTCGCGCCCCGCGCGGGCGCGTGGATTGAAACATAACGATTGAATCACTGACCTGTACGCATCTAGTGTAGTGCGACGAAAACCCGAGCACTTATGAAGGAGGAAAGCCTTAACCCGTATATCCGCACACTCCAACGCGAGGAGAGTTAACTATGGGCAGGCACATCTCGTCGCCGCATTCGTGTGCGACAGCGCACCCTTCACAAAGCCAGCCTTCCCCATTCCACGCGCATTCGGTACAGATTTGGCTGGCGGGCTGCATCCTACACCGCTGGCAAATTACCTGCGGTGCCTCGTTTCTGGCCAATAGTTGTATGGCGCCTTTCGGCAAGCCTTGCTCGCGAAGGGCAACAACCTTTAGCACAAGAGCGGTTGTCGAACCGTAGTCATACTCATAAAGGAACTTCATCCCCACCTTAAGCACTCGGCTCAACCGCGCTCCCATGGTCGTTTCTTCATCCATGGGCGCGGAAGCATAACGCTTGCCGCCAATCTCAAAAGCGCTCAAGTGGCCGCAGCATTCAAGCCATGTGTGGCGGAGAAAATTGTCAAGTTTACTCAGCGGAGCGGTCACCGGCACTGCCACATGCATCCAGTACACCTTGGCGTCACGTCCCTCGATGGCTAAATGGAAACTCGGGGCAAGTGGTTGTTTTCCGGAAGCTAGTAATAGCCCGGCAACTTCCGGTTGACAGCACGCACTGAGGTGCCGGGTCGCGGAAGCCTGGTCAACTATCTCTCCGCAGACGTTACACTTTCCCATCGATTGCTGTTTGGTCATGGCCGAGCAATATTATAACGCGCCATAAATAGAATTATTTATTATTTCGCTGTGTTCTTGCGGAATGGGGGGCACGGCGAATGAAAATCCCAGCTCAAGTAGTTCTGGCCAGGAAGCAAAGAGCAAAGCTGGAGGCGTATGCGCGCGGGCGCGGGTTGTGCTGCGCGCCACAAGCGCTTTCATTTTCACTTTACGCCCAGCAGTAGTGGGCTCAACATGGTCGCATGATTCCGCGACCTGATCAAAAATCAGCTCCGGCGCGGTGTCTTTGCTGGCGTCGAATCTCTCCAAGAATGGATCCTCGCTTATATCGAAAAACATAATCGCCAACCCCAACTCTTTATTGGGACCGCAGAGGCCAATGACATTCTCGGAATGGTTTTGGACGCGCCAAGGCCCCAATAAAGGCCCATCTATGGGACGCAGTACAGTAGCTCTTTAATCTGGACGGGGAGAATTCTCTCAGGTGTTCCGTGTACCTGCCGTGTACCTCACTTGGGCGAATTCGACATTTTTGGCGCTTTTCGCGCTTAATGAAATCAATAACTTACGTGTTCTCAATCCACCTTAGGAGTTCGACTCCCACCCCGGGCACCAGTCTTTTCATAGCCGGTTTACCCCCACAAATGACGAGAAACGATGGGCGGCGGAAGCCCGCGCGCATCAATACTGCGCGGCCAGTTCGAGGGCCAGTTCGCGCAGGCGGCGGAGGTCCAGCTTGCCCGTACCCAGGTAGGGAAGCTTCTCGATGTGGAAAAAATGGTCGGCGCGGGGTTTCCAGAGGGCGGGAAGATCGGCCTTCGCGAGCAGTTCCTGGCATTCGCGGAGTTTTTCCTCGAGGAGCGTGTGCAGGACGATCAGTCGCTCGCCTTTTTTCTCGTCGGGAATGGCGGTGACGGCGAAGGTCTGTTCGCTGGAATGGGCCAGCTCGTGCAGCATGTCTTCGACGTGAATGTGCGGGACCATTTCGCCGCCGATTTTGCTGAAGCGGCTCAGGCGGTCGGTGATGCGCAGGAAACCGTCTTCGTCCACGGTGGCGATGTCGCCGGTGTTGTACCAGCCTTCGCGGAGAACTTCGGCGGTTTTTTCCGGGCGGCCCAGATAGCCCTGCATGATATTGGGGCCGCGCACCAGCAGCAGGCCGGGCTGGCCGGCGGCGACGGGCTGGCCGCTTTCCGGGTCCACGATGCGAATGCCCACGCCGGGCAGGGGATGGCCGATGGTGCCGCGTTTGGCGCCGACCTGGCGGAAAAGAGCGGCGCGGAAATCGAGCGTGTTGACGGCCACCGCGGGGGAGCATTCGGTGCAGCCGTAGCCTTCGTGGGGGCGCAGGCCGAAGTGGTCCTCGAAGGCCTGGGCGATGCGCTCGGGAAGTTTTTCCGCGCCGGCCAGGACGAAGCGCAGGCTGCCAAACTCTTCGGGAGTGCAGCGGCGCGTGTAAGCGTTGAGGAAGGTGGGCGTGGCCAGAAGCATGGTGACCGCGTGCTGGCTGACGAGCGCGCCGATGGCGCGGGAATCGAGCGGATTGGGGTGATAGACGACGCCCAGGCCGGTGACGATGGGCAGGCAGAGCGTTCCGGTGAAGCCGAAGGAATGGAAGAAGGGCAGGATGCCCAGGATGCGGTCGCCGGGATGGAGCAGGACGGCCTGATTGAGCTGTTCGGCGTTGGCGGCGACGTTGAAATGAGTGAGCACGACGCCCTTGGGGTCGCCGGTCGAGCCGCTCGAGAAAATGATGGTGGCGGTGTCGTCGAGCGTGGTGCGGCGGGCGGCGCCGGCGAATTGCTGCACCCAGCGCGCGGGAACGAGCAGAGCGGCGAAGAGAGCGGCGGCGCGTTCGAGCAGGCGCGGAGCGGCGGCGAGGTCTTCGAGATAGAGAATTTCGCCGGGCGGTTGCAGGCGGACTTTTTCCAGAAAAACGCGCGAGGTCAGGATGGTTTTCAGTTGGCACTGTTCGGCGCAGGAGGCCAGCGTGGAGTTGGTGACGGTGTAATTGAGATTGACGGGAACTTTTCCCAGCAGCAGCGCGGCGAGATTGGCGAGCGCACCGGGAATCGAAGGCGGGAGGAGGATGCCGACCATTTCCTGCCCGCTCCAGGGGGCGCGCAGGCGGCGCGCCAGAAAAATGGATTTCACCAGTGAGGCGAAGAAGTTCAGCCGCGGCGTCTGCCCGTCGGCCATGGCGAAGCGCAGGGGATGGCGGCGCGCGGTCTGGATAAACGAGCGCGTGAGCGTCTTCATGAGCGGGCGGCGGCGGAGAAAAGCGTCCACGCCGAGGTTTTGCACGCTCTGGCGGACTTCCTGCGCGGTGACCGTGGCGGGAAGTGGCGCGCCGAAAGTGACGCGGATGGGATAGGGAATTTTGCGGGGCCATTTCCAGAAGAAGCGGCCGCCAGCGAAGCTGAAGATGGAGCCCCAGATGCCGTCGAGGTGCACGGGCACGACGGGAACGTCCACGCCCTTCAGGATGCGTTCCATGCCGCGGCGAAAGGGTAGCAACTGGCCGATGCGGGTCACCTGGCCTTCGGGAAAGATGCAGACCAGTTCGCCGTTGCGCAGGGCGTCGGTGGCTTCGCGCAGGGAATGGATCATTTCGCGGGGGCGCTGCTGCGAGGAGATGGGAATGACGCCGAGGATTTTGGCGAAGGGTTTTATCAACGGATGCTCGTAGGCTTCCTTGTACATGAGGAAGCGCACGGGGCGGTCGGTGGCGGCGATGACAAAGGCGGCGTCGGCCATGGAGCCGTGATTGGGCGTGAGCAATGCGCCGCCGTGCGCGGGAACGAATTCGCGGCCCTGAATGTCCAGGCGATAGAGCGTGTGCGTGGCGAACCAGAGGAGCAGGCGCAGGAGCGAATCGGGCAGCAGAACGACGACATAGATGGTGGCGCCGAGCGTGGCGGCCGCGGCCCAGAAGAAGATCGCCGCCGGGACCAGGTGCGCGAAGTGCGTGGCCAGATAGTAGGCGCCGGAAGCGCCGGCGATGCCCACAAAGGAGAGGAGATTGGCGGCGGCGATGATGCCGCCCTTGTGGCGCTCGTCGGGGCGGTGCTGGATGAGGGCGTTGATGGGGACGATGAAAAATCCGCCGGAGAAACCGAGGGCGGCGAGGATCAACAGGGCGTGATGGAAGGAGAGGCCGGGAAGGGAGAGGAGAAAGCCGAAGGCGGTCATGCCCAGCGCGCCCAGGGGAATCAATCCATATTCGATTTTTCCGCCGGAGAGATAACCGGCGGCGAGGCTGCCGAGGCCGATGCCGATGGCGATAGCGGCTTGCAGGAGGCCGTTGTGCGTGGCGTCCAGATGGAGAACGATCTGGCCGTAGAAGATGATGGTGAACTGCAGCAGCGCGCCCAGAAACCAGAAATAGGTATTGCCGAGGACGGCCAGCCAGAGCACGCGATCGGCGCGGGCCAGGCGCGTCTGCGACCAGAGGTCGCCGAGGATGTTGAAGCGGAATTGGCGGGCCGGGTCGGCGGGGGGCACGCGGCGGATGAAAAACGCGGCGGCCATCCCGGCGAAAGAAAGCGCCAGGAAAATAAAGCCGGAGCGGGCCTGATGACCGGAGAACGTGTCGGCCATGAAAGCACCGGCGACGCTGCCGGCGATGACCGCGAGAAACGTGCCCAGTTCGAGCACGCCGTTGCCCCAGGAAAGTTTTTCCTGCGGGAGGAGTTCGGGGAGCAGGCCGTACTTGGAGGGGCCGAAGAGAGCGGCCTGGGTGCTGGCGAAAAAGACGGCGGCCATGGCCAGGTGCAGGCTGTCGCGCGCGAAAGCCAGGATGGCCAGGAGCATGACCGCGATTTCGAAAACCTTGGTCCACAGGGTCACGGTGCGCTTGCTGAAGCGGTCGGCGAGATAGCCGCCGGTCATGGAAAAGAGCAGGAAGGGAACCGAGAAGAGCGCGCCGACCACCAGGACTTTGCTGTCCTGCTCGCCGGGTTCGAGATGCATGGCCAGAATGAGGAAGGTGACGAGATTTTTCAGGCCGTTTTCGTTGAAGGCGCCCTGAAACTGGGTGGCGATCAGGCCCCAGAATCCGCGCTGCCAACGGCTCTCCCGCTCGGACATAGACGCGCCTCCGCTGCGCATTTCGATACCGGCAAGCATAACGGGAATTCGCGGAGAGCGGAGAGAAATGGCGGCGCACCGGGCATAAAAGTTACCGGCGCAGGCGAAGGCACGCGGAAAGCGCGGAGCGGGCCATCCGCTTTGCGAAAAAAGAGCCGCAAAAAGAACGGGGCGGCGCCAGCCCTTCCCGCTGATGCGCCGCCCCGTTTTCCTCCCGGGTGGAAATCAATTATGAAAGGAAACCGGCGCCCGGGCGCCGGCCCATCTCTTGCCGGCTCTGCGTCATTGTTTGACGGTCAGCACCGGGCAGGCGGCTTCGCGAATCACGCGATAGGTTTTGGCGAAGGGATTGTGCGTGGCCAGGCCGCTTCCGGCGTGCGCGCCCATTACGATGAGGTCGCTGTTTTTGTCGTGTGCCACGCGCAGAATTTCATCCGCGGGAGAGCCGAAGCGCACCTCGAATTCCGCTTCACACCACAGCGCCGTGGCCGTGGGGACCGCCTTCTCCAGGCGGCCCAGCAGTTCGGCGCGCAGCGCGGCGCCGTCGCGCCCGGTGGGTTCGCCGTGGCGGTCGAGGACGTTCAGGATGGTCAGGTGCGACTGATATTCCTGGGCCAGCGAGAGGGCATAAGCCGCCGCGCGTTCGGGCGGATGTTCCAGGTCGGTGGCGAAGAGGATGTTCTTCCAGACCGCAGAACGTGCCAATTCGCCCGTGAAGCGCGGTCCCACGGTCATCACCGGACATTCCGCCCGGCGGAAAATCTCTTCCGCGCCGGAGCCCAGGAAGAACTTCTCGACCTTTTTAGCGCCGTGCGTGCCCAGCACCACCATGTCAATTTCGTACTTGCGCAGCAGTTTCTCGATGGTGGGCCAGAGAAAGCCTTCCTCGAGAATCACCTCGTGGGGGATGCCGCGCATGCGGCCGGAGATGAGGATCTCGGCGAGGCGCTCTTCGCTGGCCTGCCGCAGGGCGCCCTGGGTGGTCACGGCGGCGTCGGGGGGCACGAAGGCATAGGCATCGGGGGTGAGGACGTGGGCCAGATAGATGCGGGAGTCGTAGAGCCGGGCGATGGTCAGGGCATAGTCCAGTGCGTGATCGGCGCTGGGGGAGAAGTCGGTGGGAACGAGAATATTTCCCAAGGCAACTCTTGCGATCTTGTGTGCCGTTTGGGCGGCGGATTCCTTCACATTTTTCATTAGAGCCTCCCGGACGCAATGCGCGGGGACGGAGGAAGATGGCCGACACCAAAATGGGAGCATGCGGCATGCCGTGACGAAGGCGTTTTTTTGTTGAAAATAAAGCAGATGCGGAGCAGTCAAAAGAACGAACCGGGCAGTTTGCGCCAGTTCGCGCAACTTCTTGCGTCAACTTACTCACAACGGAGGGTTTGGAGAGAGCGTGCCGCCTGCCGGGGCAAAGGCCTGCCGAAAATGAGAAGGCAGCGGCTCGCCTCGGCTTGAAGCCCGTGTCCCCGGGCCGGAGCATCATGATTACGATGCCCCTGCGATCCGCCATAGACGGCCGCTGCCTGACTTTGGAGCTGGACCCTTGCTTGGGGGAGTCTTCCGTCGTCCCCCGCGGTCCGCTCCGTTATCTCTTGGCTTGCGGTCCAAGAAGAGAGGGAGCAAGAAAGGGGCCATCGCGGGAACGAACGAGGAAAAAATAAGCCACGATTTCAGCGCAGGTTAGCGCGGGCCGGCCCGTCGGCCGCTGGCAGCGCGATGGGGAATGGGGAATCTGGCGCGGGTGCGGCGGGCCATCTGGCGCAGTTCTCGCTTGACGCGAAGGAAAGCCGCAGGCTAGAAACTAAGGAGGGCTGGGGAGTTTCCGGCGCAGGCCGGCGGGAAGAAAGAAGGTTTGGAAATGGGATTCAACCGGAAGGAATTACTGGACCGTTTGCGCATGGAGATTCTGGTGCTGGAGCGCGGCGGCTACCGGCCCTCGCCGCACCAGCCGCATGAGCGGCCGCGACTGCTGCGGGATTCGGTGGGCTGCCTGAATTTCGCGCTGGACCAGAAGCAGGAGCCGTGCAGCCTGTGCGTGCTGATGGAGTTCGTGCCTGCGGAGCTGCGCCAAAAGCCAGACCCCTGCCGGCTCATCCCGCTCAATACGGCGGGGGATACCATTACTTCGCTCGAGGCTCGCGGGCGGCATGAGGAAGCGGAGACCCAACTGCTGGAATGGCTGCGGCGCACCGTGGCGCACCTGGAAGCGGAGGAGCCGGAAGAAGAGTAGCAGCCCCCTGTTATTGCTTCACCAGTTCGACGCGGCGGTTTTGCGCGCGCCCTTCTTCGGTGTCATTCGAAGCTACCGGTGCATACGGGCCGGAGCCATAAGCCTTGAGACGCGCGGCTTCAATGCCGGCTTTGACGAGCGCCTGCACAACCGACTGGGCGCGGCCTTGGGAGAGTTTCATGTTGGCGTCAATGGCGCCGGCGTTGTCGGTATGCCCGACGACGAAGAGCTTCAGCTTGGCGTCGGCTTTCAGGAGTTTGACCACTTCGGAAATCGCCGCTTCCGATTCCGGTTTCAGTTCGGTCTTTCCGGTATCGAAGAAGATTCCTTGCACGGTAATGTGGCCCGACGTCTTGAGGCCGTCGGCGAAGGCATCGGCGTTGGCGACGAGGTCCTGTTCCATGGGGGCCTTTTCCACGATGGTCAGGATGTATTTGCCGAGATAGTCGGCCCAGACCTCGATCCAAATTTCCTTGCCAGCCTTGGTGACCTTTAGGGTTTCCGTGCTATCGTTGGCGGCCACAACCACTCCGCCAACCCGTTTGATGGCATTTTCTACGTTGCGCAGGATTTGCAGCACGCTGGGTTTGGCGGTAAGGTTTGCGGGCGGTTGATAGCGGATTTTGGTGAACACGCCTTCGACCGAAGTGGTCTGGCTCTTGCCGGTCATGAATTTGTAGGCATCAAACTGTTTGAGCGTGCATTCCGAGATCCAGTAGTCGGGAAGGCGGCTGATGAGCGCGTGGTCCTTGCAGTTGGCGGCGTCTTTCTTCTGGGCGAAGCCCGGGGCGGAAACAGCGAGGCTGGCGAGAATCAGCAGCAATAAGATGGATGTCTTCTTCATGGTTTAATCCTTCCGTTTTAGGAATGACGAGAAACGAATGCGCAACCCTTTGTAAAACAATCCGGAAGCAGTCGATAGGAAAGAACGTCCGGCGACTCCGAAGCGCGCGATCGCAGTGGAGGACCGGCGCCACTGACTCTGTTTATCTCTCTTTCCCGGAAATCCGGCCACACTTATTTCCGGGCCGTGTCCCAGGTTATGCAACAGCTTCCCGCAGGATGGCGATGCTCAGGCGCTCGCCGGAGCGGTTTGCTCGTCGTCGTCGCCATGCGTGAGGCCGAATTTCTTCATTTTGTAGCGCAAGGCGTCGCGGCTGATATCCAGCAGTTTGGCGGCGCGCATCTGATTGCCTCCGGCCTGGCGCAGGGCCATTTCCACGAGAGCATGCTCGATATCCTGCAGCGAGGTACCGCCCTCGGGAATGCTCAGTGCGGGCAGGCGGCGCGAACCGGCGAAGGAGATTTCGCTGGCGGGCGCGGGAAAGGCGGAAGCGGAGGTGCCCGGGCCGGTGTGGCTGCCGGAGACGGCGTGCGGCAGATAGTTGGCGCGCAGCAGGGAATCCTCTTCGAGGATCATGGCGCGCTCGATGGCGTTCTTCAGTTCGCGGACGTTTCCCGGCCAGTCGTTTTCCAGAAGCAGGCGGCGGGTTTCTTCGGTCATGCCGCGGACGGATTTTCTGAATTTGCGGTTGTAGTGATCGAGAAAGAAATCGGCCAGGGGCAGGACGTCGTCCTTGCGGTCGCGCAGCGGGGGGATAAAAATCGAGATGATGGCCAGGCGGTAATAAAGGTCCTGGCGGAAATGGCCTTCGCGGACGGCGCGTTCGAGGTCGCGGTTGGAGGCGGCGATGACCCGCACATTGACCTGGAAATCGCGCACCCCGCCCACGCGGCGCACCACCTGGTCCTCGAGCACGCGCAGCAGCTTGGCTTGCAGCAGCGGAGAGAGTTCGCCGATTTCGTCGAGGAAGAGCGTGCCGCCGTCGGCCACCTCGAACAGCCCCTTCTTCATGGCCTTGGCGTCGGTGAAGGCCCCGCGCTCGTGCCCGAACAGTTCCGCTTCCATCAGGTTTTCGGGAATGGCCGAGCAGTTGATGGCCACGAAGGGGCGGTCGGTACGCGTACTGTCGTAATGGATGGCCTTGGCGATCAGGTCCTTGCCGGTGCCGCTCTCACCCTGAATCAGGATGGTGGAGGCTTCGCTGGCGGCGATTTTGCGCACGAACTTCATCAGCTCGGTCATCTTGCGCGAGACGCCCACCACGTCGTGATAGCCGGTGCGCCGGCGCATTTCCGATCGCAGCGATTCCACTTCCGTGCGCAGGGCATTGGCCTCCGCGGCGTTCTGCACGGTCACGGAGAGTTCCTCGAAATTGATCGGCTTGGTGATGAAGTCGTAGGCACCCAGGCGCAGCGCCGCTTTCACTTCCTCCAGTTGCGGGTCCGCGGTCATCATGATCACCGCCGAAGTGTCCCCCGCCTGCTTCAGCTTCTCCAGCACTTCGATGCCGCTCTGGTCCGGGAGGTGCACGTCCAGCAGAATGACGTCGGGAGTCTCCGCCGCAGCCAGGCGCAGGGCTTCTTCGCCGCCCGGCGCTTCCAGGGACTGGAAGCCGTACTCCGCGCATTTCTGCGTGAGCGACCAGCGCACCAGTTTCTCGTCGTCCACTATCAGTACTTTGCGCTTCAGCATCATCCCTCCTCGGCCAGCGCCGCTTGGGGGCCGGCCTGGCCCTCGAACGGGAGAAAGACTTCAAAACACGTTCCCTTGCCCGGTTCGCTGCGCACTTCAATTCTTCCCCCGTGCGATTCCACGAGCCCCCGCGTCAGCGGCAGCCCCAGCCCGGTGCCTTCCTGGCGGGTGGTGAAGAACGGGCGGAAAATCTTGGAAAGATTCTCGCGGGAGATTCCCCGGCCCGTGTCCGTAACCCGGATGACGGCGCAACCGTCCCGGTTCTCCAGGCGGATTTCCACGCGCCCCTCCTTGGGGATGGACTGGATGGCATTGAGCAGCAGGTTGAGCGTGACCTGCTGAATTTGCACGGGGTCGTGCACCACCGCGGGCAGCTCCGGCGCGGTCGCAAAATCGATTTCGATGGGCTTCGAGCGAACCTGCGGGCCGGCCAGCAGCACCGCTTGTTCGATGGTGTCGTTCAAATCGGCGCGGTGAAATTGCGGAGGCCGCGGCCGGGCGTAGGCCAGCAGATCGCTCAGGATGGACTGGATCTGGCGAATTTCGGAGTTCACGTCGCCCAGCACGTTGCGGCTCGAACTTCCCGCGGGCAATTCCTTGCCGATCACTTCGATCACCCCGGCGATGCCCGCCAGCGGGTTGCGGATTTCATGCGCCAGGCCGGCGGCCAGTTCGCCCAGGGTGGCCAGATGCTCGGCGCGGGAAAGCTCCTGGCGGTGCAGGCGCTCGATCTCCGATTTATTTTCGCGCAATTTCCGCACCATCTGATTGAAGTGCCGGCCCAGTTCGCCCACGTCGTCGTCGCGCTTGGCGAATTCCACGCGCGCATGCAGGTCGCCGGACTGCACCCGCTGAATGGTGGTTTTCAGCTCCCGCAGCGGCTGCTCGATCAGCACCGCCAGAACCGCCATCACTACACCGCAGGTAATCGCCGCGCCGCTGGCCGCCACCACCAGAAGCCACTGTCGGCCCGCCGTTGGCTGCCCCAGAGCGATGAATTGAAAGACGAATAAGCCGAGGACGAGAACCCCGGCAACGGGGAGGATGGCCTTCATCCGCCACTGCAGACGCTGCGCGAATTTGGGGAAGCCGGGCAAGTCCATGTCTATCACCAACGAAAATCGAGCCAAGCTGCTTTGGATTGTCCCTGATTGAGCATTCTATCATTCCCGATGAAATGGGGCAGATTTAAGTCGTACCCGGAGGAAAAGGAGAGGAGTGCTCGCTTTATCAAGATGTGTGATTCTTCAAGGCAGGGATAAATGAAGCGATGGAGGAAAAGGAGAGCGGTTGCGCCGCTGATGACGCCGCAGCGGGGTTCCGCGCCGCGCAATCGTCAGAAAGACAGGCGCGCGCTGAGTTGAATCTGGCGGCCGGGGGTGGAAGCTTCGGTGATGGTGCCGAATTGCGGAGTGTTCACGAAGCGATTGGGAGTGCCGAGATTGACCTTGTTGAGGGCGTTGAAGAACTCGGCGCGGAACTGGAACTTGATGCGCTCGGCGATGGAAAACTCGCGGGCCAAGGCCATGTCCAGGGTCTGCATTCCGGGACCGTAGACGGTGTTGCGCCCCGCGTTGCCAAAGGTGAAGGCGGAGGGCGTGGCGAAGGCCGCCGGATTGAACCATTCTGCCGCCGTCTGTGTGCCGGATGTAAAAACCGGCTGGCCGGTGAGATTGGCGCGGATGGGATTTTCGCCGAGGACCACGCCGGAGTTGGCGGTGTCGCCGAAGACGGAGATGGAGAAGGGGAAGCCGCTGCGGAACTGATAGATGGTGGAAAGGCGCCAGTTGCGGGTGATGTCGCGAAGAGCGCCGGCCGAGAAGCCCGTGGGAAGGTCGTAAACGGCGCTGAGGGCGAAGCGGTGGCGCACGTCGCAGCTGGGGCCTTTTTCCGCGGCCAGCTCGCTGTTGTTTTGCGGGATGGAGGATTCAAACATGGGGGAGCGGAAGTCTGGGGCATCGCTGAGATTTTTGGACCAGGTGTAATTGGCCAGAAAGCTCAAACCGTGCGCGTAGCGGCGGCGCACATTGATGTATCCGGCGTCATACCAGCTCTGGGCGGAGTTTTCGAGTAAGTTGATGGTGCTGACGGGGAAGGTCATGCTGACCACGGTGACGTCCGGGGGCAGAACGGTGCCGGGAACGAAACTGATTTTGGGGAAGGGGCGGCGCGGACCAATGGGGCCGGGGCCGGGAGGAGCGTTATTGATGAGATGGGCGCGCTGGAGATGAACGCCATGGGCGCCGAGATAGCCGGCCTCAAGAGTAGTCTCGTGGCCGAGGCTTTTTTCGACGGAGAAGCTCCACTGCTGCATGTATTGGGAGGGAGCATGGGGCTCGAGGGTGGTGAAGCTGACGGTGGTCGCGCCCAGGACAGGGGAGGCGAAATTGAAGCCGTTGAGGGAAGGGACGAAATTGTCGCTCTGCTGGGTGATGGGGAAGACGTAGGGCACATTGTGGCGCTGGTTGCACCAGGTGTTGAGGTCCACGGGCGTATAGAAGATGCCGTAGGCGGCATGCAGGACGATCCCGAGGCGCGGGACATTTTGCGAGAAGCCCAGGCGCGGGGCGAAATTCTTCTTGTTGGGGTACATCAGGCCGCTGGGATACCCGTTCTGGCCGCCGATGAAGACTTCCGGCGTGCCGCCGACGAAAGTGATGTTGCTGTTGGTGTAGCGAATATCCACGAGGGGATCCATGTACTCGTAGCGCAGGCCCAGTTCGAGGGTGGTGTTGCGAGTGAGTTGGAAGGTGTCCTGAACAAAAGCGTCGGCGGCCCACTGGCGCAACTGCATCTGCGGGATGCCGGCCTGCACCTGCTTCACCACGGGCAAGCCCAAGAGAAAGCTGGCCAGGCCCGAGCCGGTGCCGTCGTTGGTGGCGGTGTGGGTGGTGAATCCCCTGGTGAACTGGTAGTAGCCGCGATTCTGAAAGAAGCCCCACATGGGCCAGATATAACGGCGAGAGCTGCCGCCAAATTTCAGGCTGTGGCGGCCGTGCTGCCAGCTGAGCAGGTCGCGGGCTTCGAGGATGGTGTCCCAGGAGCGCATGGGAGTGGCGGCAAAGGTATCGCCCATTCCGGAGTAGCCCTGCACATTGAACCACGGCGCGCCCCAGGCGCCCGGCCCGCCGAAACCGATTCCCTGGATGCTCAGTTGCGAGACGATGTCGTTCTGGAAGGCGCTTTCGGTGATGTGGCTCATGGCCAGGCGTGAAACCGTGAGGGAAGCGATGTTGACCAGGCGAGCGGTGAGGGTGCGGTTCCATGCGAGGCTGCCCTGCTGGGAAAAATTATCGTGAAGAGCGCCGAAGCCCGGGAGGTTGACGGGCATAAAACCGTTTTCGCCGCTGAGCGAGTAGCGCGCGGAGAGGCTGTCGCCGCGGGCGAAAAGATGGTCGAGGCGAATGGTGCCTTGATCGGAAGTGTGCTGCTCGTTGCGCGTATCGAGGTAATTGTTGCAGTCGGAACCCGCGCCGACGACCACGGGCTGGCCCATCATGGCCATGCCGCAGGGCATGCCCATGCCCATGTCCACGTTGGAGGCGGGAACGTACTGCTGGAGAAAAAGCTGTGCCGCGGCATTGATTCTGTTCTGGGGAATCTGATTGCCGGGAAAGGGAGTGCGGAGGATCAGCGAATTGGCCGGGCTGATGGGAAGGGCCGGATTGAAATTCGGGTTGGGTTGCGCGGTGCTGGGGTCGTAGATGGTGACGCCACTGTTGGTGAAATTTCCGGCGATTTCGTCGGTGGTGGGGACCGTCTCGGTCATGGAATCGGCCTTGGCGTGGCGCAAGCCTTCAAAATTGAGGAAGAAGAAGGATTTGCCGTGAGAGAGGGGCCCGCCGAGAGAAGCGCCAAAATTGTTTTGGACGAGATGCTTCGAACCGCCCATGTCGCCGAAGGAGTAGGCATCGAGCGCGCCGTTGCGGAGAAACTCGTAGGTGGTGCCGTGAAACTGATGGGTGCCGGAGCGCGTGACGATGTTGATCTGGCCGCCACCCGCGCCGCCCATTTCCGCGGAATAGCTGCCGGTCTGGACCTTGAATTCCTGCACGGCGTCGGGAGAGGGGCTGAAGTTGAGGGTATTGAAGGTGGGGTCGGTGTCGGTCGCGCCATCAAGCAGAAAATAATTGGCGTTGGGGCGTGCGCCGCCGATGCTGACGGCGGAACGCTGTCCGGGCCGCCAATAGAGAGGATTGGTCTCGCCGGACTGCGCCCCATGGCCTTCGTGCGCGCCGGGAACGGTGAGGACGAGATCGATCATCATGCGGCCGTTGAGCGGGAGTTCCTTGATGGAAACGGGCTCGACGACCTCGCCGACGCTGGCGTCGGTGGTGTGCATGACTTCCGCGGCCGCGGCTTCCACTTCAACGGTGTTGGAGAGGGAAGCCAATTTCAGAGAGATGTCCAGATTCATGCGCTCAGCCACTTCGAGGTGAATCGTCCGGGTATAAGGGGCGAATCCGGAAGCCTGGACGGTCATCTGGTAATCGCCGGGGAGGAGGGCGGTGACCTGGAACGCGCCGCGGTCGTCGGTGGAAATCTGGCGTTCCGCTCTCGTGCTGAGAGAGACGAGTTGCACGGTTGCGCCCAGCACCGAGGCGTGCTGGGGATCGGAAATGGCGCCACTCAAGAGGGCATAGTTGCTCTGGGCAGGAAGAGAAGCAACGCTCAGAAGATACACAATCAGAAAAAGATATCCGCGCCGCTTCCACATATTCTTTCCCCCAAATCGCCAGAAAGGCAGGCAGGATTATACAAGAAACAGCGAGATGAATTCCTAACGAATTGCCGGGGTTTGAGGCTGATTCATTCGCCGGGCAAACCTCAGTTTGTCTGTTATCTGTCAGGACAAAGCGGATCAAGTTTTACTCGATAACGCACCGTGACATTATAAGTTCGAATAGTCTAATAGGAAGAAATAGGGCGGACTTTTGTCACAGTCAGCCAGGCCGAACAGGATTAAAGTTTTTGGCGGGAGTGCACGATAATCCAGGGCAGGGGAAGGCGCGAGGAGGAGGAAAAATGAAGCGGTTTGCTCTCATAAGGAAGGGCGGCATTTCGGGCATTAGAGTAAATTTCAGTCTGTTTGTCGGGATTTTGGCGGCCCTGGGCTTGTTCTTTGGCGCAAGCACAATGGATGCGCAGGCTCCGGCATCCGCGGAGCAGCCTCCAACCGCGCAGGTGCAGCCCGCACCGCAGACTCAGTCCCCCGCGCAAACGGTGGCGAAACCAGAGACAGCCAAGAAACCGGCTAGCCCTCCGCCACTAAAGCATTACAAGATTGGCAATGTCGTCGAGCTTAGCGGTAGTCTGCGCGGAAGGTCGGAAACCTGGGGTTGGTTTCCCACGCCGGGTTATGAGGACAGCTACACGTCTGGCGCCCTGATTCTGCGCGTGGCCCTCAGCCAGCAAACCAAACGGTTGGACTGGTTCGTGGAAGGCGAATTCCCCGCGATGCTGAATCTGCCCGGAAACGCCATCGCACCCGGCGCGCGAGGGGCGCTGGGTACGGGCGGGAACTATTTCGCGGCCAATCACCAGCAGGACGCCAGCGCCATTCCCAAGCAGGCCTATGTGCGCTTCAAGGGGCTGGGCGGAGACTCCGCCAGCAGTCTGCGCCTGGGGCGTTTCGAGTTTTCCGACTCCACGGAAGTGCTGCCCAAGAACGCCACGCTGGCCGCGCTCAAGCGCGACCGCCTGGGTCAGCGGCTCATCGGCCCCTTCGGCTTCACCCACGTCGGGCGGAGCTTCGACGGCTTGCAATACATGCGCAACACGGCGAAAAATAATCTTACCTTCTTCGGCGCTCGCCCCACCGAGGGCGTCTTCCAGTTGCGCGGCACCAACGAACTCGACGTGGACCTTTATTACGCCGCCTGGACCCGGCAACTCACCGTGCGCTCCGCTCCCAGCGAGGCGCGCCTCTTCGGCATTCACTATCACGACGGGCGGCGTCTGACCAAGACGGACAACCGGCCCAAGCCGCT
>Ga0315281_10001730_pt1 | contig 32344 bp, 30 predicted proteins | sample YL17G07_0_MG_FD_204540 | JGI IMG/M metagenome (GOLD analysis project Ga0315281, IMG submission 204540) | Sediment microbial communities from Yellowstone Lake, YNP, Wyoming, USA - YL17G07_0 | ecosystem: Environmental > Aquatic > Freshwater > Lake > Sediment | place: USA: Wyoming | collected...
GTTCGTACGTTTCTCGACCTCGTGGCGATCGACTCGCCGTCGGGCGACGAAGACGCGATAGCGGCTGAGCTGGTACAGCGGCTCCAGGCACTGGGGCTCGAAGCGTCACAGGATCCGTACGGCAACGTGCTGGCGCGGATGGAGGGTGCGGGCGAGCCGCTCATCCTCTCGGCGCATATGGACACCGTGGAGCCCGGGCGCGGAATCAAGCCCCTGTGGGACGGGCCGGACGTCATCCGGACTGATGGGACGACGATCCTCGGCGCCGACAACAAGGCCGGCTGTGCGGTCATCCTGGAGGTCATCCAGTCGGCGATCGAGGACGGCGCGAAGACTCGGACGCTCGAAGTCGCCATCAGCCGGGGCGAAGAGGTCGGGCTCGTGGGCGCGCAGAACATGGACTACAGCCGGCTGTCGGGGAAGGTGGCGATCGTGATCGACAGCGGCGGACCACCGTCGAGCGTGCAGGGCCAGGCGCCGTACCACTACGTGTACGACATCGCGGTGCACGGCCGGGCGGCGCACGCGGGCGTCGAGCCGGAGAAGGGCGTGCCGGCGATCACGATCGCGGCAGAGGCAGTGCTTGGCATGCCCCAGGGCCGGATCGACTTCGAGACTACGGGGAACGTGGGCACGATTCACGGCGGCCTCGTGCGCAACGCCGTGCCCGAGGAATGCCGGGTAGAGGGTGAGATGCGGAGCATGGAGTTCGAGAAGGTCGAGAGCCTCGTGAGCCGGGCGAAAGACCACATCGCGGACATCCAGCGCCGCCACCCGGAGGCGCGCATCGAGTCGCGCTTTCACCTGGGCTACCCCGGGTACAAGCTCGAGCCGGGCGACCCGGCGGCCGACCTGCTCTTCGGCGCGCTGCGGGACCTGGGAATGGAGCCCAACCCGCACCCTGTCGGCGGCGGCACAGACGGCAACGTGTTCCGCGGGCACGGGATCGCAAGCGTGGTCATCGGTCGCGGGGGGTACAACCAGCACACGAAGGACGAGTACCTCGTCGTCCCGGAGATGCTGGACTGCGCGAGAGTTGTGGAAGCCGCTATCCGGCGCGTGTGACGGCGACAGCCCTGCGAGCCTGAGCCCTCAGGCGGGCGCGAACTCCAGGTGCAACTCCTTGAGCCCGCGAAGGATGAAGCTCGGGACGTGCGCGAAGTCGTTCTTCCCCGGCGCGAAGCGCCAGTCCTTCAGCTGCAGGAGTTGCTCGAATGCGACACTGGCCTCGAGACGCGCGAGCGCCGCCCCGAGGCAGAAGTGAATCCCATGGCCGAACGCGAGGTGCGTGCGCGCGTTGTCGCGGCAGACGTCGAACCGTTCGGATTCCGGGTAGACCCCTTCGTCGCGGTTGGCGGACGCGTACATGACGACGAGCCGTGAGCCAGCCGGGACCGGGACGCCACCGACGCTGGTGTCGACTTTCGCCATGCGGAAGAGGCCCTGGACGGGCGACTCCGAACGGAGTGCCTCTTCGACGACGTTGGGGACGAGCGTGGGGTCAGCCTGGACGCGGGCAAGCTCTTCAGGGTTCTGGCAGAGGAGCATCATGCCCGAGGCGATGAGGTTCGTGGTCGTCTCGTTCCCGGCGACGAGCAACTGCTGCAGGATGCTGAGCATCTCGGCAGTGTCCAGGGGCGTCTCACCGTCGAGCCGCGCGTTGATGAGGTCGGTGAGGACGTCGTCCTGGGGAGCCGCGCGGCGCTCGTCGAGCTTCGCGGCAAAGTAGTGCTGGAATTCGACGATGCTGCGCGCGCACTCCAGCTGCCGCTCGCGGGTGAGGAAGCCGCTGAGCGGCGCGACGGAGTCGTCCGACCAACGCTTGAACGTCCAGAGGTCGCTGCGCGGGACACCCAGGGCGTCGGCGATGACGGTGAGCGGGAGCGGCGCGGCGAATTCATGGACAAGCTCGACGGCGCCCCGGTGCCTGAATGCCTCGAAGAGCTCGTTGGCGATGGCGCGGACACTGGCCTCCATGCCGGTGACGCGGCGGGGCGTGAACGCCTTGTTCACGAGGCCGCGATAGCGCGCATGGTCGGGCGGGTCGTTGGTGAGGAGCGTGTTCACGCCCGGGTAGCCCTGGGAGAGGATCGCCTCGAGTTCCGGGTCGGCAGTTGCGCCGGCGGCGACGACTCCCGGGCCGGAGTTGCTGGAGAAGCGCTCGGTGTCGCCAACGACTTCTTTGATGTCCTCGTACCGGCTGACGACGAAGAAGCCGAGCCCGGGGACCTGGTAGACAGGAGCCTCCTCCCGCATGGCTTTGTAGAAGGGGTACGGGCACTCGACCGTTTCGGGCGCGAGCGGGTTGAATTCGTGGACGGAGGGCATGTGGCGGGACCTCGTTTGTCGATTCCTGAGTAGTGCCGGAAGTATAGGGCGCTGCCGAGGAACTGGCTGCGAGGTCAGCGGGATTACGCGGCCCCCGTCAGGGCGTAGAATCCGGCCGGAAACGACCCGGCGAACGTACGCGCCGGCAAGGAGTTGGGAAGATGGCGATTTCTTTGAACGGACAGGTTGCGCTGGTGACGGGCGCAGGCCGGGGGATCGGCCGTGCAGTCGCGCTGGACCTCGCGCGGCACGGTGCGAAGGTGATCGTGGACGACACGGGCGGCGCGCTCGACGGGGCGGGCGTCGACGCGTCGGTGGCCGAAGGCGTGGTGGCGGAGATCAAGAAGGCGGGCGGCGAGGCGATCGCGAACGCCGGGTCGGTCGCGGATTACGACACCGCTTACGCCATGGTGAAGCAGGCCGTGGACACGTGGGGGCGGCTCGACATCGTGTGCTCGAACGCCGGGTTCCTGCGCGACCGCGCCTTTCACAACATGAACCCGGAAGACTGGCAGGCGGTCATCGACACGCACCTGACGGGCGCCTACAACGTGCTGCACCACGCCTGGCCGGTGTTCCGGCAGCAGCAGTACGGGCGTGTCGTGCTCACCTCGTCGAGCTCGGGGTTCGTGGGCAATTTCGGGCAGGCGAACTACGGCGCGGCGAAAGGCGGGCTCATCGGGCTCATGAACGTGATCAAGCTCGAAGGCGCCAAGTACAACGTGCTGGTGAACTGCCTCGGACCAGGGGCGGCCACGCGCATGACCGAGGGATTGAGCGTGGGCGGTGCGCTCACGACGATGGGACCGGAGCTCGTCGCGCCTGCCGTCACCTACCTGTGCAGCCCCGACTGCAAGGACAGCGGCTTCATCATCGAGGCTTCGGGCGGCGGCTTCAGCCGCGCCGCGATTGTTCGCAACCGCTCCGTCAAGCTGGCAAAGGCCGACGCCGACGAAGTGGCGGGGAACTGGGGCGAAATCACGAACCTCGACAAGGCCGAGGTGTGGTGGAGCATCGGGCAGTCGCTCAAAGACCACCAGGCGGAAGCGAAGAAGGGGTAGTCGCCCTTACCCCACGACCCGCCTGGGCGCAGAACTGCCGCGCGCGTCAGGCAGAGTTGTCGAGCACCGCGGCTTCGCGGATGGTGGCCTCGATCTCGTCCCGGCTGAAGCCGATCTCTTCGAGGATGACACGGGACTCGGAGCCGAAAGCAGCGGTGATGTGTCCAGGCACGAAGCCGCCTTCGTCAAGCCGGAGCGGGATGCCGAGCATGGTGACCGGGCCCAGCACCGGGTGGTCGACGCGGTGCAGATAGCCGTTCGCGCGCACCTGTTCGTCCTCGAGCAGTTCGACTGGCAGGAGAACGGGTGAGGCCGGGATGCCGGCGGCGTCGAAGGCAACCTTCCATTCGGCGGTGGTCCGCTCGGCCATGCGTGCTTCGGCAACGGGTTGCAGCGCGGCGTAATGCCGGGCCAATTCGGCGCGGTCGGTGATGCGTCCACCCTGGGCGGCGTCTTCGATGCCCGTCGTGCTGAGGAAGCGGCGCTGCAGGCCCGGGCTGGCGCAGGCGATGGCGATGGCCGAGTCCTTCGTCTGGAAGGTGCGGTAGTAGACGCTGCTCATGTACGAGGGCCGCACGCCCGGGCTGCGCGCCATCTGGTCGGCGAAGGGCATGCCTTCGGCGCGGGCGTGGGCCAGCCAGTCGCGCAACGCGGTGTCGTTCGCGGCGTCGGCGAAGGCGACGCGCGTGAAGATGGTGTTCTGGAGCACCATGGCGGCCCCCAGGAGGGAGACGTCCACCTCGCCGCCGTGACCGGTCTGCTCGCGGCGGAAGAGGGCACTCGCGATTCCGAACGAGAGCAGGACCGCTGCCATGAAGTCGGCGATGGGGGAATCGCCCGCGGCGGGCAGACCGTCGGAGAGCTTGCCCCCGGAGGCCATGAGCCCGCTGCGCGCCTGGACGACGAGGTCCATGCCGGCGAGGCCGGCGTCCGGGCCCTCGCGGCCGAAGCCGGTGACATTGCCGGTAATGAGGCGAGGGTAGCGTTTGGAGAGGGTCGCGAAGTCGAGGCCGAGCTCGGTCCCGAGGCCGGGGCGCAGGTTGAGCAGAACGACGTCGGCGCGGGCGACGAGCGCCTCGATGACCTTCGGCGCCAGTCGATGGCGGAGGTCGAGCGGGATACAGTGCTTGCCGCGATTGCGCGACACAAAGTGGCGGGTCTCGTGGGGCGCGAGCGGCGCGAGGTGGCGCGTGGGGTCGCCCTCGTGCGGCTCGACTTTGATGACGTGGGCGCCCCCGTCGGCGAGCAGCTGCGCGCAGAAGGGCACGGCCACGAACTGCCCGAATTCGACCACGGTCACGCCGGCGAAAGGCTGCTCGCTCTTGGGCCCGTCAGCCGAATTCTCCATGTGGCTCCTCTCGCGCCAAGGCCGCGCGTGAATGGTGTGCGGGAACAATAGCCGACGACGGACGCGGGCACACACGAGTGTGCTGAGGCCAGCGATGTCGGGCTAGAACAACAGGCTGGACAGGCGGCGCTGGTACTCGCGGGTCACGGGCGAATCGAGCCCGAGGATGTCGAAGACGGCCAGGGCAGCCTTGCGCGCGGCGCCTTCCGCGAACGCGCGGTCGAGCCGGATGGATTCGAGCAGCTCGTCGAGCGCGCCCTCGTGCTGGCCGCGCGCGGCGAGGAGGACGCCCCAGCGGTAGCGGGCACGGGGGTCGGCGGGGGCGCGGCGAGCTTCGCCCTCGATGTCCTCGGCGCCGTGTTTCCGGGCGAACCCTTCGAGGAAGAGACGATGCTTGAGCACTTTGGCTCGACGGTCGGCGGGCGCGCGGTCGAGGAGGTCCTCTGCTTCGGCCGTTTCGCCGCGCGCAACGAGGATGGCCGCAAGCCCGACGATGGCGTCGCTGTTCGCGGGCGCGGTGGCGAGCACCTGCCGGAACCCGGCCTCTGCAGCCTGGGGATCTTGTGATGCCAGGTCCGCAGCTTCGCGGGCCGCGCGCTCGGCAGCAGTTGGTACGAGCTTCTGGAAGAAGGCGCGGACCTGGGATTCAGGGACGGCGCCCGTGAACTCGGCGGCAACCCGGCCATTGCGGAAGGCTTTGACGGCGGGGATGCCCTGGATGCGGAACTGGCCCGCGGTGCGCGGGTTCTCGTCAGTGTTGAGCTTTGTGACGACGACCTCGTCGCCAAATTCCGCTGCAACCTTTTCGATGACGGGCCCGAGGACGCGGCAGGGGCCGCACCACGGCGCCCAGAAATCGACGACGACAGGCTTTTCGGTCGACGCCGCCAGGACAGCCTGGGCAAAGGTGGCGTCGGTCACGTCGAGGATGGCGTGGCCAGCGGGCATGGTGGGCCTCCGGGGTCGGGAAAGAGTGCTCCGATCGTAGCGAATGCGGAGCGAGCGCGGAACTGCGCCGCCGGGCCGGGCTGCCCGATCCGCTGCGTGGCATGGTTGTGGTCCAGCGGGCCTGTAAGCCGGATTCTGTACCCCCGCGAACGGGGGCGGCGGCCATTTCTCTCGACGCCGCATTGCTGCGGCGCTCTAGCGGCCAACCCGGGAGTGATAACGGGCCGGGCGCCCTCCTCCCCTATTTGGCCTTGCTCCGGGTGGGGTTTGCCCAGCCGCCCTGTTACCAGGACGCTGGTGCGCTTTTACCGCACCATTTCACCCTTACCCGCACGAGGCGGGCGGTATGTTTCTGTTGCACTAGGCCGTCGGCTTTCGCCGCCCGGGCGTTACCCGGCACCCTGCCCGGTGGAGTCCGGACTTTCCTCTACGGCCGAAACCGCAGCGGCCGTCCAGCCCGCTGGACCATCCCGATCGTACCAAGGAACTGGCGCTGGCGGGGAATGCCCCCCGGTGTGACGCCCGCTGAGGCGCTGGGGCGCGGTGATGACGATGTCAGTGGCGCAGGAACAGCCGGCACTCGGGACCGTCAACCTCCAGGCGGTCCACGACTTCGCGGAGCGCAGCTTGCAGCCCGGCGAACTCGAACTCCTCCCATGAGTCGACCAGTTTCTTGCGTACGTCCTCGAGGTGGCGGTGCCGCTCGGCTTCGGAGAGCTGGGCGGCGACGCGCGCCCTGGCGGCCACGAGCTCGTCCTCCATCGACTGCTGGCCCTCGGCGAGTGAGCCGCCAAGCGACTTCATGCGCTCCACGGTGATGTGGCCGTGGGCCGCGTCGGCGACGAGCTCTTCGACCTGCCGCCGGTTGCGCCGCATGCGCGCTTCGACACGTTCGACCTGGGCGTGAGCGTCGAGCACGTAGGCGTCGACGTTGCCGGCCCGGCGGACGCGATGGACGGCGGGCGAACCGGCAGCCAGGAGTTCGCGAACACGGGCGTCGAGCTCGGCCGCGCGCTGCGTGTTGTATCCGCACGAGCTCTGGTTGGTGCGGCTTTCGCACTGGTAGTAGCGGTAGGCGCCGACGTGCTCCTCGCCGTCCCGCGTAGTCCATTTCTGGCGGCGGCTGACGCCGATCATGCGGTTGCTGCAACGCGCGCAATAGGCCAATCCGCTGAGGAGGAACGGCACCACGGTGCGCGTGCGCTCGCCCTGGTAGTGCGACTGGAGCCGTTCCTGCACACGGCGAAAGTCGTCGGCGGTGACCAGTGGCGGATGGCTGCCCGGGACTTTCACGCCGAAGCGCGCGTAGGTGCCGAGGTAAACGCGGTTCCGGAGAAGGTCACGCACACTGACCATGCTCCAGCGCCCTCCGCGCCGCGTGGGCACATTCTCCTCGTTGAGCTGTCCGGCGATCTTGCGGATGCCCATGCCTTCCTGCAGGTAGAGGCGGAAAATGTAGCGCACGACAACGGCTTCCTCGGGCACGAGCTCCAGGCGGCGGCGCGGGCCCACGTGGTAGCCGTAGGGCGGACGCCCGAGTACTTCCCCGCGGACGGCCTTGCGGCGCATCGCAGAGCGCACCTTCTCGGAGACGGGTGTGTCGGCGCCGCGTTCGGCCCAGGCGCTGACGATGTCCTTCGCGACGTCGCGTCCTGTCGCGATCGAGACCACGGCGACGCCGGTGCTCTCGATGGTCAGCAACCGCATGGCGGCATGGCCGAGGTCATGCCCGAGGACGCCCATGCCGTCGACGGCGACCAGCATGAACCCACGCCCTTCGCGCCGGAGGAAGGTGAGCATCTGGCGGAAGCCGGCATCCGGAGGGTCGTGGTCTTCCGCGTCCAGGAAGGTGGCGGCGACTTCGTAGCCCTCATGGGTGCAGAACTCGAGGAAGGCGCGGTTCTGGTCGCCGATTGCGCGCCGGGCTCCGTTGCGTCGCGCCCCTTCGAGGAAGTACCCAACGGCCTTCACGCCTTCACCCCAGCGCGAGAATGCGCTCGCAGTTTGGGCACTGTGCCAGCTCGGTGACATCCATAGCCCGGCGCCGAAGGCCATCGGGAATCGACACCCGGCAGCCCAGGCAGGACGAGCCGGAGATGCGGGCCACCGCCAGGCCGCCCTTCCGGCGCCGAAGGTCTTCGTAAAGCGCGAGGGAGCGTGGAGCGACCTTCGTCTTCTGGGCTTCACGGCGCTGGTCAGCGCGGGCGACTGCGTCCTGGAGCCGCCTTGACTCGTGCCGGAGCGTTTCCTGCTCTGCGCCCCAACGCTCCTCGAGCGTACGTACGGAAGCAGCAGCCTGGGCTCGCAGACGATCGGCAGCCTCGGCGGCGTCGAGCAGGCCAATGAGCTTGTCTTCGAGAAGCCCGCGGTTGCCCTTGAGGGTCTCCACTTCGTGCTGGAGGCTCGCGAGTTCCTTGGGAATTCGGATCGAGCCGTCGTAGAGGCGCGCTTCGTCGCGTGCGATGCGGTCGCTCAGGTCTTCGACTTCGCCCTCAACACGACGCTGCTCGCGCCGCGCGGCGGCAGCCTCGGTCTCGGCGGCGGCGAGGACGCGACGGGCCTCCGCGAGTTCCTCGTCACCCTGGAGACGGCGTTCGGCATCGGCGAGGGCTGCACGCAGGGAGGCAGCCTCGGCATCGAGAGCCTGGAGAGAAACGAGCTCGAGCACCTGGCTCATAGGGGCTAACCGTAGCGGCTAGGACGGCAGGCCGTAAACCGCATGCGCTGCAAATTGACGGTCGTTTTCCGCAATCGTCACGGAAGGCCTCTGTTATGGCGGCTCGCGCAGGGCACGCCGACCCCGGGCGGGGACGATATACTCTGAGCACCTCCTCCCCGAGGTGCCGACCATGCTCTTCAACGTGTCCGGGCTCCTGCGGGAGCCCGTTGGCGGAACCAGGCGCTACACCCTAGACCCGGACCCGCCGGTGCACGGTGGAACTGTCGAACTCGTTCGGACGCCGGGCGGAATCCTGGTGCGCTGCGAGGCAGACGTCGGTAGAGAAGAACAGTGCAGCCGCTGCCTTGTGACGTTCGGTTATGCCGCGCACGTCAGCTTCGAAGAAGTGTTCGCCCAGCAGGTCGACGTCGCGACCGGGGAGCGTCTGCCGGCGCCCCTCGAAGAGGAAGGGTTCTTCGTCGGGACGGACCACACGATCGACATTACGGAGGCGCTGCGGCAATATACGGAGACGGCTGCCGCGATGCAGCCGCTTTGCCGTCCGGACTGTCTCGGGATGTGTCCCGAGTGCGGCCAGGACCTGAGCATGGAAGCATGCAGCTGCGACGACATCCCGCGCGACTCCCGGTGGGAAGCGCTCGCGGCTTTGAGACGAACAGGGAATGGGTAACGACCTGAAGGAGAACCCCAATGCCACCGCTGCCAAAGCGAAAGTACCCGAAGTCGCGGCAGGGCAAGCGCCGCAGTCACCTTGCCATCGCGATGCCGCACGTGGTCGACTGTCCACGTTGCAAGAGTCCGCGGCTGGCGCACCACGCGTGCCCGGTGTGCGGGACGTACCGGGGCCGCGAAGTGATCTCGGTGCCGAACCCCGAACTGGACAGCTAACCACGTCCGCCCTGGGGGAACCGCTGTTCCTCCCGTTCACCGAGCAGGTCCAGCGTGACCGGGCGTTCGTTTTTCCCGGCCAGGGCGCCCATTCAGTGGGCATGGGCAAGGAGCTGTACGAGCAGTTCCCGGCGGCCCGTGAACTGTTCGACCGTGCGGACGAGATCCTCGGGTTCGGGCTCACGCGGCTCTGCTTCGAAGGCCCGGAGCAGGAGCTGCAGCAGACGCGCAACGCGCAACCAGCGATCATGGTCACCAGTCTCGCGCTGCTCAAGGTCGCGTCCGAAGTCTCGCCAGAGATTCTGCGAAGGCCGGCCTTCGTGGCGGGCCACTCGCTCGGTGAATACTCAGCCCTGGTCGCGGCGGGAGCGCTCTCGTTCGACTCGGCTATCCGGCTGCTGCGGACACGCGGCGAGCTGATGCAGGCCGCGGGCGAACGCACGCCGGGGACCATGGCGGCCGTGCTCGGCCTCGACATCGCTGATTGCGAAGACGTGTGCCGCGAAGCCGGCGCCGAGATCTGCAACGTGAACGCGCCCGGTCAGATCGTCATCGGCGGACGGCGCGAGGCGGTCGTGCGCGCACTCGACTATGCCAAGGCGCGTGGCGCGGCGCGGGTGATCCCCCTCAGTGTCAGCGGTGCCTTCCACAGTTCCCTGATGAAGAGTGCCGCGGAGGGCATGGTGCAGCCGGTAGCCACGGCTGCGGTGGCCCACCCGGTGGTGCCGATCGTGATGAACTGCACCGCCACGCCGACGCAGGACGAGCTCACCATCCGCCACGAGCTGGTGGATCAGGTCTCGCAGCCGGTCCAGTGGAGCAACTCGGTGGAATTCCTGGGCGCTCATGGCGTCGAGACGTTCGTCGAGTTCGGCCCGGGCCGCGTGCTCACGGCCATTATCAAGCGCATGCTGCGCAAGTCGACGTGCATCAACGTCAACGACGCGACGTCTGTGCGCGTCCAGTTCTGACGAGCGAAGAGGCCGAAGCATGACCACGCTCGAGGGCAAGGCGGCACTTGTAACCGGCGGGTCGCGCGGCATCGGGCGGGCGATTTGCCTGGCACTCGCACGGGAAGGGGCGCGCGTCGCCGTGAACTACGTCTCGGCGGCCGCGGCGGCCGACGAGGTGGTGGCTGGAATCCTGGCGGCGGGAGGCGAAGCTTTTGCCGTGCAGGGGAGTGTCGCGAACCCCGACGAGGCGGCGGCTCTCGTCAAAGCGACCCTGGACCGCTTCGGTGGCGTCGACATCCTCGTCAACAACGCGGGCATTACCCGGGACACGCTGTTGATGCGGATGAGCGAGGATGACTGGGACGCCGTGCATAACACGAACCTGCGTGGGGCGTTCCTCGTGACGAAGGCGGCCATGCGCCCGATGCTCCGCGCCCGGGGGGGGCGGATCGTGAACATCTCGAGCGTAGTCGGGGTGATGGGGAATGCCGGCCAGGCAAACTACGCCGCGGCCAAGGCGGGCCTCATCGGGTTCACGCGAGCGGTTGCGCGCGAGGTCGCCTCTCGCGGGATCACGGTAAATGCCATCGCACCGGGATTCATCAAGACGGACATCATCGCCGGAATGACGGAGGCGCAGGTGGAGGGTGTCCTGGCGCAGATCCCGTTGGGCCGTCTTGCGGGCCCAGAGGAGGTCGCGCCGCTGGTGGCGTTCCTGGCAGGGCCAGGCGGCAGCTACATCACCGGGCAGTGCATCCACGTCGACGGTGGCATGGTGATGGCATGACGGAGCACGTCATGCGCCGGGCCCGCTGCCTGGCACTGGAGGCGCTCTACGAAGCGGACTCTTCGGACCACGACGTGGCGACCGTGCTGGAGCGCAGGCTGGCGGAAGCGCAGAGCGACGACCCGAAGGTTGCGACCGGGAAGGCCCTGGAGCTCGTCCAGCAGGCGTTGTGCGGGGTGACCGAGCGGAAGGGCGAGATTGACGAGTACATCCACGAGGCGGCGCCGCGCTTTCCCGTGGAGAGCATGGCCATCGTTGACCGGAACATTCTGCGCCTTGCAATATGGGAACTGCTTTCCGATAATTCGGCGCCGGTCGCGGCCGTCGTCAACGAGGCTGTTGAGCTGGCACACCGCTATGGCGGAGACAGTTCCCCGGCGTTCGTCAACGGAGTGCTCCGCACCGTCAGTACACGTATCCGGGCCGCCCACGCGGCCGTTGGGGCTCCGCTGGAGGAGCTTCCTTCCATCCCACCACCATCGCAGGAGAACTAAAACGTGGCCACAGTGTTCGAACGGGTCCGCGCAATCGTCGTGGAGCAGCTTGGCGTCGAAGAGGAAGAAGTCGTGCCGAGCGCGTCGTTCGTCGAAGATCTGAACGCCGACTCGCTGGACCTGGTGGAGCTGATTATGTCGCTCGAGGAGGAGTTCTCGAGCGAAGGCGGCGAGCTCGAGATCAGCGACGAGGACGCGGAAAAGATCGCGACGGTGCAGGACGCCGTAGACTACCTGAGAGACCACGGGATCGAGGACAACTAGCTGCCCGCAAACGGCACGAGGCCTGGGTCCCTGGGCCGGGGGAGGTTGACGTGAGCTTCCTGGGTGTCGGCTACCAGGAGATGCTGCTCGTGCTGGTGCTGTTGCTCGTGGTGGTCGGCCCTGAGCGGCTCCCGGGCGTGGCCTACCAGATCGGGCGGGCCGTGCGTGAGTTGCAGAAGTACGCGCGCACCGTCCGGAACGAGTTCAAGGACGAGATCTCGTTCGTAGAAGAGCAATACAAGGTGGTCAAGGGCGAGGTCGAGACCACACGCTCGGCGCTCCGTGATCAGCAGGCGCAATTCCAGGCGGAAATGCGCGAGGCGACAGCGCCCCTCCAGGAAGTGCCGGCACTGCTCAACACGGCGCTGCCTGGCAACGTGGTGAGCATCAATGGGAGCGGCGCCGGCCCCGGGTCCACCGGGGATTCCGAAGCGGCGGCCCGGCCGGGCGATGTCGCGGTTACACCCGGCGTGCCGGCGGCACCGGCGCCGCCGCTGGTGTTCTGATGCGTGCAGGATCGGGAGCCACGACAGGGGAGCCGCGTACGCCCCTATTCCATCCCTCGGCCCGCGCCAGGTTGGAAGCTGGGCGGCGCATCGACCCGAAAGGAGAGCTGCCCGCAGGAACGCAACAGCGGGGGAGTAGCCGGTGAGCGCAGCGCCCTCCAGCGAACCCGAATCACCCATCCGGACCGTCGGCGATCACCAGAGCGGCGCGGAAATGACGCTGATGGAGCATCTCAAGGAGCTCCGAAACCGCGTCATCATCTGTGCCATCGCGCTCGTGCTCGGCTCGCTGGTTTGCTTCCTCTTCTGGGAGACGATCCTGGGCTGGCTCCTTGCGCCCGCGCGCGCCGATCACGAGAGCTTCAAGACGTACAGCTTCTCTCCGACAGACCGCATTGGCGTGATCTTCAAGATTGGGCTCTACGGCGGGCTGATCGTGGCGTCGCCGGTGCTCATCTACGAGCTGCTGGCCTTCGTCGTCCCGGGACTGACGCCGAAAGAGCGGCGCATGCTGCTCCCGGGCATCTTCGGCGTCGTGCTCTTCCTCCTGGGCGGCATGGCGTTCGCCTACAAAATCATCCTCCCAGCTTCACTGGGCTTCTTGCTCGACATCGGCAGCGACCAGATCGTGAACGCGACGGGCACGAAGGAGTACATCGACTTCGTTGTGCGGATCGTGTTCTGGGTGGGGGTGGCGTTCGAGATGCCGATGGTGCTCGCCCTGGCGGCACGGCTCGGGCTGGTGCGCGCGAGGCAGCTCCTGCACTTCTGGCGGTATGCGATCGTCATTATCTTCGTGATCGCAGCAGTGATTACCCCCACCCCCGACCCGTTCAATCAGTCGCTGGTGGCGGGGCCCCTGTTCTTCCTGTACTTCGTGGGCGTCTTCCTGGCCTGGATGGTCCAGAAACCAAGACCTGTGCCGGCGCTGGCCGCATGACGAGGATAGCGCCCTCGCGAGCCGCGATGGTGCTGACAGGAGTCAGCGGCGGCCTGCTGAGCGGGGTGGTGGGTGGCGGTGGCGGTGCGATCATGGTCCCCCTGATGACGGGCGTGCTGAAGCTACGCCAGCACGTAGCCCATGGCACGTCGCTGGTGGTGATCACGTTCGCTGCGCTCGCGAGCGCCATCACGTACACAATTGGCGAGTCCGTCGACTGGGCGCTGGTGATGATCCTCGTTGCGGCGTCAATGGCCGGTGCGTTCCTCGGTGCCAACGGCGCCCAGCACCTCCCGGCCCTCCGCCTGCGGCAGGCGCTGGGCAGTGTTCTCCTGCTCGTGGCCGTGCGGTTGATGTTCTTCCGGGACCTGGACGCCGTGTTCGACGTAGCCGGGGCTTCGGAGGCGCTGGCAGGCGGCGCCATCGGGCTTGCCGGTGGGCTGCTGTCGGGCGCCCTGGGCGTGGGCGGTGGGGCGATCTTCGTTCCCGCGCTGGTGATCCTGCTCGGCACGCCCCAGCACGAAGCCCAGGGGATCTCGCTGTGGGTGGTCGTGTGCGCGGCCGCCACGGGCGCCGTCACCCATTACCGGCTCGGCACCGTGGACGCGCGGTCGGCGCGCTGGATCGCCCCCGTCGCGGTGCCCGCAGGCGTAGCCGGGTCGCTTGTCGCGCATTGGCTCGACACGGGACAGTTGCAGACGGTCTTTGCCGTCATCCTTACGGCGATCGGGTTGCAGATGGTCGTGACGGCGACGCGCAGGCTTCGCCGGCCGGCAGCCACGACGCCGGTCGCGGGCGAGGCAGCGGCGTGAGCCGGGCTGAAGCGGCGGAGACGCTCTATGCGCGCGTGCGGGGATGCCAGTCGTGCGCCCTTGCAGAAACGCGGACGTGCGCGGTCCCGGGCGAGGGGCCACTGGACAGCGCTGTGATGTTCATCGGCGAGGCCCCCGGGATGAACGAGGACAAGCAGGGCCGGCCGTTCGTCGGCCAGGCGGGTCAATTCCTCGGCGAACTCCTCGCGGCGGCGGGCCTTCAACGCGAAGGCGTGTACATTTGCAACGTGTTGAAGTGCCGGCCGCCGGGCAACCGCGATCCGCTCCCTGGCGAAATCGAGGCCTGCCGCGAGTACCTGGATGAGCAGATCGACCTCGTTGACCCGCTCGTGATCGTGACGCTGGGAAGGTTTTCGATGGCGAAGTTCTTCCCGGGCCAGTCGATCTCCCGTATCCACGGACGGGTGAAGGAAGTGGCCGGACGCTACTACGTGCCGATGTACCACCCGGCTGCGGCCCTGCACCAGCAGAGCCTGCGCCAGACGATCCTGGACGACTTCCGGGAACTCGGCGAAGTTGTCGAGCGGGCCCATCGGCGCCCGCCAGCGGCAGAGGTGAGGGACAGCGGGCGAGACTCCGCACCCGCCCCGCTGCCCGAATCAGCGCCGTCGTCACAGCCCGCGCCTGCGCCACAGCAAGCGCGGCTCTTCGACTGAGGAAGGATTCTCCGTATGACTCTGACACCGTTGCGCGTCATTCCCCTCGGCGGGCTCGGCGAGATCGGGCGCAACATGATGCTGCTCGAATACGCCGACGACATCATCGTCGTGGACGTGGGCCTGATGTTCCCGGAAGAGGAGATGCTGGGCGTCGACCTCGTGATCCCGGACTTCACGTATCTGCGCGAGCACGCTGACAAGCTTCGCGCTGTGTTTCTCACGCACGGCCACGAAGACCACGTGGGCGCTCTCCCGTACTTCCTCCGTGAGTTCAAGGCGCCCATCTACAGCACGCGTCTGACGGACGGCCTGATACGCGTGAAGCTGAACGAGCACCGCCTGCAACAGACAGAGACGCACGTGGTGAAGCCGGGCGAGTTGATCAAGGCGGGGATCTTCGAGGTCGAGTTCTTCACGGTGGCCCACAGCATCCCCGACGCCTGCGGCCTGATCATCCGCACGCCGGTTGGCCTCGTGGTGCATACCGGCGACTTCAAGCTCGACCACACGCCGGTGATGGACCAGCACACGGACCTCATCCGGCTGGCACAGGTAGGGGCGGAGGGTTGCCTCCTGCTCTGCGCCGACTCGACGTACGCGGAGCAGGAAGGGTACACCCCGAGCGAGCAGCTCGTGGGCGAGGCACTCCGGAACATCCTGGTGAACGCCAAGGGGCGCGTCATCGTCGCGACCTTCGCGTCGCTGATCTCTCGTATCCAGCAGGTCATCGACGCGGCGGTGTTCACGAACCGCAAGGTGTTCGTCACAGGCCGGTCGATGATCGACAACGTGCAGATGGCGCGACAACTGGGCTACCTGAATGCGCCGGACGGCGTGCTCGCGGGCGTCGAAGAGATGCGCAACACGCCCGCGGAACGGCTGGTGGTGGTGACCACCGGCAGCCAGGGAGAGCCGACCAGCGCGCTCACGCGAATGGCAAACGGCGACCACCGGCACATCACCATCGCCGAAGGCGACACGGTCGTTATGTCAGCTACGGCCATCCCCGGCAACGAGATGGCCGTGTACCGGAACGTGGACAACCTCTTCCGGTTGGGCGCCGACGTGCTCTACAACCGCGTTTCGAACATTCACGTGCGCGGCCACGCTAGCCGTGAGGAACTGAAGATCATCCAGGGCCTGCTCCAACCCGAGTACTTCGTGCCCATCCACGGCGAGTACCGTCACCTCGTGGTGCATGCGCGGCTGGCTGAGTCGGTGGGCGTCCCGAAGGGCAATGCGTTCGTCATGACGGATGGCGACGTGCTGGAAATCGACGACCAGGAGGCTCGCCTGGCGGACCGCGTTCCCGCAAGTTATGTCTACATCGACGGCCTCGGGATCGGCGATGTGGACCAACACATTCTCCGCGACCGCGCGCATCTTTCGACGGACGGCGTGGTCGTGGTCATCACCTCTGTTGACAAGCAAACGGGGCGGCTGACGCGGACACCGGACGTTCTCAGCCGCGGGTTCGTCGACGTGGAAGAGCAGGAGGCGCTCCTGGAACGAAGCCGGCAGGTCGCGGCCGGGGCACTGGAGGGAGCGGACCATTACGCGGAATTCGGCAACATCAACCTGCGGATCAAGGACGCTGTCAGCAAGTTCCTGTACGATGAGACACGCCGGCGGCCGATGGTGCTGACGGTAACGATCGAGGTCTAGTCGAGAGTCCTCTGTTCGGCCGGTCTGCGCGACGCGGGGTGCGCGGGCCGATAGGTTGCAGGAGTGGTGCGCCCATGGCGGCACGCACACGTACCCGGCCCCGCTCCCGCGCGTCGCGGGGCAAGCCGTTTTTCAAGCACTTCCGGATGGATTCGTCTGCGGTGGCGGTGGCGGTGCTCGCTGTCATCGGCCTGGCGGCGCTCTTCTGGTTCGTGGACGTGCTGGCCGCACTGGCCGACGGCCGTGACTGGCTGCTGCGCACCTTTGGGTTCGGCCTCGTCATCATTGCGGGCCTCTCCGTGGCGGGCGGGATAGCCGTTTCGAAGGCGCAGTACGAGCACGGCGCCGCGCTGGCGCGGCGCACCACCGGCGCACTGGCGCTGGCGCTGTTTCTCTGGGGCGCGTTGGGCTTGAATGAGGCCGGCTGGCGGGTCGGGGGCGTCGACTTCCGCGACGCGACCCTGGGCGGCCAGATTGGACAGGACCTGGTGAGCGGCTTCCTCGGCAAGGTTGCATGGTTGAGCCTCGGCATCATCGCCGCGGCCATGCTCGCTCCGGGCACAACACTGAGCCTCGCACGGAATGCGCCCCGGTGGGCCGAGACGGCCTGGGAGCGCCGCTGGCCGCACCGCGCGCTGGCAGGGGCCGGGCGCTTCCTGGTATTCGCGTTCCGCAGGCCGGGCGGCGGGACTGCCACGGCGGAACCCGTCATCGGGGGGGCGCTGCGGGAGAGGCTCGAGGGGGCCGCGGGACCGGCCCAAGAAGAGCCACCAGTGGTGTTCCGGCCCTCGATCGACCCCGCGCAGCCTTCCTCGCCGCTCGGGACGGGCGCGGCCGTGCAGTTCCGCCCGCCGGGTGACCAACCGGCGGCCGGCGAGGTAGCCGAATGCGCGACCCCGGAGATGCCGCCGGACGGTGAACTCGTCGAGGATGCAGAGCCGCAGCAACTCGGCCTTGATCTCGGCGGACAGACGAACGGATGGCAGCTGCCGGCGATCGAGATTCTGAACGCACCCCAGGTGAGCGCGTCGCGCAAGCACGACAACGCGGCGCGCGCGCAACTCATCGTGGACACGCTCGCAAGCTTCGGCGTGGACGCCACGGTCGTGGAGGTGAACGAGGGCCCAACGGTGACGCAGTTCGGCGTCGAGCCCGGCTGGGAAGTGCGCTACCGTGAGCAGCAGATACGGGACGAAGGCGGGCACTCGATCATCGGGGGCGACGGACGGCCCCGATCGGAGCGCATCGAGGTTTCACGCACGCGCGTGCGGGTCAACAAGATCACGGCGCTGCAGAACGACCTGGCGCTCGCGCTGGCGGCGCCCAGCCTTCGCATCGAGGCGCCCGTGCCGGGGCGCGCGATCGTCGGGATCGAGGTGCCGAACGACTCAGCGACCGTGGTGACGATGCGTCACGTGATGGAGACGAAAGAATTCCAGGACATGGTGCGGAAGACGAAGCTCGCACTGGCCCTGGGCAAGGGCGTCTCGGGCGTGCCGGTGGTGGCTGACCTCGCGAAGATGCCGCACCTGCTTATCGCAGGGGCCACGGGCAGCGGCAAGAGCGTCTGCATGAACGCCGTCATCGCGGGCATCATGATGAACGCCTCACCAAGTGACGTGCGTTTTGTGATGATCGACCCCAAGCGCGTGGAGCTGACCGCGTACGGCCATATCCCCCACCTCGCATTCAGCGAGGTCATCGTGGACATGGACAAGGTGGTGGGGACGCTCCAGGCCGTGGTCTCGGAGATGGAGGCGCGCTACAAGAAGTTCGCGGCGATGGCTGTGCGCAACATCGAGACGTACAACCGGCACCCTCGCGTGCTGAAGAAGCTGGCCTACTGGGTGATCATCATCGACGAGCTGGCGGATCTGATGATGGCAGCGCCGTTCGAAGTCGAGAAGCTGTTGTGCCGGCTGGCCCAGCTCGCGCGCGCGACGGGCATCCACCTGGTGGTCGCGACCCAGCGGCCTTCGGTTGACGTGGTCACCGGCCTCATCAAGGCGAACTTCCCGACGCGCATCGCCTTCGCGGTGACCTCGATGACCGACTCGCGGACGATTCTCGACATGGGCGGGGCCGAGAAGCTGCTCGGACGGGGCGACATGCTGTACATGCCCACGGACGCTGCAAAGCCGATCCGCATCCAGGGAGTGTACGTTTCGGATGCGGAAGTCGAGCGCCTTGTCGAGTTCTGGACCGACGCGCGGTTCCGGGAGCTGGCGCCGGAGACTGCTGACGACCTGCTGACGCAGGCACTGGTCGAGCAGAACGGCGGCGGCGACCTGAGCATCGAGGAAGGCGACCCGATCGTTGGGCGAGCGCGCGGCCTGGCACTGCAGCACCGGCACGTGTCCCCTTCGCTCTTTCAGCGGAGGCTCAAGGTCGGCTACGTGAAGGCTTCGAAGCTGGTCGACATCCTCGAAGACGAAGGCATCCTGGGACCTCGCGGTGAGGGCGAGTCCCGTGAGGTGCTGCAGACGGCTTCGGCCGAAGAGCCCAGTTGATACACTTGTGAGGATGAAGACCCTCCGCGATCTGCTGCACCGAAGCGAATCGGCTGAGCAAGAGCCCGCGCCCGCCGCTCACGAGCAATGCCTTTCGTGCAACGCCGACCTGGAGGGCTCGCGCTCGTACGAGCGGTTCCGTGTCTGCCACTCGTGCGGGTTCCACTTCCACCTGACTGCCCTGGAGCGGCTGGCCACCATGCTCGACCCGGGCACGTTTTCCGAGGCGGACCGCGGTGTCACTTCGATCGACCCAATCTCTTTCACAGGAAAGCAGGCGTACCGTTCGCGCGTGATCAACGCCCAGCGACGCACCGGGCTGGCGGAGGCGGCGCTTACGGGCACCGGGACCATCCTGGGGCGCGATGTCGTGGTGGCGGTGCTCGACTTCTCGTTCCTCGGCGGCTCGATAGGAGTGGCTGCGGGCGAGCGGCTGGCGCGCGCCTTCGAAAAAGCGGCCGCCCGGCGCGTACCGGTGGTCTCAGTGTGCTCGACATCGGGAACACGGATGCAGGAGGGCATCCTCGCCCTGATGCAGATCCCGCGCGTGGCTGCGGCAGCGATGCGGCTGCAGCGGAGCGGAATGCCTCACGTCGCCGTCGCGACGGACCCGACGACGGGCTCGGCTTATACGGGATTCGTGAACCTGGCTGATTACATCGTCGCGGAACCGAATGCCCTCATCGGCTACGCAGCCCTGCGGGTCCTGCAAGAAGCGGAGGGAGCGGAGTTGCCCGCGAAGGCGCACACGTCGGAATCCCACCTCGCCCACGGGCTGATCGACGCAGTCGTGGCCCGGCCCCAGCTGCGCGACTTTCTGGCCCAGTTGTTCGACCTGGTGCTGAGCGACTACCGGCTGAGCGCCCCCGGGCGGGACAGCGGCAGCCGGGCGGTCCATAGCCACCGGGGCGCCCTGCAACAGCTTCAGCTTTCGCGGCACCAGCAGCGGCCCGGCGCTGCGGACTTCATCGGCCGCATGATGACGTCGTTCATCGCGATCCAGGGCGACCGGAGCGGCAGCGACGACCCTGCGATCACGGCGGGCTTCGCCAGCATCGGCGGCGAAGCCGTCATGGTGATCGGACAGAACCGTCCGCACACGGGCGGCAATGGAGACGGCTGGGTGCAGGCCGCTGGCTTTCGCAAGGCGACCCGGGCCATGGAGCTCGCGGCCCGTTTCCAACTCCCGGTCATCACCCTCATCGACACGGCCGGCGCGCACCCGGGGCTCGAAAGCGAAGAACACGGCATGGGCCACGCGATCGCGCATTGCATGGCGACGCTCCTGGAGCTGCCCGTCCCGACCATTGCCGTGATAACGGGAGAGGGCAACTCGGAGGCCGCGGTCGCTCTGGCCGCCGCCGACCGTGTGCTCATGCTCGACAACGCAGTGTACGAAGTCATCCGCCCGGAAGATGCGGCCAAGATCCTCTATCACGAGGCGGGCCGAGCCGGCGAGGCGGCCGAGCGGTTGCGCATCACCTCGCACGACTGCCTGCGGCTCGGGATCGTCGACGCCTCGGTGCCGGAGCCGGGGGAGGGCGCCCACACGAACCACCAGGAAGCTGCTCAGCTCCTCCAGCGGTCGATCCTGCGGGAACTAACGCAAGTCCAGCGGATGCGCCCGAAACGCCGCCTCGAGCGGCGCTACGAGCGCTACCGTGAGATTGGCTCGACCCGTTCGTGGCTGCGTGGGACGATCGAGCGGCGGCTGGCCCACGCCCGCGACCGGCTTGGGGGGACGTTCGACCGTCTGCGCGGCCGATCGAGCCTCGTCCGCAAGCGCATCGAGTTCGGCGACCACCCGGACATTCCGGTCTAACCCACACCGCCAGGGCCCGGCGGCCAAACTGGAGGCGCGCCCCTGCCACTGCACGACCTCTGGCTCATCCCGCTCGGCTTCGCGGTGGGCACGTTCGGCACGCTCGTTGGGGCGGGCGGCGGGTTCGTGCTCGTGCCGGTGCTGTTGCTGCTCTACCCCGATCGCGACCCGGACCAGGTCACGGCGATGGCTCTGTTCGTCGTGTTCGCAAACTCCGCGTCGGGTTCGGTGGCCTACGCCCGGCAGGGGAAGATCGACTACCGGAGCGGGCTCTGGTTCGCGCTGGGCACTGCCCCGGGTGCCGTGCTGGGCGCACTCGCGGTGGGATATACGCCGAGGAGGGCCTTCGACGGGATATTCGCCGCAGCGCTGATCGCCATCGCCGTCTACCTCATCGTGCGATCGAGACCTTCAGCGGTACGTCCGCCGATCGAGGGGCGAGGCGTGGTCCACCGGCTGATCACTGACCGCAAGGGAAACCGGTTCGCGTACTCGTTCCAACTCTGGAAGGGGGTGTTGATCAGCGGAGGGGTGGGGTTCGTCAGCAGCCTCCTCGGGATCGGTGGTGGTGTGGTGCACGTGCCGGTGATGGCAACGGTGCTGCACTTCCCGGTGCACATCGCGGCAGCGACGTCGCATTTCGTGCTGGCGTTCATGTCGGCGGAGGGCACGGGCGTCCACATCGCGACGGGGGTGCTCGGGTGGGACCAGCAGCTCGGCGAGGCAGCGCTGCTCGCCCTGGGCGCCATCCCGGGCGCGCAGGTGGGAGCGCTCCTCTCGTACCGCATCCGCGGCCCACTGATTATCAGGGCACTGGCGGGCGGCCTGATGCTGGTGGGCGCCCGCCTTGCGCTGAAGGCGGTCACGGGCTGACCGTCAGTCAGCCACCAGCTCTGCGAGGACGACCGTGCGCAGCGGGTACTCGCCCTCGTTGGCGGGGCCGCTGCAGGTCATGAGGGTCACGCTTTCGACCCCTTCGCGGCCATGGAGGAGAGCGCCCATGTCGATGGCGCCGAGGGCGTAGTCGACCACGGACGTCACGCGGTACAGGCGAACGGTGCCTCCGGTCAGCACGATGCTGAGGTAGGCGCCCGGGTGCAGGCTGGAGAGCTGGTTGAACACGCCGGGCGCGCCAGCGAACTCCACATGGGCGGCCAGGAACGTAGCCCCGCCCTCCCCCGGCAGCCTCGAATAGGCTGGATTCCACCCCACTGTGCGGGCGTCCTGGGGGACGTCGAGCCGGCCAAACCGGTCAAGGCCGAAGCGCGCCACCGGAGCGTCAACGCCGAGAGCGGGGACCTGGAGGCGCTCGACGTCGACGGGGCCGGCAGGCGGGGGAGGCACGGGCTGCACCTCGTCTTTGCCGTACCGCTCCACGCCGCGCTCGACCTCTGCGATGAAGCGGTCGTCGACGCTGGCTGGCAGGCCCGTCGCCGGATCGCGGCCGACGTACCGGAGTTGGGCGAAGATGCCGCCCCCGATGGGAGCAGGCGGCGCCGCGTCCGCTGGCCCTGCCGCCCCGGGACTGAGTGAGACGAAGCCGGCCAGGACCGCGAGTGCCGTACTGCAGACGAATCGTCGCGCGCGCATGCCGTGATTGTAGCTCGCGCCGCGCCTCCCACCGCGCAGGTTCCCCTGCCCGGGCGTTCGCGAAGCAGTGGCCCACAAGGCGGGCAGCAAATTGGCTCCCCGCGAGGGTTGACGATTAACCTTTTGGACAGTACGTTCGTTGTCAATCAGGTACGCGGAAACGTCCGCCGGAGTGCATGATGGTTCAGACCGTTTTCTCCGCCATCGTCGGGGACAGCGCTAGGTAGCGCCAGTACCGTCACAGCCGCGCGGCGATTTACGCCGTACCGCTGAGCGGTACGGCGTTTCTGTTTAGGCGCCGCACCTCGCACCAGCCCTCCAGATAGATCGCCAGGCATGCAGAGCTTTGCTGCTGCATGTCGCCAATCCTGGCAGAGAGCGACTGCATTCCGCCAAAGTACTGTGAAATCACGGACAGCCGCTGCGTTGCTTGTTGTCCAGTCGTTCCAAGGAGGCTCGTTGTGTTGAACCTGATACTCACCGAACCGTGCTACGCGATCCTGTGCCAGGCGCCGCAATGCGACTTCCGAACGGCCTCATTCGAGTGAAGAGCCACCGGAACTTGAAGAGCGCCATGCCCAGTGAGTCACCCGGTGGCCGTCCTGTCCCGTTCCGGAAGCCTGCGCCATCTGAGGGCGGCTTGCCGCCCGTCGCCTGAAAGGAGAAGAAGATGTTCTTGTTAGTCCTGAATTGCCTCGAAGAGTTCGCGCGGTACAACCGCTACCCGGTGGTCCTTCCCGGTGATCCGGAGCCGGCTTGGCTGAGGCGCAATGCCGAGTACCGGCGCGTGCTGGCGGCCAAGCAGCCCGGCGCGGACCGGGACCGTCGGGAGCGCCGCGGGCTCGTGGCCCGCGTGCGATTCGCGTTCGGGCGCAGTTGAGTGCGACCCGCGCTCCGGAGGACGAAAGAGGCCACCCCGGAAGGGGTGGCCTCTTTCGCTGCTGACGCCGGTTGGCTTCAGCTCTCGAGGAGGTCCTTCATGCGCGGGTTGAGGCTGTCGCGGAAGAACGTGGCCTTCGCGAGGTTGTCGACGTACTCGTGCACCTGGAGCTTGCGGAACTCCTGGAGCTTTGCCCGCCCGGCCTCGATCTTGTCCTTGCCGCCGCCGAGGATGACGGCGAGAGGCTCGGCGACCACCGGATCTGCCCAATCCTTCACCATGCGGTGCTCGCCGCGGACGAAGTAGAGGTTCTGCTCTTCGCGGCGCTCGGGAAGCTTGAACAGGTAGTGCTTCAGCCGCTCGATCTGGTAGTCCATGATGCGCTGGCGGTCGCGGGCGCAGAGCGCGTACATGTCGCGTTCGAGCTGGTTCTGGGCGAAGAGGTCGCCATTCTTGAAGAACGTCAGCAGGACACTGTCCTGGACAAAGAGGACGTCGATCAGCTCGGCGTAGCTGCGGGCTTCCCGGGCAGCACGGTTGTAGTCGGTCGGCGCCTGGAGGCCGAGGCCCCCGCCGTTTGACAGCGCCCGCTTGCGGAAGGCTTCGCAGTGGCGGGAGAGGTCGTAGATGACCGTCGAGAGGAAGAGCTTCAGCTCCAGGTAGCCGTAGCTGATCTCAGGGAGCCAGCCGCTGAGGAGTGCGCCCTGGAAATAGGCGCGGTCGCTCAGCTCGGTCATCACCTGGCAGACGGCGCGCTCCATGTCGTCGGGGAGGTGTTCGAGGCTCGCCCAGGGAAGGTCGGTGGCGGAGACCCAGCGGTCGCGGATGGCAATCTCGTAGAGGGGGACGACGCAGTCGGCCCAGACCGTCGCCTTGTCGAAGATGGTGTAGCCCATGTCTTCGTTGGCGGCGGCGGGGTATGAGCCCCGGGCGATCTCCGAGCGGTTGTGCCAGACGTCGGGGATGTCGCCGTAGGTGCCGATGTTGAGGTCGCCGATGGTAAGGCCGAGTTCCGGGTCGGCCGGGCGCGCGCGGATGCCCCACTCGGTCGGGACCTTGGTCCAGTTGAAGTCCGGGCGGACAAAGCTCGCACCCTCGGACTGGAGGAACTGCCTGGCGGTGGCGCCGTCGACGTTCGCGCGGAGGGCCTGCCAGATCTCCTGGAGGCTGAAGCCCTTCGCGAGGGCGCTTTCCATGAGGCCGTCTTCCCAGCCGAGTTCGCGTGCCTTGTCGCGGGCGTCCTGGGGAATCTCTGTTTCCTGCTTGGTTGGCGCTTCAGACATAGCGGGTTCCCTCCTCAAGGGAGCGAGACGTCACGCGGAGGCACCCCCGGGCGGGGGCCCTCCGCAGGATCACGGGCGAGTGTTCAGGCCGGGTCGACGAACTGCGCGAACAGCGGCCCAAGCCGGTTGCGGCGGTCGCCGAGGCCGGCAACCTCGAGGCGGTGGACGTACTCGTTGATCTGGCGCTTGCGCAGGAGCAGGAACTTCTGCAGGCCTTCGTCGAACTTGTCGAAGCCACCCCCGAGGAGGACGCAAAGCGCTTCGAAAACGGCGGGGAAGGTGACGTCGCCCGAGCCACCGCCAGCGGCGTCGCCCTCGGCCTTGTCGAGGTAGTGGTGGATCTCTTCGCGGCGCTCGGGCTCGGTGTCGAGCACGTACTTGAGGTGCATGACGCCGAAGGCGAGATGGCGGGACTCGTCCTGGGCGCTCATCCGGAAGATGCGCTTGTCGGCGTCTGTCTGGCCGATGAGCTCGCCCATGCGGAACATGGACTGGACGAAGCCTTCCGCCTGCACGTGCATGAGGACGGACATTTCGGTAAAGTCGCGCGCCTCGATGAGCGAGCGGAGGCCAAGACCGGCGCCCTGGGCGAGCAGGCCGCCGCCGTTGACGAGGGCGCGCTTGCGGAAGACGTCGGTGTGGCGGGCTTCGTCCATGATCTGGGTCATGAGGAAGAGGCCGGCTTCGAAGTCCTGGGCGCTGATGAACGGGAGCCACTGGCCGGGCACGTCGCCCGCGATGAACTCGACTTCCGTGAGCATGGTGCAGAGCTGGCACATGGCGCGCTCGATGTCGTCCGGGAGCGGTTCGAGCGTGCTCCAGGGAATGTCGCGCGCTGAGGCCCACTGCCGCTGCGCAGCCTCTTCGTAGAGCATGACGCAGTTTTCGGACCAAACGTCGGACTTGCTCTGGTAATTGGTGCCAAAGCGCTGGGCGCCCGGCCGGGCGACAGCACCACGCATGCGGTAGGTCATGTCGCCGCCGCCGCGGGCGGCGTCGCCGTAACGTCCGGAGTTGATCTCCTTGAGCGTCAGGCCCTTCTTGCCGGGTGTGGCGGTCGCGGCGTCGTCATAGAGGTTCAGCCAGGACAGGTCCAGGCCGGATTCGGTAATTGGATTTGCAGCCATGCGTGAAGCTCTCCCCTCGATTCGGTGGCGGCACAAGTGTACGGCGGCGTTGGGGCACTGTGAAGCGACTGTTTTACCGATAGGTAGAACATCACCCGGCGTCTACCGTGGCGCCCCTGCAGGTATCCTGCGTAGCCTTGCGATTTACGTGGGTGGCACCCTTTATCCACCACGTCCACCTGCCGAACATTGGGGTAACGGAGGTTGCCCGCTATGACCGCACTGGAAAATGTCTGCCCGATCGGCCGCGAGGTGCGCGCCCAGGCGTGCGGCGCCTGTTACGCCCACGCAGAGTCGCTGCCGCCCTGCGTGACGGCGTGGCTGAACGAGAAGCTCGAAGTGCTGCCAGCGCGCGCCAACCGGGTTCCCGTACTGCTCGAGGAGCGCCGGGCCGCCTGACCGGCGCCGTGGCGTGATCTCCCGGACCGGCTGGCCGGGAATGGCGGCAGGTGATTCGCCGTGTCACCATGTCGCGGATGCCAAAGCAGGTCTCGAACGTTGCAACGGACGACTACTTGACGGCGGTCTACCGGCTTCACCATGACGAGGGCCAGGACGTTATCGCGGTCCGCCTCGCGGACCGGCTGGAGATCACGCCGCCTTCGGTCGCAGGCATGTTGAAGCGCCTCCAGCGCGATGGACTGGTCGAAATCGACAACCGCAAGGTTATCCGCCTCACGCCCGAAGGACTGCGGCGGGCAGAGCAGATGGTGCGGCGTCACCGGCTGGCCGAGTGCCTGCTCACCGACGTGCTGCACGTCCCGTGGTGGCGCGCCTACGGCGAGGCGCACCTGCTCGAGCACGGCATCTCAGACGTCACCGAGCCGCATCTGTTCGAGGCCCTCCAGCGGCCGGTGCGCAGCCCATTTGGCTACCCGATCCCGGGACAGGGCGGGCCCAGGGTTCTCACCATGACGACCCTCGCGGACGTGGGCGAGGGCACGACCGTCGAGATCGACCGCGTCTTCGAAGAGGACGAGCAGCTTCTGCGCTTCTTCGATGAAGAGCGTATCCGGCCGGGACAGAAGGTACGGCTCGAAGCCGTGGCGCCGTACCGCGGCACCGTCACCGCCTCTGTGGCGGGGCGGACGGTGGTGATGGGGACGCAGGTGGCGCGGCAAATCTGGGTGACGCCGCTCGAGGACCCGCAAACGGCCGCTGGCCACTAACCAACGCCCGAACCGTTCCGATAATCGTTGCGATGGAACCGACGCCTTTGCGCAGGACCGGCGGTCCGCTGCGCGTGCTGATCGTCGAAGACGACCCCACGCTCGGCCGCGTGGTACAGCGCCTGCTCGCGCCGTGGGCGACTGAGACAACCCTCGTGCGGACCGGGCGCGAAGCCCTGGATGCCGCCCCGGCCGGCTACCACGCCATGGCGGTCGACATTAGCCTGCCCGACATGTCGGGGCTGGATGTGATTGACCGGGTACGAGCCCTGAGCCCGAGGAGCGGCATTGTCGCGATCACGGGTTTCGTGGACGTGGACGTGGCGGTCCGGTCGATGAAGGCGGGCGCCGACGACTTCCTCGCGAAGCCGTTCGACGCGGAGATCCTCTGGCACCTGCTGAACAAGGCGGTCGACTCGCGGCGGCGCCACATCGAGGCGGAGAAAGCCGAGTTGTACCGTCAGCTGGCCTACACGGACGCGCTCACCGGGGCGCCCAACAGGCGATTCGTCGACGAGTTCATCGTCGACGCCGTCGGCCGGTCGCGCGCGAGTGGGGAGCCGCTTGCGGTGGCGTACCTGGACATCGACAACTTCAAGCTGTTGAACGACTTCGTCGGGCACGAACAGGGCGACAGCGTGCTCCAACGAGTGGCGGGAGCGTTGGGACGCTCGATCCGGGAGCCGGCGGTGTTCGCGCGGTTCGGCGGAGACGAATTCGTGGCAGTCTTCCCCGGTACCACGGTGGCAGCGGCGCGCCACGTGCTCTCGGAAGTGCGCACCGCGGTGTCGCAGATCGAGGTTGTCAACGGCGCGCGGATGTCGCTTCCGATGCGCGTGAGTTGCGGTCTCTCGGCGTTACGAGGCAACGAGACGCCGAGGGAGCTGATCGCTGAGGCGGAAGACGAGATGTACCTCGACAAGTCGGTCAGCCCCGCGATGATCAGCACGCTGCTGGAGACCGGGACGCCGCCGGAGGCGATGCTCAAGGTCTCGAACCTGAAGGCGCTTCGCAACCTCGTGAAGGCCATCGACCGGCGCGACAGCTATACGCGCTTCCACAGCGACCACGCCACCCAACTGGCGCTCGCCCTGGCCCGGATAGTCGACCTGGCCGCCGACGAAATCGGCGCGATCAGCATCGGGGGCCCCATCCACGACCTGGGCAAGATCGTGGTTCCCGACGAAGTCCTGCGGAAGCCCGGGCCACTGACGCCGGAAGAACGCCGGACGATGGAGGAGCATCCAGTAATGGGAGCCGCGATCACGGCGGCGGTCACGGACTACGACACCGTTGTCAACCTGGTGCGCCACCACCACGAGCGATTTGACGGCGGCGGTTATCCGGGTCGACTGAAGGGCCTCGAGATTTCGTTCCCGACCCGTATCTTCACGCTCGCGGACGCCTTTAGCGCGATGACGACCGACCGGCCGTACCGGAAGGGCCTGACTGTTGAACAGGCCGTCGATGAGATCGTGAAGGGGCGCGGCACCCAGTTCGACCCGGACCTCGCCATCACGTTCGCGGCCATGGTCGAGCAACAGTGCGCTGCCAGCGAGGTGGCGGCGTGAGACAGCACTCCTACCGGGCGTTCGAAGTGCTCGCCTGGTGCGTCTGCGAACTGGCGCTGCGGCTGGCGACGGGCGCGACCGCAGGCACGCGCGACGCGGCCCTGATAGCGGCCTGCGCGGCGGGCAGCGCGGTGCTGGCCCACTCCCGGCGCCGCTCCCTGGCCGTGCGTGCGGCCGTCCCGGGTATGCCTACCGCCCGGTGAAGTGGGGCTCGCGCTTTTCCTGGAAGGCCTTGACGGCCTCACGGTGGTCGTCTTTCGACATGGACACCTCCTCCAGGGCCAGAGAGAGCGGCAGGACCAGGTTCGAAACGGCCTTGATGAGCTTGTTGACCGAGACCTTGCTCGACTGGACCGCGTAAGGCGCCCCAGCGGCCAGCCGCCGCGCGAGCGCCAGCGCCTCCGGCAGGGCCCCACCTTCGTCCACGACGCGGTTGACCAGGCCCATGGCCATCGCGTCTTCCGCGTAGATAAGGTCGCCGGTCATCAACATGTACTTCGCGCGGTTGACGCCAACGAGGAGCGGCCAGATGACGGCGCCGCCGTCGCCAGCCGTGATGCCCATCTTGACGTGCGGGTCGCCGATGCGCGCGTTGCGGGCCGCGATGACGACATCGCAGCAGAGGGCAACGGTCGCCCCGAGGCCGGTCGCCGGGCCGTTGATCGCGGCGATCAGCGGCTTCTCGAGGTCGAGGATGCCGTCCACGATGCGGCGGGCTTCCTGCATCATCGTCAAACCCGTCTTCGAGCGCATGTTGGCGCCGCCGGAGAAATCGCCGCCGGCACAGAACGCGCGTCCTGCGCCGGTAAGCACAGCAACGCGGACTTCGTCATCCGCCTGGACGGCGTTGAAGATGGTGCTGAGCTCGGAATGCATGGCGCCGTTCACGGCGTTGAGCCGCTCGGGCCGGTTGAGCGTCAGAACGGCGACGCCCTCCTGTTTCTCGATCTGGATGGTTTCGTAGTCTTGCTGACGAAGCATGGTGACACCCTCCTGCCGTTTGCGAGGCCATCATAGATCGGCGGGGCGGGCGTTTGGGGCCGGGCCGGGACGGGCGGCCCTGGGGTACACTGCGGCCACTTCCTGCGAGGAGACGCCGATGTCCCGCCTGCCCGCCGCTACACGAGAGACGTTCCCGGAACAGCTGAAGTACGTGTGGGACCGCCTCGCCGGGGACACGACAGCCGGCGACGGCACGGCCACGGCGAACATCTTCGTGGCCATGGGCAACAACCCTGCCGTGCTCCGGGGCTACTTGCGGCTGGGCAACGCGCTATGGGCGAACTGCGGCCTGGACGTCGCGACCCGCGAACTCGCCATCTTGCGGGCGGCGATTCTGCAGCACAGCCAGTATGAGTGGCACCAGCACGTCCGTATCGGCAAGGCGGCCGGGCTGACCTCGGAGCAGATCAACGCCCTGCACCACTGGCGCCAGAGCGAGCTCTTTTCGCCCCCCGAGCGGGCGATGCTCCAGTACGTCGACGCGCTCGCGGCGACCGACCACCCCTCGCAGGAGAGCCTCGACGAGCTTTCCGCCCGCTACCCGGCGTCCACTGTCGTGGGCATCACCATCCTGGCGGCGTTCTACTTCGCCACGGCGAAGTTCCTTGGTGCGATGGAAGTGCAACCGGAGAGCACGTTCATCGGCTGGGAACTCGAGGACTAGCCGTGGACACCCCGGCTGACGAGGTTGCTGCACGGGCCGCGGCACGGCTCGGTGAGATCGACGGTGTGGCAGCAGTGGTGCTGGGCGGGTCGCGAGGCCGTGGGGCGGCGCGCCCCGATTCGGACGTCGACCTCGGCGTGTACTACCACCCGTCGCACTTGCCATCGCGTGCGGCCCTGCAGGCTGCCGCAACCGAACTCGACGACCTCCACCGCGACGGGACGGTGACCGGCTTCGGGGACTGGGGACCGTGGGTGAACGGTGGGGCGTGGCTCCAGATCGACGGGCATGCCGTGGACTGGCTCTTCCGGGACGTCGCGCGGGTGACGCAAGTGATCGAGGACGCCCGCGCAGGGCGCGTCAGCGCCGACTACTACCTCGGGCATCCGCACGCGTTCCACAGCTACATCTACCTGGGCGAGGTGGCAACGTGCAGGCCGCTCCAGGACCGAGACAATGTGGTCACAGCGCTGAAGGTGCTCGTGGCGCACTACCCGCCCGCGTTGAGGACCGAGGTGGTTCGGCGGTACTCCTACGACGCCCGCTTCATGCTGGAAGTGGCGCGCAAGCCGGCGGGACGCGGCGACGTCTTCGAGGTCGCCGGGTGCCTGTTCCGGGTTGCGGCAGTGCTGGTGCAGGTGCTGTTCGCGCTGAACGAGACCTATTTCCTCAACGAGAAGGGCGCCGTCGAGGCTGTCGACGGCATGCGGCTGCACCCGGCGGGCTTCGGGCGGAGGGTGCAGCGCGTGCTCGGCGCGCCGGGCACGACCGCGGCGAGGTTGCTCGAGTCGGTCGAGCGGTTCGACCAGCTCATCGCCGAGGTGGACGCGCTCTGCCGGGACGCTGCCGTCGAGGTATGAGCTCCGGGGGCTGATTCCGCGGGTTCGGCCAGCGGACCTGTCCCCCACTACAATTGTTCCGTGGCCTCTTCCACCGTCTCTGAGAAAATCCGCAAGCAGCTCGCGGCCCTGCCCGCCCGCCCCGGCGTGTACCTGATGCGGGACGCGAAAGGCGAGGTGATTTATGTCGGAAAGGCGGCCCGGCTCAAGGACCGCGTGCGCTCGTACTTCGGCGCGCCACACGGTATGGAGCCGAAAACGCGCGCGCTCCGCGAACAGATCGACGACTTCGAATACATCGTCGTGGGGAACGCTGGCGAGGCCCTGATCCTCGAGGCCACCCTCATCAAGCGGCACCAGCCGTTCTTCAACATCCGCCTGAAGGACGACAAGCGGTACCCGTATCTGAAGATTGACATCCAGCATCCGTGGCCGCGGGTCTACATCACGCGGCGCATCGAAAAGGACGGGGCGCGCTACTTCGGCCCGTACGCGAGCGCGGGCTCCGTGCGAGCCACGCTTGACCTTGTGAAGAAGCTGTTCCCATGGCGGTCGTGCACGAAGGAGATCACGGGCAAAGACCCGCGTCCGTGCCTCGACTACTACATCAAGCGCTGCATTGCGCCGTGCACGTCGTACTGCACGCCTGCGGAATATCAGGAGGTCGTCGACCAGGTCGTGCTCTTCCTGGAGGGCAAGTCGGACGACGTGCTCCGCCGGCTGGAACGGCAGATGACCGGCGCTGCCGAGCGGATGGAGTTCGAGCGCGCGGCAATGCTGCGGGACCAACTGCGGGCGATTGAGCGGACGGTCGAACGGCAGATGGTCTCGACGACGAAGAACGAAGACCTCGACATCTACGGGATGGCGCGCAACGGCGACCAGGCCTGTGTGCAGGTGTTCTTCGTGCGGGGCACGCAGATGATCGGCCGGGACAACTTCATTCTGGAAGGGGTCACCGGCGAGACCGACCAGGCGGTGTTGCAGAACTTCCTGCTCCAGTTCTACGAAAGCGCGCAGTACGTCCCGAAGCTCGTCGTGGTCCCGGCGGAGCCGGACGAGCGCGAGACGGTCCAGGAACTCCTAAGCGAGAAGCGCGGGTCCCTCGTCGAAGTCCGACTCCCCGAACGGGGCGAGAAGAAGCGGCTCGTGCAGCTCGCGAACGAGAACGCGAAAGAAGCGCTCGACATGATGCGTGTGAGGTGGCTCGCCGACACGAACAAGACGCAACTGGCTCTCGAGCAGTTGCGAGAGGAGTTGTCGCTGCCGGACGTGCCGCACAGGATCGAGTGTTATGACAACTCTAACATCCAGGGGACGAGCGCCGTTTCCAGCATGGTCGTCTTCGTCGACGGCAAGCCCGCGACGAACCAGTACCGCCGGTTCAAGGTGAGGACGGTGGCAGGCGCAGACGACTTCGCGACGATGGCGGAGATCATGACGCGCCGCTTCAAGCGCGTGCAGCCCTCGCCCCCCGTTCCCCTCTCCCGCGAGGCAGGAGAGGGGGAGGACGTGCCCATCGAGCCCCAGGTG